>Ga0315282_10001232_pt1 | contig 49133 bp, 54 predicted proteins | sample YL17G07_20_MG_FD_203693 | JGI IMG/M metagenome (GOLD analysis project Ga0315282, IMG submission 203693) | Sediment microbial communities from Yellowstone Lake, YNP, Wyoming, USA - YL17G07_20 | ecosystem: Environmental > Aquatic > Freshwater > Lake > Sediment | place: USA: Wyoming | collected...
CCTCCAGTGGTATGTCCTTGGCGTGTACCTTTAAAATCGCCTTTCGTCCCTTGATATCCGGCCGATCGAGGACCACCTGGCGATCGAAACGGCCGGGGCGTAACAATGCCGGGTCGAGGATATCAGGCCGGTTGGTGGCAGCGAGAACGATAACGTTGGTAGAAGTATCGAAACCATCCATCTCAACCAGAATCTGGTTCAATGTCTGCTCACGCTCGTCATGGCCGCCGCCGAAGCCTGCACCGCGATGGCGTCCCACGGCATCAATCTCATCGATGAATATTATGCACGGGCTGTTGCGTTTTGCCTGCTCGAACAGATCGCGAACGCGTGACGCGCCAACACCTACGAACATCTCCACAAACTCGCTGCCGCTCATGGAAAAGAACGGTACACCGGCCTCACCGGCAACGGCGCGACCGAGGAGCGTCTTGCCTGTTCCAGGAGGTCCGACCAGAAGCACACCTCTGGGGATACGTGCGCCGAGCGAGGAGAACTTCTTGGGGCTTTTAAGGAATTCCACCACCTCTTGCAGTTCCTGTTTGGCCTCATCGACACCGGCGACATCATTAAAGGTGATATTAGATTTTGTGCCGGTGAAAAGGCGCGCTTTGCTGCGCCCAAAGTTCATTGCCTGATTACCGACGCCCCGGGCGCCTCTGAAAATGAACCATATGAAACCGATGAAGACCAATAAAGGCAGGACTGTCCAAAGCAGACTGGTCCAGTCGAAGTTGCTGGGTGGGGAATATTTATAGTCTATTCCATACGGGCTGAACAGATCATACGCCTGTACGCTGTCCGACAGCATGTAGGCCTCTGCCTTATTGCCGTTCGCCAGTTCGACGGTAAGTTTGTCCCCAGATTGCTCTATGCTGTTTATCTGACTGTTATCAACAACTACGCCATCTTCAAGAATCTGCCCTTGTTTTGCCAAATTGACCAGCTCGCTCATCGTCATCTTTTCTACTTCTTCTGACGGCGGCCTGAAGGCAAAAAAGACTGCCACTAGTGTGGCAATCACAACCAGATAGAGAATGCTTTTCCTCAAGAAGTTGTAACTCATTCCTTTATTTGGGCTAACGTTCACTGGCTTTCCTTTTGATATGGCACTGCAATATACAATATAACTATAACAGAATACAGTAAAAAATAAAATGCGACAGACTTGTGGCTATAATCATTCAGTGCTATTATAGTAAAATCTTGAAAAAGTCGCTTCCGGCATTCAGCAATGGGTCTCGATGACGCGTATATTAAGGCGGTGGAATCCATGATGCGGGTCGATCCGCGAACTGCGGCGTCAGCGAGCGGTGTCGAGTACGAGGAGGATAAGTTTATAATTCCTCTATTTAACCGGACTTATACGGTAAAATTCCCCCGGGGTGAAACTGCTGAGATAGGGGCTGATGTCCAGGTACCCAAGATGCTCGAAGTGCTTCTTATGCATTATTTGACGCATGCTGATGGCACAGCTGTATCTGGTATGTGGATAAGCTATCGTCAGCTCCCCGGAGCAAAGCTGTTTGAACAGAAGTTCATTAACCTGGTGTCCCGACCGATGCTCGAGTTCTTCGGCAGCAATATCGATGGTTTCTGTGAGTTGGCAAGTGCTCTTGGCGGCCAGCCGATGGACAGCACGAGCGACGCGGCCTTCTGGTTTAAGGCTTTGCCCAAGTTGCCGATAGCATGTATCTTTAATATCGGCGAGGATGAGATCCCTACTTCTATAAATGTCCTGTTTGACGAGTCTGCTCCTCATTATCTTCCAACTGAGGATTTGACTATTTTAGGCGGAATCATGAATTCCTTCATGAAGAAGGTCGTCAAAACGGATTGCAGGAAGATGTAATGATGAATGAAGAAAAGAGTTTGGCTGAGGCCGAAGCGGGTTTCCTTGCCAGCCTTCCTCCGGATCATAAAGATGAATTCAGACAGGAGTTAAATAAATTCGTCAGGTGGTGTGGGAAATCCCGTCCCATTAGAGATATCACTGCCATAGAGGTAGCGAATTACGCAGAGAGTATAAACAGTGCTACTACGGATGTATCGAACGTAACAGCTGCTGTAAAGGCTTTTCTATCCTATGCTAAAAAGGAGGGGTTAACCAGCACTAACCTTTCCGTCCATCTGCGCATGAAGAAGATTACTTCCGCGCATATAGCTTCAACCAAGGGGAAACCATCGACTATTGTCATGACAGCGGCGGGTTATGAGGAACTCAAGGCGGAACTGACTGATTTGAAAAAGGAGCGCCCCAAGCTTGCCGAGGACATACGCAAAGCCGCTGCTGATAAGGACTTCCGCGAAAACGCTCCTTTGGAAGCAGCCCGGGAGCGCCAGGGTATGGTTGAGGCCCGAATCAGGCAGCTGGAGGCTATGCTAAAGACAGCAGTTGTGAATGAAGAACGGACCAGCGATCTGGTGATAGCTATAGGTACTACGGTTACAATTCAAGGATTGTCTGACAAGGAGGAAATGAGCTATAAGCTGGTGAATCCTAACGAAGCCAGCCCACTAAAAGGGAAACTCTCCATTTCTTCACCTATAGGCAAGGCATTGCTGGGGCGCAAGAAGGGCGATGTGATTGAGGTAGTCGCTCCGGCTGGTGCGTTGAATTATAGAATCATCAGGATTATAAATTGAGCTTAATTACCTTTAAAAATAGTTAATATAAGAAGCTATTCATTAATTGCCATCAGTGCTGTTTAAACGAACGCTTGACTTTTCAGCACAGATGAGATAAAAAGGGACAATACTTCCTAAAGTCCGAATAGTATTTTTAATTAAATCTTAGTTTTAATATAAAGAGAGTATTGATTACTTAATACCCTTTATATACAATGTTGACCAAAGGTGGTAATGATGGGATTTAAACTAGGGACGCAGGCATTAGCGGACGAGTGCATGAGAAGACAGGATATTGACCCTTCTTTCCAGGAGAAGATTAAGGGGCTTAACCTGAAGCTTCTCTTTGTAGGGCTTGACTGTCCGGGAAACGAAGACAGACAGCTCGCTATCGAATTGGATCATGGCAGGTTCGCCAGTATAGAGGTCTCGGCTAAGCCTGCCCCTAGCGATTTAAGGTCTGCACCATTCAGTCGTGCTAAATATGATTTTCGAGTACAGGCTCCTCAGAAGACACTGGTTGATTTAATAAACGGCAAGATAGATTTAATAACGGCGATACAGCTTGTGAAGATCGAGGGGGACATTGGTAAAGTGATGGCTCAGGCGGCGGGATTTATCGGGTTTATCGATCTTCTAGGCACGATGGATATCGAGCAGTAGGTTATCAGGTTCCCATCATAGCAGTGTCAAAGGAGCGCTTTGGGGATAAGCCTGTTTAGCCCTGAAATGAGGGAGGAATTCCTCAGGAGGCAGGATACTGATCCTGTCCTTAAACAGGTGCTCAAGGGCCTTACGTTCCGTCTTATAATGTTAAGTCTGGACGCTCCGGGGGAACAAGATCGCCAGATGGCGATGAACTTGCAGGGGGGCAGGTTTATAAGTATAGTATATGACATCCAGCCGGCCCCCAGCGAATTGAGGACGATACCATTCGACAGCAAGCGGTTCGATGCACGCGGGACGGCACCGCATCAAGTATTTGTTGATTTATGCACAGGCAAGAGGGAATTGATTTCTACCTTCCCACTGGTTAAAATCGAGGGGAACATAGGAAAGCTGATGGGACAGATAGAGGGGTTTACAGCGCTGATAAATTTTATTTCGAAGATGGATATAGTGCCGTGATCTGGAATATTTCTGTTTAAAGCGAAGGGGGTTAAACATGACGATAAGTTTATTTTGCCCTGAGATGAGGGAAGAGTTTCTCAGGAGACAGGACCTTGATCCACTGTGCAAACAAAAGCTGCGAGGCTTGACTTTCAGGCTGGTGATGCTGAGCCTGGATGCCCCGGGGAACCAGGACCGCCAGATGGCTATGAACCTGCAGGGTGGAAGGTTTATTAACATTGTTTATGATATCCAGCCGGCCCCCAGTGAATTGAGGACGATGCCGTTCGACAGCAAGAGGTTCGATGCTCGTGTCACTGCTCCACATATGGTATATGTTGAATTATGCCAGGGTAAGATTGACCTAATGACGGCTTTCACTAAGGTCAAGGTTGAGGGTAACATGAGCAAGCTGATGGGGCAGATAGAAGGCTTCGTCGGATTCATCGATTACCTGACCACTATGGATATAGTGCCGTGATCTGGAATACTTCTGTTTAAAGCGGGAGTGGGTAGATATGGCGATAAGTTTGTTTGGCCCTGAATGTAGGGAAGAGTTCATGAGAAGACAGGATCTTGATCCAATGTTCAAACAAAAGCTGCGAGGCTTAACTTTCAGGCTGGTGATGCTGAGCCTGGATGCCCCGGGGAACCAGGCTCGCCAGTTGGCGATGAATCTACAGGGTGGAAGGTTCATTAATCTTGTTTTTGATATCCAGCCGGCCCCCAGTGAACTTAGAACCATGCCCTTCGATAAAATGAGGTATGACGCGCGGGTCAGCGCTCCCCATCAGGTATTTCTTGATTTGGTGCAGGGTAAGATTGACGTAATGACGGCTTTCACTAAGGTCAAGGTTGAGGGTAACATGAGCAAGCTGATGGGGCAGATAGAGGGTTTTGTCGGATTCCTCGATTACTTGTCCACTATAGATTGGGCGCCGTAGTACTTCGTTTGAAGCTGGTCGGGGTGAGTGGATTTGAACCACCGGCCTCTTGCACCCCATGCAAGCGCGCTAAACCGAACTGCGCCACACCCCGTGTCTCCAGCCGCAACATTATAACAATATCCAACGTGTGTTTCAAGAATATGAAGCTGAGATAATCGGTTGAAATTTTAGGAGAATAATTATCCAACCCCCTTAATCCCCCATACTCGGGGGGTTTTTATTTTGGGGGACACCCCCGATGCCCCCGGTCCTTCCGCGGAAGGACACCTCTTTACTATGACCGTCTGTGTAGGGGTATAGTCGAAGTTACGGAAGTAGGCATCCTGTACCTCTTTTCAACGGAATATTTACCTCGCTGTATTCCTATTTGTGAATGTTTCTACCTCGTTATACAGCTTTGACAAGTTGCTAAAAAAGGTTTAAACTAGCAACAGTTTAAATCCGTTGAGGTGTCGTAAGGTTTGGAAAACACTTATCTAGACGCGCTTGTGATGGCTGTGTTTGCCAATATAGCCCTGCTGGTTGTGGCAGGGATTTTTATGTTATCTTCAAATCTCATGCACAGGAGTACATTGTTCACAGAAAAGCACGGCAGGTTTAAATTCCGCCGCGGTGCCAAGCACGTTAAGAAAGATGATAAGAGAAATGTGGTAATAGCTGCTGCCGTAGCCGGCTATTTACAGGCCGAGCAAGAGAGGAAAATATGAAGCGCAAGTTCAAGATAACTGTTGAGGGAGCTGATTATGAGGTGGAAGTGGAAGAGATTCACCAGGGTGCTATACCGCACACACCTCCCCCGATAGTGTCTTCTCCGGCAAAACCCCCCGTTGCCAGAGTGGAAGCACCAACTCAGGCCGCTCCGGCGGCAAGGCCTCAGGCACCGAGGGTCGCAGGTAAGGGTGTCATGGCCGCTCCCATGCAGGGTATGGTGTTCTCCATCAAGGTCAAGGCCGGCGATACAGTAAAGGTGGGTGATGTTCTGCTGGTCCTTGAAGCGATGAAGATGGAGAGCGATATACCTTCCCCTCAGGATGGCTTTGTCAAGGAAATATTTGTTTCTACGGGACAGCATGTGAGGCGGGGAGATCCTTTACTGGCGATCGAGGGATAAATAGTGCTAGATCGACTTAGTGATTTTGCAAATAGCACAGGATTTGCAGCTTTTGACTGGCGCAACGCGGTAATGCTTGTGGTCGCCGTAGTCATTATATATCTGGCGATCAGAAAAAAATTCGAGCCGCTTCTGCTCCTCGGCATAGGGTTCGGTATATTATTGGCCAATCTGCCTCTTACGGGTTTGTTGAGCGGGCCTTCTGATGCGAATGGTAATGTTGGCGGTGTCATTTATTACCTGAGTCAAGGGGTGCGTCTGGTGATATACCCGCCGCTCATATTTCTCGGCATCGGGGCACTCACGGACTTCAGCCCGCTTATCGCTAATCCCAAGTTGTTCCTCATGGGCGCCGGCGCGCAGTTAGGCATTTTCGTAGCTGTATTTCTAGCGCTGGCCTTTGGCTTTGATATACAGCACGCCGGCAGCATAGGTATCATCGGCGGCGCCGACGGCCCCACGGCGATCTACACTACCGTCATGCTGTGCCCTGACGATCCGGGCATACTGGGCATAGTCGCCATCTGTGCTTATTCATACATGGCCCTTGTGCCTCTCATCCAGCCACCTATAATGCGGCTGCTTACCACCAAGAAGGAACGATTAATAGTCATGGAGCAGGCACGCCCGGTCTCACGCACCGAGCTGCTGATGTTCCCCATCCTCATGACCGTGGTGGTAAGCCTGCTGCTGCCGCCTGCGGCTCCACTCGTCGGCATGCTCATGCTGGGTAATCTGCTACGTGAGAGCGGCGTCACCGACAGGCTGGCGAAGACGGCCGGCAATGAGCTGTTGAACATTGTGACGATATTCCTCACCGTCTGCGTGGGGGCCAAGATGGAGGCTCATGCTTTCCTTGATTTGCAGACCCTCGAGGTGCTGTTCCTAGGTCTGATAGCTTTCTCCTTCGGGACCGCCGGCGGCGTTCTGGTCGGCAAGTTGATGAACGTGTTCATTAAGGGCCCAGGCAAGATCAACCCGCTCATCGGCTCTGCCGGAGTTTCCGCGGTGCCTATGGCCGCGCGTGTGTCACACAAAGAAGGCCTGCGCTATAACCCGGGCAACTTCCTGCTGCCGCACGCCATGGGACCGAACGTGGCCGGCGTTGTCGGCTCAGCTGTTGTGGCTGGTATGTTGCTGGCCTTCTACAGGGTGTAGCCGCTGTTCTAAGACTCCCTGATGACGAGCAGCTTCGGCTCCGTCATTTCCTCGACGGCGTACCTGAGGCCTTCGCGTCCCAGCCCTGAATCCTTTGTCCCCTCCTTTGAGTAGAGAGTCTAGACGAGAATGAAGCACCTCTATTTACTTGCGTCGATGTTTTGAATCAAACCCCATGCGGCTTCGGCCGTTTCCCTCTCTTTTATAAAGAGGGGGTTAGGGGAAGCTCCCGTCATTGCCCCACTTGATCGGGCAATCCAGGAGTCACGACCCGTCATGCTGAACAAAGCGAAACATCTGAGATGAGATTCTTCGGTCGGCTGGCTCCCTCAGAATGACTAGCTGATAGATAGTCAACCCCCTGTACCCCCCAATCACGGTCCTTCCATATGAGAAATTTTATGGAAGGATTCCGCGGAAGGACACCTCTTTGCGAGACAATCGTCACTTACACGTTAAAGCAGAAGTTGATGATCTCCCCGTCCTTGACGATATGGGCTTTGCCCTCGGAGCGGAGCAATCCTTGCTTCTTGCCTTCAACTATATTGCCGCATTTAATAAGGTCATCATAATTAATAATCTCTGCTCTGATGAAGCCGCGCTCCATATCGGAGTGAACCTTGCCCGCCGCCTGCACCGCGGGCGTGTTGTTGCGAATCGTCCAGGCCTTCACCTCGTCGGGGCCGACCGTAAAGAAAGAGATCATGCCGAGCAGATGATATGAAAGCTTGATGACGCGGTTGAGCGCTGCTTCGGTGATGCCCATGTCGGTGCGGAATACCGCCGCCTCCTCGTCGCTGAGCTGCACCAGCTCCATCTCGATCTCGCCGCAGATGGCGGCCACGTCCACAAAGGGGCGTTTATACTTCGTGCGCCATTCCTGCTCCAGCGCATCGGCTCGCGGCAGCATGTCCTCACCTATGTTGAATACGATGAGCATGGGCTTGGCGCTGAGGAATCTGTAGCTGGATATATCCTTGAGCTCGGCCTCGGTCAGCGCCATTTCCCTGATGGGGGCCTCGTTCTCCAGCTCAGTTTTGATTCTTCCCAGCAGCGCCTGCTCCCGTGCAAAACCCTCGCGCTCCTGTTGTTTGGCCGATTTGAACGTGTCCGCAATTTTCTTGAGCCTCTTCTCGATAATGGAAAGGTCGGAGAAGGCCAGCTCCATGTCCATCGTTTTGACGTCCCTGTCCGGGTCTATGCTTCCGTTTACATGCGGCACGTTATCGTTTTTAAAGGCGCGCACCACGTGGAGGATGCCTTCGGTCTGGCTGATCTGGGTCAGCAGCTCGCCCCTGAGCTCACCTTTAGTCGGCACGGCGATGTCGGTATATTTCACCTCGGCCGGTGTCTTTTTCTTGCGGTGGTACATCTTATCCAGCACGTCGAGCCTCGGGTCGGCCACCTTGGCGATGCCGACGTTAGGGCCAGCGCTGTAAGTTCCTGTGTTCGCTTTTCCCTTTGTTAATGCATTGAAGACGGTGGTTTTCCCGCTTTTAGAAAGACCGATGATTCCGATTTCCATTAAAAGCTCCCATCGTTAAAGTAAATGAATGAATCAACCCCCTGTATCCCCCAGTCTCGGTCCTTCCCATTTCGGGAAGGACACCTCTTTTCTAAATACCTCTCCCTTAAGGGGAGAGGCTAGATGAGGGGGAGAAACTTTGGTGACCCCTCCCTCTGATTCCCTCCCCCAAGGGGTGGGAGAACTTATTCCTGCACCTATTAGTCGGTCGTATTTATGTGATTATGATACCACATTTGCTGTTGAGGTCTAGCCGCACCATCGGTGATGGGGTAGAATAGGTGTCGAAGGGGTGGATGTGATATACATTCTCTACGGCCACGACGAATTTTCGCTGCACGAAGAGCTTAATCGGATTAAGAATAGCCTGGGCGATCGTGAGGCGCTGGCAACCAATACTACGGAGTTCGATGGCAAGCAGGTCGTTCCGGATCAGCTTCTGGATGCCTGCAAGGCGCTGCCATTTCTTGGCACGCATCGGTTTGTCATCGTAGAAGGGCTTCTTTCCCGGTTTGAGAAAGGCTCCAAGATTGCAAGAGAATCGGAGGGTGCAGAGGAAGAACAGGAAAAGGTAATGCCCAAGAGGGGTTGGCGGGCGGAGTGGAGCGAGTTAAAGCAGAGGCTTTCCGAGGTGCCACCTTCTACAGTGCTAGTTTTTGTCGACGGTGAGATAAGGAAGGATAACCTGTTGCTCAAGCAGCTTGCACCGTTGGCTCAGGTGCGGGAGTTCCCCGAACTGAGGGGGAATGTGCTCAAAGATTGGATAGGTATCAGGATAAAGGGCGGCGGCGGGAGCATATCGCCCGATGCAGCGAAGATGCTGGCGGCTTTTGCCGGTGACAACCTGTGGGTGCTGGCCAGCGAGATCGATAAACTGATCCTTTTCACTGGCGGGCGGCGTATCGAGGAGAAGGATGTCAAGGAAGTGGTCAGCTATGCCCGTGAAGCCAATGTTTTCACCATGGTGGATGCATTGATAGAAGGCCGCTCGGCCACTGCGGCTCCGCTGCTGCAGCAGATGCTGGATGAAGGCGCCGCTGCTCCCTACATACTGTTCATGATTACACGCCAGGTCCGGTTACTGGTGCAGATCAAGGATCTCAGCCAGCAGAAATGCACGCGCAACGAGATAAGGGAACGTCTGGGCATAATGAATGATTTCGTATTGAACAAGGCGCTGGAGCAGAGCCGCAATTATTCCATGGAACGCTTGGAGCAGATCTACCGCAAGATTCTTGAGACCGACATATCCATCAAGCAGGGCATATGGAAGGGCGACCTGGCGCTGGACCTGCTAGTCGCCGAACTCTGTGTATAGCCCTGATTGCCGCATCTTTTCAAACTTCTCCTTCCACTCCTCGCTTTTCCTTTTGGCCTTGCTTGGCTTCAGCCTTTGCGTGATCTCCTCGGGCGAAAGCGCGCGGAATCTTCCTGCTTTCAACTCTATAATGAGTTCGTCGAGGTTTTTTATATCCCGCTCGAAGTATGTGGCTGCATTACCGATGTCGGCGGCCTCATGCGCGTCGGTGCCGCCCGTAGTCCTCTGATTGAGACGACGCGCCAGCTCCATCGAGAAGTTGTTCTCGCGCTCATTGGCATGTGCGTTCTGAACTTCGAGGGCGTCTACTCTTGAAAACAGAGGGTTGGCGCAGGCGTGGTCCAGTTCCCGGTTGAAACGCTCGTCGCCCGGGTCGTCGTGACCCCTCAAGATCTTGCGCCGGAACGGGTGCGCGATCACCACCGCTCCTTTGAATTCCTCCACTTTATCGATAACGAAATCGGCATGGCTCATGCCGATGAGCCACTGCTTGAGGCCGAATACTATCAGGTGTTCCTCCTCGGTATTCAGCTCGGCGCCGGCGAAGACGGGGAACTGGTGCTTGCGCCGCAGTGCCTCCACCTCGGCCTCGCTCCAGAAGGCGTCGTGCTCTGTAAGGCAGATACCGTCGAGCCCGGCGCTCTTAGCCTCCATGATGAGGGCGTCCGGGGACAGGTCGCTGTCGTAGGATAGAGGATAGGTATGGGTATGAAGATCGATTAGCATTTAGAAATTCAACCCCCTGTATCCCCCATTCTTGGGGGATACCCCCAAACCCCCGGCAGGAGAACATCTCCTGCACCTCTTATTTATCGGGGCGACGTTGCATCAACCCCCTATTATCCCCCAGACTTGGGGGATTTTGTAAAAAGCTAGGGGCAACCCCTAACCCCCGGTCCTTCCGTGGAAGGACACCTCGAATTATAACTCCATCGCGGCGAGGAAGCCGCCCTCGGTGGCCTGCGCGATCTTGCTGGCCTCCACGCAGTCCCCCACTGGGTGTATCGGTATGGCATCCCCGAATTCCTCGGCGAGGCGCTTGAATAAATCCTGGCGCGGCTTCATCCCCATAGCCAGCACAACGGTGTCGGCATCGAAGAAAATAGTAGTGCACTTCTTGTTCGCGCGCACCCTGCTCTCTGTTATCTGCTCCACTTTTGCGCCGGTGACCCATTTCACGCCGGCGTTATGCAGCCGCTGCATTATTATCCACCTTATCGTTATGCCGATATCGTTGCCCATGCGGTCCAGCATCTCAAGGATAGTCACCTTTTTGCCCCGCTCCGCGAGGTACTCCGCTACCTCGCAGCCGACCAGGCCGCCGCCAACGACCACGATTTTCTCGCCTGCCGCTTTTTTCTCGCCGTTCAGCACCTGAATAGCGGTGACGACGTTCGGTATGTCCTGGCCCCAACCCTGCGGCACTATCGGCTGGGCGCCGGTGGCCACGATCACGGCGTCGGGATGGCCCTCGGCGATGGTGTTCTCGTCCGCTTCAGCGTCGAACTCTATCTTTACCTTATTCTTTTTGAGCTGTGTCTCGTAATAGGTGATGAGGTTGTTGATCTCCCACTTGTATGATGGCGCCGCGGCAGGTATCAGGTTGCCTCCCAGCCGATTGCCTTTGTCGAATATGGTCACGTTGTGCCCCAGCTTTGCCGCGTCGATGGCGGCCTCCATGCCGGCGGGGCCTCCGCCGATAATAAATACTCTCTTGGGTTGCTCAGCCTGCTCGCATTTGTACTTGCCCTCCCTGCCGAGCTGCGGGTTCACCGAGCAGGCGACGGGAGCGCCGAGCATGACGCGGTCCAGGCAGTAGTTGCAGGCGATGCATGGCCTGATGTCGTCGAACCTTTCCTGCATGGCCTTGTTCGGCAGCTCCGGGTCGGCAAGGAGCGCGCGCCCCATGCCGATGAGGTCGGCCTTGCCCTGTGCGACGATCGAGTCGGCCAGTATGGGATTGTTGATGCGGTAGGCGGCGATGACCGGTATCTTCACCACCTTCTTTATCTCCTCCGCCAGGTAGACGAAGTTCCCGCGCGGCACGGACATGTATATCAGCGGTGTGCGGCACTCGTGCCACCCGGCCCCCACGTTGAGGCAGCACACCCCTGCCTTTTCCAGCATGACAGCTATCTTTTTACCGTCCTCAAGCTTGTTGCCCCCCTCCATGAACTCGTCGGCGGAGAAGCGGCAGATAATCGGGAAATCGCTGCCCGCCTTGCGCTTGGCCGAGTCGATTATCTCCAGCAGGAAGCGCATGCGGTTCTCCAGCTTGCCCCCATATTCGTCGGTGCGCTTATTCGTTGCCGGCGACAGGAAGCGCGCTATCAGGTAGCCGATGCCGCAGTGCAGCTCTACAGCGTCGAAGCCGGCATCGCGGGCGCGCCTGACGCCCTCGGCGTATTCGTTGACGATCTGGTGTATCTCGTCGATGGTCAGCGCGCGCGGCCTGGAGTTTTTCCTTGTGGCGACCTCCGATGGCCCGATCTCCTCAATCTTCTCGCCATCGGCGCGGGACCAGTAGTACTGCAGCCCGATCTGCGGCGCTATCTTTGCTCCCGCAGCGTGCACGGCGTCGGCATCCTCCTTCAATCCGGGAATGAACCTGTCGGCGTGTATCGAAATCCGTCCCGGTAGCGGCACGCCGGTGCTGCCGGGCATGAGCATGCCGGTTATTATCAGCCCGGCGCCACCCTTGGCTCGTTCTACCAGGTAATCGCGGTCGCGCTTGGATGCGTAGCCGTCGTCGCCGTAGCCCGTGTCCATGGACAGCATCACGATGCGGTTCTTGAGTTCTACGCCGCCTAGGTTGAACGGCTGGAAGAGGTTAGTAAGTTTTGTCATGGCATCATTTCCTTAACAATATTAGCAGGCGGTAAAAGCTATAGGCAATCAACCCCCTATTGTCCCCCAATCATGGGGGAATTTAAAGAAACAGGGGACACCCCTGTGACCCCGGTCCTTCCACGGAAGGACACTTCTATATTCATTCGTGATAATAGTAATTGTCGGGGAGGGAAGGGTCAAGGGCTATGTGTTTAATGATGGGGTGACAGTTATATTTATCCAAACCCCCTGTTAGTCCCCCATATTTTGGGGGACTTAAGAAGATTTAGGGGACACCCCTATCACCCCGGTCCTTCCGCGGAAGGACACCTCTTTTTTAATTCCCTCTCCCTTGAGGGGAGAGGTGAAGATGAGGGTGAACTGGCATATCTAAATGTCGGCGCACGGGGCGATTCATTGTCCAACCCCCTAAATCCCCCTTACTCGGGGGACTTTTAAAAAAGATGGGGAACACTCCTAAAACCCCAGTCCTTCCGAGACCGGAAGGACACCTCTAATTCGAAGCTGTCATTCTGAACGAAGTGAAGAATCTCGGCATCTCCTGTAAACAAAACTGGGGGACAAATTCTTGTCCCCCAGTACGCTGTATCTTTGATTTTCGCCGGAGCTAAAAGTAGCCCTGCGCCTTGAGCAGCTCGGCCATGAGGATGGCGCCGCCGGCAGCCCCCCGCACCGTGTTGTGAGAGAGCCCCACAAAGCGGATGTCGAAGACGTTGCACGGCCGCAGCCGCCCCACGGTCACAGCCATGCCCCTCCCTGCATCACGGTCCCAGCGCGGCTGCGGCCGGTCCTGCTCCTCGCGATAGATGATAGGCGGTATCGGAGCGGAGGGCAGCTTCAGCTTCTGCGGCTCGCTGGTGTACCTGCTCCATATCTGCAGAACATCCTTGACGGATGGTTTCTTATCTGCGAACTTCAGGCTGACGCAGGCCATGTGGCCGTCCAGCACGGGCACGCGGTTGCAGTGCGCCGATATCTTTATCGAGTCAGTCGGCACGATTTTGCCGTCCACGATCTTGCCGAAAATCTTGAGCGGCTCCTGCTCGGACTTCTCCTCCTCGCCGCCGATGTACGGTATCACGTTATCTATCAACTGCAGTGAAGCAGGGCCCGGGAAACCGGCGCCAGAGACCGCCTGCATGGTGCTTATAATGGCCATTTCGATGGGATAACCGGCCTGCTGCAGGGCGTGAAGCGGGGTCACATAGCTCTGCAAACTGCAGTTGGGCTTGACGGCGATCAATCCCTTAGTCCAGCCCCTCTTCTTGCGCTGCGCTTTGATCACGGCGGCATGCTCCCAGTTGACCTCAGGTATAATCATGGGCACGTCCGGGGTTGACCTGTGCGCCGAGTTATTGGAGACAACAGGCATGTCGTTCTTGGCATATTCCTCCTCGAGCCTGCGGATGGTGTCCTTATCGGCCTCGATGGCGGAGAAAACCATCTGGCACTTGCCCTTCGCCGAGTAGACTATATTAGCGTCGCCGACGATCAAATTCTTCACGGCATCGGGCATGGGCTCCTCAAGCATCCATCTGCCCTTTACCGCTTCCGCGTACGTCTTTCCCGCCGAGTTGGGGGAGGCCGCGATATATGTGACCTCGAACCAGGGATGATTTTCCAACAGCCGGAGGTAGTTCTGGCCTACCATTCCGGTGGCCCCAAGAACTCCTACTTTAATCCTGTCCATTTTCTTTTACCACTTTCCTCCAAGATGAAAACTGGAGATCACTCTCAGCGGGGCGTCTCATTTTTTAGCCCGGCCGGGTCGACCTCCATGTGCGCATAATTATATCATAAAAGACAATAAGCGGAAGGGTGGTTCCTACGGGTGGTAGGCGCATGTTGTCGGATAGCTGTCAGGACGTTCTAATTGGTCATCTGTCATTCTGAACAGAGTGAAGAATCTCGTCTTTGGTCAACGCCCTGCTGTCCCCCTTTAAAAGGGGTAAACAACATCCGAACCCCCTGTGAGTCCCCCATACTTTGGGGGACATAAGAAGATTTAGGGGGCACCCCTAAGACCCCGGCAGGAGAGAAATCTCCTGTACCTCTTACGTCGTTGTCATTGCGAGGAGCGCAGCGACGCGGCAATCTCGTTGTTCGTGTGGCATGACGTGGTAGGAGATTGCTTCGCTTCGCTCGCAATGACGGGATATGTGATGTCTGGCGTTCCGGTAGGGGCGATTCATTGTCCAACCCCCTAAATCCCCCGTACTCGGGGGACTTTGGAGATTGGGGGATACCCCTAAGACCCCAGTCCTTCCAAGAGAAGATTCCATGGAAGGACACCTCTTTCTTAAGTTACCTCTCCCTTGAGGGGAGAGGCTAGGTAAGGTGAAAATATTTGCCATTGCCTGACTTGATCGGGCAATCCAGACAGCAGGGCGATTCATGAATCGCCCCTACGGTTCTATACCTCGTACCCGGCCTTGAAGCCGGCGGCTATGGCCTCCATGATGCGGCCGCCGCTGGCGGAGCAGTCGCCAACTTGGTACACCTTGTAGCCTTTGGCCTCGATCTGGCACGCCAGCGTATCATCGGTCGCCAGCGGCAGGGTCAGCGCCACGGTGCCAGCATCGTAGAACTTCTCTTTGCCATCTACCATGGCCTTCACGCCTTTCCTGGTGATCTCGGTGACCCTGGCGTTCTTCTCCATCTGCACCTTGAAGCCCGACAGCCGCATGAGCACCACCCAGCGCGTGGTGATGCCTATGTCGTAGCCCAGGCGCTTCGATTCCTCCAGTATCGTCACGTTCTTGCCCAGCTCGGCCAGCGTATCGGCCAGCTCGCACCCCGAGAAGTCGCCGCCGATGATCACGACCTTCTTCCTGAAGGGGAAGGGCAGCTTCAGGGCCTGGCGCAGGCGGTCCGGATTCTGCATGCGCCGCAGGGCCCGCGAGCCGAATATCCACATTGTCCTGTTGAAGGGGCCGCCCTTCCTCGGTGCGCGCACCATAGCCTCGAGAATGTCGTGGCTGGTGAGCACGTTAGGAAGGTCGGCGCCGGGTATCTCAACTTTCGGCGGTGTGCCTCCAGTGGCAACTATCACGACGTCCGGTTTCTGTTTATCGACGTACTCCGCATCGACGTTCCTCTCGAGCCTGATCTCCATGGGCAGGGTTTTCACCTGGCGCACCATATACCTTAAGAACTTGGGCAGCTCCGGGTTCAGCACCTGGGCCAGCAGCAGCGCCCCGCCCAGCTGGCGGTTGCGGTCGCACAGCGTCACCGTGTGGCCGCGCAGCGCCGCAACCCGCGCCGCCTCCATGCCGGCGGGCCCCCCGCCAATGACCATGACCTTCTTCACTTCCCTTGCTATCTTGATATTGTAGACAGCCTCTCGCCCGACCCTGGCATTCACGGCGCAGGAGGGGCACTCGTGGCTGAGAGCCGTGTCCAGGCAGCGGCAGCAGGCGATGCAGTAGTTGATATCGTAGAACTGCTCATTGAGCGCCTTGTTGGGCAGCTCGGGGTCGGCAACCAGCGCGCGCGCCATGCCCACCAGGTCGGCCCTGCCCTCGGCTACGATGCGGTCGGCATGCTTGGGGTCCCAGATGCGGTAGGCGGTCATCACGGGCACCTTGACCACCTTCTTGATCTCCTCGGCCAGGTATACATATTGTCCCGGCTTGACCCACTGCTGCACCATCGGGGTCGATGACTCGTGCCAGCCCGTCTCGACGTCGATGGCCGCGATGCCGGCCTTCTCCAGTTCGACCGCCATAGGCTTCGTATCTTCGAGCTTGTTCCCGCCCTCCATGAAGTCCTCGGCCGAGATGCGCGCGATAATGGGATAGTCGTCGCCGGCCTTCTTCTTGCAGTCCTCGATGATCTCCATGAGGATGCGCATGCGGTTCTCCATCGCGCCGCCGTACTTGTCGCCGCGCGTGTTGGTGTGCGGCGAGAGGAATTGATTAATGAAATAGCCTATACCTGCATGTATCTCGATGGCGTCAAATCCGGCCTTCTTGGCGATGAGCGCCGCGTCCCCGTACTCCCCCACGATCTGCTTTATCTCCTTTGAGCTCACGCCGCGCGCCTTGCCCAGCCGCGCCGGATTGTACCCGTCACAAGAGCTCACGAGCTCCGTGGGCGCGTCCTTTTTCTTCTTCCAGTCGTGCTTCCACTCGTATGTCATCAGCAGTTGCGCGCAGACTTTGGCTCCGCCCTCGTGCATGGTGTTGGTGAACTTCTGCAGGAACGGCAGCAGCTCCTCGCCGTAGAGCGCGAACTCGCGTATGGCCCTGTCCTCCTCCGGCGTGACATCGTTCCTGCCTCCGTAGAAGGTCTTGGCCGTTCCCGTATCGTAGGTGTACATCCCGCCCACTATAAGCAGCCCGCACCCCCCGCGGGCTCGCTCGGCGTAGTACTGCAGCACGTGCTCGCCGCCCCCGCCCGAGGCGTTGGCGCAGGTCATGACTATTCTGTTCTTAAGTTCCAGGTTGCCGATCTTTATGGGTGAGAAAAGATTTTTAAGCTGGGCCATAGTGTCTCCTCCGTTGCCGGCCAAAGGCTAAATTGCATTTGGTAATGATACTCGTATGCACACAGGAGGTCAATAGGGGGAATGGGATGGGGTTGGTGAAGGTGGTGAATACGTAGACTTTGTGGTTATACCCTTGCAATAGGAATAACACCAAGTAGGTGAGCATCTATTTCATAATTGTGTGGATGAGATTTTAACTATACTTTTGGAGGCTCGCTAACGGTGAAGGGGATGCTAACCATTTCTACCCCTTCTACAGTCAAGCGTATCGAGTGAGAACCGTAGCTCTTCAGTTCTATATTACCGAACTCCATGACGATGCGACCTATTGATTCAGCTTTACCCTCGATCTTTGGAATAGCCACCTGTCCTTGCATAACAGGAAGGACGTCGTTTCCATCTTGATCAATTAGGTGTACCTCAATTTTCTTTTGTCCTGCCTCAACGATACTAGTACGCAACTGGACGACAAAGCAAAAGTGACGATGTTTGAAAGGTACTTTGGGAGCATATATTGTATCAAAACCAATTCCAAGAGCATTAACTTTGGCTGAAGCCTCAGCATAGTCGCAGATAAACGCGTAATCAACTTTCATGCAGTGATAACCTCCCTTTTGTCTTCCAGTTTCGTGTCGATAGGAGAATCAAACCAAATGTCAAAAACTGCTATTGACTCCCCATTCTCAACGATATTGATCTGGTTATTCTGAGGTTCTACTATTATCAGTGTGCTGTGCATAGAACTGGCTAGTGTATAGGAATGCTGGTCAAGAAAATATACTTGGATCCCATAGGACTTAATGTCATTGGCTAGTTCTCCGAAGTTTGGTAGATCACTTCCGTTGATTCCTTCGGAAACATTAAGTAGCTCTATGCCAATTGGTAGATTATCCGCACTGTAGTCAATGCGTCGCCAATCGTCGAGATCTCGCCCATATGCATAGGGCTTATTTGATAAATGAATATACATAGCATCTGCTTGAGTATCATGATCAATTTTCATTAGGATTCCTCCTCTGGCGGTAGGTCGGCAACAGTAATGATGACTATTTGGTCACTTGTATCAGCTGCAGTAACAACCTTGATTTTCTTGCCCCCTGGAACTAATCCCCTATAGATAGGATTACCTTTGGGGTCTTTATAGCATATCTCAGGTTGATCAAGACAGTATTCCACCTCGTCCTTTGTAATTCCCCTCTGTCTCATCCTATCTTCGGCGTGATGTGTATACACCAGCCTGCGTTTCTGCATTTATTGCTTTCAGTCCTACTCAAAATGGTGTTTTGTCTTAAAGGTTATTAGAAAAGAAGCAGTGATAATATATCATATTGAAGTAACTTTTGGCGAGAGTGTAAATATCAGAGTACTGGTCAACCACTAATTTGTCAAGTTACTATCGTCTCGTCAGCAAGCTGCGTATCGTGCTCAGGGGGCGCAGGGTGAGCAGCGCCGTTGGCAGCTCGAGCTCGGTTTTGCCGCCGGCGAGGGACATGTTGACAGCATCGACGGTGGGTTTGAGTTCGGCCAGACGGCCGTCGTCGCCTGAGAACACTATGTCGTCGATAAGCTCCAGCATCTCACGCCCGAGGAACAGGCGTTTGGCGGTAGCATCGGCCTGCCCTTTTGGTATGATGCCGTGCTTTTCCTTGAGGCGGTTCATGGCCTCCTCGGCATCGTAGGCGGTGTTGACGATGTCGTCGCGCGGGAGCCATCTGGTCTCGTAGTTGAGATGGTACTTCCAGCTCGGTTTAATCAGCGCCTGGCGGTGCTCCTCGACTGTCTTGCATAACAATCGATAGCCGAAGCTGTCGGGGTAATCGAAGGCCAGGCTGCCGGGATCGAGGAACGGCGATATCGGCGCGGTAAAGAGAAGGAGTCTCTTGTCGTTGAACCTGTCCCACAGGTGGGCGCAGTAGTCCACCGTCGCCATGAAGGATTTTCGATCCTGCTTGGGGATGCCCAGCATATAGAAGATGTCCATGCGGCTGCATCCAGCCTCGAGCGCCCACTGCACCGTGCTCTCGAAATCGGCGTCGCCGAAGTTGCGGCCGCAGGACTTGCGCAGCTCAGGGTCGTGCGACTCGGGCGACATCTCAAGGCAGAAGCCGGGGCAGACCTGGCCCATGCGTTGCAATAATTTCTTCGGCGCGGGGTTGAACAATTCCATGATGATCTGGTTCTTCGGCCTATGCTTGTCCAGCAGGTCGAGCAATTTATATGTATAGTCCTCGCCCGGCTGCTGCAGGTCGCCTAGGATGAATATGGGCCCTTTGCTGAAGCGCTCGATGTTCACCACATCGCGGACAACGGCCTCGGGCGTGCGGTAGGCAGGTTGGTCGCGCTTGAAGCATTTGCGGAAGGCCGCCTGAGAGGCGCCGCAGATGACGCAGTTCTGCGTGCAGCCGCGGCAGGTGAGGACGGCGGTGATGGGGTACTTAAGCCAGCGTTTGAAGGGTAGGTAGCTGGCCAGGTCGCGGTAGCGTATCACGGAGCGGATGATGTTGTCGTAGTGGCTGATGAACACGTTGTCGAGATTCGTCGGCGCGTGCGAGAGCGGGTTCTCATGTATCGCTCCGCTCTTATCGCGCCAGGTAACGTTGGGCACGTCGGCAGGGTCGGCCTTCTTCACGATGCAGTCCATGAGGCGCTTCACCGGCTCCTCGGTGGTGTCGCCGCGCACCACGTAGTCGATCTCGGTGTAGTTCATCAGCTCGCGATGGAAGTAAGATGACGAGAGCCCGCCGAACATTATCTTCGTATCGGGGTGGTGCTTCTTAACGATGCGCGCGACTTCGATGCTGCCGTGGCAGTGCACCATCCAGTGCAGATCGATGCCGAACGCCGTGGCCTCAAGTTTGGATATGAACTTCTCGGCGTCAAACTTATCGCTGCGCAGCATGCGCACGGCCAGGTTCACGATGCGCACGCGGTAGCCGGCGCGCTCCAGGTACTCCGCGATGCTGGCGATCCCTATCGGGTACAGCTCGAACAGTGGGGAGGATGGCACCTGATCGCTGGTGGGGCCGTAGAGTATGGTGCGTTTGCGGAAATCGTACACGCTGGGCGCGTGGAGCAGGATGAGATCGGTCTTCGGCACGTTCGTTTACCCTCTGTAACCTCTGGTTTAATCATAACCGACATGTGTAGGCGGGTCAACGGCGGGGGCACGAGATTCTTCGTCCTTCCAGAGAGTCTTATCATGGAAGGACTCAGAATGACAGATACCTTATTGTAGGTTGTCCGGCATCTCGTCCTCCGTCATTGCGAGCTATGCGAAGCAATCTCTATGTGCAGCTTTTCCTGCTAGCCATTGGATTGCCGCGTCGTCCTTCTTGGGGGAACTCCTCGCAATGACAGTCCACAAGAAGAGATGCAGGAGACTCATCTCCTGCCGGGGTATTAGGGGTGTCCCCTATCTTTTTTATTTCCCCCAAGATTGGGGGATAGCAGGGGGTTGAAGTTTCGCTATAAGCTAGATACAGGTTATAATGTACAGGGGGATTGCGATGAGCATTGAAGAAATCGGGTGCTGCGGCGCATATTGCAAAACATGCATGCAGTGGCAAAAAGACAGGTACCCAAACGAGCGGACATGCCTTGGCTGCAAGCTGGGATATGGCAGCGGCGGCAGGGATATCTCCAAGGCAAAGTGTAAGATGAAGGTCTGTTGCATAGGGAAGGGATATAACTCCTGTGCCGACTGCGCTGAATACAGCTCCTGTGATACGATTCAGGGTCTCTACGCGAAGAACGGTTATAAGTACAGGAAATATAGAGAGGCGACGGAGTTCATCAGGGCCAACGGCTACGATAAATTCCTCGCCATTGCCGACACGTGGAATAGAGCGCACGGGAAATACAAATAGAGAATGTCGAGGGATCGATTGAGCGAGATAATCATCGGAGTAGGCGCCATCGTCGAGGATGACAAGGGGCGAATTCTGCTCGTCAAGCACAAGCCCGAGCGGAAGGGGTACTGGCAGGGGAAGTGGATCTGCCCCGGCGGACAGCTGAATCTGGGCGAGACGCTGGAGGACGGGGCTAGGCGGGAGGTGAAGGAGGAAACCGGCCTCGATATAGATATCAGGAAGCTGCTTCTGCCTTTCGAGCGCATCGTGCATGAGGGGAGGAAGACCACACTGCATGTCATATACATAGATTTCATGGCCAGGGCGGTCGGCGGCGAGTTCGCGCCCGCCAGCGACGTGGGGCAGGGGCGGTGGGTAACGCGCAGCGAGATGAGGGGGATATGGGGGGAGCTTCATGAGGATACGCAGCGCCTCATGAAGCTGGCGGGGATAATTTGACCCTCACCCTATCCCTCTCCCTGCGGAGGGAGAGGGAAATCGAAAAAGAGGTGTCCTTCCGCGGAAGGACCGGGGTATCAGGGATGCCCCCTGTCTTTTTTAATTTCCACCGAGATCGGGGGATTAAGGGGGTTGATTTAAATTCTTCGCTGTGCTCAGACTCATGGTGCAAGACATGTTCAATAGATGACACTGGGAAATAACACATATCCAGCAGGTGTTTCCAGCTTGACAGTATATAGCGGCAATGATAGACTCCCCTTGCGGCAGAAATTCGAAATAATAATTGAAAGAGTATTCGTTGAAGCGCATAGGTTTATTATTCCATCCCAAGGTACCGGCGACCCGGGCGTTTGCCGATGACATAGCCAAGCTTCTCTCTACACTGGATGTATCGAGCTGGCTTTGCTCGTCGTGGGACGAAAAGCAGGTGCGCGCTCAGGCCAAGGGCACCGACCTGGTGCTCAGCATTGGCGGGGATGGCACTGTGCTGCGGGCGGCGAGGGCGGTGGCCCCGTTCTCAATTCCCGTAGTAGGCGTGAACCTCGGCAAGCTGGGGTTCCTTACAGAGCTGAAGTCCGGTGAAGTACGGGAACACATCCCTGCGTTACTCAAGGGCGATGGCTGGATTGATGAACGCGCCATGCTTCAGGTGGAGATGGGCGGTAATGAACCGCTTCACGCCTTAAACGACATCGTAGTGGGCAGGGGAGCGGCGCCTCGCGTTGTTAATGTGAGCGTCGTCATCAATGGCATACCGTTCACCACATATAAAGCTGACGGTGTGATCGTCGCCACTGCTACGGGGAGCACGGGATATTCACTGGCCGATGGCGGGCCCATACTCTATCCGCAGGCAAAAGAAATCGTATTGAATCCCATCTGTCCGCATCCTACTTTCAATAATTCGCTTGTGCTGTCGTCAAAATCGATAGTGGAACTTAAGGTGCACACTGGCAACCAGGCGGTGCTCAGTGTGGATGGACAGGTAAACATAGCATTGGAGGGTGAGCAAACTGTTAAGGTCTCCATCAGTCCTCACGTGGCGCGGTTCCTCAGGTTGCAGCCTCCAACGGTTTTTTACAGTACTTTAGTGGAGAGGCTGGTGCCGAAATGAAGATAGAAAAGGCTCGCATCAGCGATGTTAAGCAGATTCACAAGCTGGTGAACTCCCATGCGTCCAAGGGGGAGATGCTGCCGCGCGCCCTGAGCGAGCTGTACGAAAACATCCGCGATTTCTTCATCATCAGGCAGAACGATAAAGTTATCGCCTGTGCCTCGCTGCATATATTCTGGGATGATCTGGGCGAAATAAGGGCGGCTGCGGTGGCCAGCGACATGCAGTCCAAGGGCATCGGCTCCAAACTGGTCAAGTCATGTATAGAGGAGGCCAGGTCGCTCGGCCTGAGCAAGGTCTTCTGCCTGACGTATAAACCTGGTTTCTTTGAAAAATGCGGCTTCCATATCGTCGATAAAGCGGAGCTGCCGCAGAAGGTCTGGGGCGAGTGTATGCGCTGCCCTAAGTTCCCCGATTGCGACGAGGTCGCGCTGATATGCAGCCTGGGAGGGTAGGGTGATGGAGGAGCAGACTTTAGCAACGGAAAAAATATTCGAGGGACGCCGCATCAACCTGCGTGTGGACAGGGTGGTGCTGCCCAGCGGCAGGGAGACGACGCGGGAGATAGCGGGTTATCCCAACAGCGTCGGCATCGTGGCCCTCGATGCAGATGAAAATGTTATTCTGGTGCGCCAGTACCGCCACGCCGTGGGCAAGACGCTGCTGGAGATACCGGCGGGCGGCATTAAAGCCGGGGAGAACCCGCGCCAGAGCGCCCTAAGGGAGCTTGAGGAGGAGACCGGGTATACCGCCAGGAGCATGGAGCAGATTGGTGGGGCCTACGCGGCGCCGGGCTATTCCACCGAGTTCCTCTATCTTTACCTGGCCACAGGGCTTAAACTGGGGCCCAGCAGGAACGATGAGGATGAATCTATCGAGGTGGTGCCCGTGCCTCTGAGTGATATCCCCCGCCTGATAAGGTCCGGGGATCTCTGCGACGGCAAGAGCATCATCGGGCTGCTGACCCTGCTGCTGTATCGAGGAGAGTGTAAGAATTGAGGATCTGCCTCCTCTGCAATAGGGGTAACATGTATTGCGGCGGGCAGGGGGTTTACCTGTACTACCTGTCGCGGGAGCTGCATCGTCTGGGACACGAGGTGCATGCCATCGTCGGGCCGCCATATCCGCAGCTTGCAGAAGGTGTGATAGAACACCGGGTGGAGAACCTGAACCTCTTCGAATTCGGATTTCCCAAGCACGACCCGTTCAAGATTTTCACCCCGCTGAATCTTTACGATGTCGCTGTCACCAGGGTCGGCAAGTTCCCCGAGATGTTCACCTTCAGCTTCAGGTCTTTCGATACGTTGCGTCAGTTAGTACGGAAGTATAAATTTGACATAATACACGACAACCAGACGCTGGGCTACGGCAATATACTGATGAAAACGCTGGGCATTCCCGTTGTAGCTACCATCCACCACCCGCTGCCGATAGATAAGAAGACCGACCTTCCTTACATCCATAGTATCAAGGGACGGCTGCGCAGGATATTGTTCTACCCGTTTTTCATGCAGCACCTGACGGCGTCTGCGATGGACCGTGTGATCACGGTATCCGATAACGCGGCCAAGGAGATACGAAACTCGTTCAAGGTGCCTTATAAAAAGATGAGGGTGGTCTATAACGGCATCGATACTGAGGCGTTCCGTCCGCTGGAATGGGTTCAGAAGGAGCGCGGGCGCATCATCGTCGTGGCCAATACATCGGATCGTAAAAAGGGAGTGCTTTATCTCCTGCGTGCCGTGCGCGATCTGCGCAAAGAGATGGATGTCAAACTGACTATAGTCGACCGGGGGCTGCCGGATAACGAATATACGCCGGCGCTTGCGGAGCGGTGCGGGCTCAACGGCAGCGTGGAATTCACCGGCAGGCTGACCACGGAGGAGCTTGTGAAACAATACTGCCGGGCCGAGGTTGCAGTCGTCCCGTCGCTTTATGAAGGGTTCGGATTGCCGGCGGCCGAGGCCATGTCCTGCGGGCTTCCCGTGGTCTCCACCACGGCCGGCGCGCTGGCGGAGGTGGTTGCGGATAATGAAAGCGGCATACTTGTGCCGCCGAAGGACCACAATGCCATAGCGGCGGCGGTCAGGCGTCTTCTGCTGGATGAGGGGCTGCGCTGCAGCATGGGGCAGGCGGGCCGGGCCAGGGTGTTGAAGATGTTCAGCTGGGAAGAAGCTGCCAAGAAGACGCTCGAGGTGTACCAGGAGGTCATGTAATTGCTCACCGTCAACTACGATATCTTCAAGATAAAAGAGGGCGATAAGTTCCTCGATGTCGGGTGCGGAGAAGGCAGACACAGCTTTGAAGCCTCTTCGCGCCTCAACCACGGCAGCGGTGGCTTGGTGTGCGCCCTCGATCTCGATAACCTCAGCCTGCGCAAGACGCATTACGTGCTGCACTATATGGAGTCGCAGAACGACGGCACCAAGAACTGGCTGGTGCTCATGGGCGATTCGCTGCGGCTGCCGTTCAGGGATGCCAGCTTCGATAAGATCATCTGCTCCGAGGTCATGGAGCACGTACCGGATCCCGACAAGGGCATCGCGGAGATGGTGCGGGTGCTGAAGCCGGGCGGCCTCATGGCGGTCACCGTTCCGACCTATATACCCGAGAAGATATGCTGGATGATCGATGAGGATTATTACAACCGTCCCGGCTGCCATGTGAGGATATTCACCACCAGAAAACTGGTCGCAATCCTGCGGCGCCACAACCTCAGGGTTTACGGCATACGCTTCGAGCACGCTTTCCATTCCACGTATTGGATAATGCGGTGCTGCTTCGGCCTGATGAACGAGAAGGCCAGGATACCGGCCCTGTATCGCAAACATCTTCTCGATCGACAAATTATAACCAAGTCCAAATTCGTTCCCAAGGTCGAGCGCGTTTTTAATTTTATCCATCCCAAGAGCATCGTGGTGTACACGGTGAAACCGAAGGAGTGATAGACAGTTGAAAGCTCTGATGCCTTCTTGTAAATCAACCCCCTTTATCCCCCACTCTTGGGGGAGTTTTGAAGCTGAGGGACACCCTCAAACTCCCGGCAGGAGGTATCCTGCACCTCTTTTGAGACAGACACCACCAAATCCCTCGGCAGGAAGAATCCTGCACCTCTTTTTCAGGGGTTCGTTGTGAAGATATGCCTTCTCTGCTATCGAGGTAACAAATACTGCGGCGGGCAGGGCATTTACCTCTATTATTTAGCTCGCGAGCTGCACCGGCTGGGTCACGAAGTCGATATCATAATCGGTCCCCCATACTGCGATATCCCGGAAGGGGTTCGTGCGCACAAGCTCGACAGCCTGAACCTCTACGACCGGCGCCATGACGGGCGGTCGATACTGGAATTCAATCACCCGTACGATATGCTGACCCCGTTCAATCTGTTCGAATTCGGCGGGACGAAGCTCGGCATGTTCCCCGAGATATTCACCTTCAGTCTCAAGGCCTATTTCATGATACGCGAGTTAGCCTTGAACGGGCATCGCTACGATGTTATCCACGATAACCAGTGCCTGGCGTACGGGCTCCTTTGGATGAAGACGCTGGGCATCCCTGTTGTAGCAACCATACACCACCCGTTGCCTATAGATACCCACGCCGAGCTGGCCCAGACAACCAGCGCGTGGCAAAGGTTCCGCCAGCTCATCCTGTATCCGCCGTTCATGCAGGGGATCGTCTCGCGGCGGCTGGACGCCGTCATCACCGATTCTGAGAGTTCTGCCGCGGAGATCCGCCGTGAGTTCCGCATAGCTGATGATAAGCTGCACATCGCATACTGCGGCGTGGATACGCAGATATTCCGCAGCGGCAACGGGCATCGCCTGGTGAGCGGGGATGGCCACGGGCGTCTCATCGTAGTCGGCCGCACCAGCGACCGCAAGAAAGGTATCCTGTTCCTGCTTAAAGCCCTGCAGATATTGAAGGGCGAGGGCGTCAAGGTCAAGCTGACCGTGGTCGATGAGGTGGAGCTCAACGAGACTTACGCCCCTAATCTGATAAAAAAGTTCGGCATCGAGGATATGGTAACGTTCACCGGCAGGGTGAGCAACGATCGGCTGGTTCATCACTATACATCATCGGATATCGCCGTGACCGCATCCGTTTATGAGGGATTCGGCCTGCCCGCCGCTGAGGCCATGTCCTGCAGCGTGCCTGTGATCACCACCAGTGCCGGAGCCCTGCCCGAGGTCGTCGGCAGCGACGGCGAGAGCGGGGTGCTCGTTCCACCTGAGGACCCGCGCGCCCTGGCCGATGCCATCAAGCGCCTGCTGGGCGATAGCGATCTGCGGAAGAAGCTGGCAGACGGCGGCAGGAAACGCATCGAGGAGCATTTCACCTGGGAGCAGTGCGCCCGCAGATGCGTTGAAGTATATGAGGACGTTATCGCGGTGCAGAAACGATAGACACTGAACTCAACAGGGTGATATGATAAGCCTCAAATAGCGAGGCCTTTTGATAACTGATTTGTATAATGATTGAACTGGTTACTGAGATGATATTAATGGCGGAAGCGAAAGGAACAACAGTAAATAAAGAGGGGGCTGCAGAACCTAAACCCCGCGAAAAGGATTATTCATTCCCTGTAAGAATATTGAGATGGTGTATTTTTTCCTTTTTCAAGATTATCGAAGGTATAATTCATCTGTTCAGCCTGATATATTACGGCCTGAAGACTATAGTGACGCTGGTCTTCCGTTTCTTCTGGCCCTACCCGCTCTATTTTCGAAGGCACAAGTGAATTAGTAGTGTTCGAAGTATCGTTATGCGAAGTTTCTCGCTGAATAAATCGTAGGAGATGCAAGTATGAAAACCGTTGTTCGAGTTCTGGCTGTGATCTTGGTGTTGGTGTCGATTGTAAGTGTTATTGGCTGTTCTTCTGGTTCTGATAAAGGCAGCTTTATAAGCATGGTGAAGATGTTGCCGGAAGATTTGGGTGGATTAACCTTCATTGACGTGCAGACGCTGCAGACTGACGATAGCTTGGTATCAACCTGGAATTTGATACAACAACAATTGATCGGGTCAGATATTTACGGTGAAAATGCCAGTAAGATAACTGGTTTAGGTCTGGCGGGCAGTGATAATAACGTGATGTTGTATCAAGGTGATTTTGATTTCGATCAAATGACGTCGATGATCGAGCAGGACAGCGTCGAATCGTTTGAATACGAAGGGATCACTGTATGGACGGATCAATATGCATCCAGTACTGCAGTGATAAATAATGTCGTCTTTGTCGGCAGCAGTGAGAATATACAGCTGTGTATCGATGTCAATAAGGGAGAAGGAACTTCATTATATAACAATAAGGATGCGAGGGACATTATCGGCAGGTTGCCCGGTGGCTATGTATTGGCAGTGATGATTGTGGTAGATGAGAATTCTGCCGGGGCAACTTACGACATGCTGGCAGCCGGGATGGCGGAGTCAAAGAATGCCGGCAATATTTCCGAGATATCGCTATACAAGCTTAAGGATTCTGATGCAGCTCAAGAATTCATCGCCATGCTTGAATCTCAGATACCATCAGACTATGACATTACGCAGGATGGCGAATATGTAACAATAGCCAGAACCTCGGAACAGCCGGATCCGAATGAGCAAGCATATGACTCCGCATATAATAGTTTACAGAATGCAGTCATGGCGTATGCTACTGAACACGAGGGGGTGTTTCCAACAATCAACGGAACTGTAAATATCAGCGGCTATGATTACCAACTCGTCGATATCTGCCCTCTGTTGACATCTGAAGGCGGGATTCTCAATGAAATGCCCGAAGGTGTTGCCAGCATCAACGGATCCGATAACGATAACTGCGATGCCGGCTGCGAAGGCTGTCTGGATACGAATCATTATCTCTGGGCGATTGATGAGTATGGATATGTATTTTCTACCTGCGTCGGTTCCAATTGTAGCGAATATAACGCTGATGGCTATCAGGGCGTGTGGCCGTAGTCGACTAGTTCTTCGGGGTAATCTTGATAACGATGACGTCGGCCAGGGACGGCAGGCGGCTGGCGATCTTATCCAGCGTCTTGAGGATGCCGTTTGAAATCCACTTGGGCATGAGGGAGAGTATCTTTCCCCAGTAAGGGGTGGTCCACAGCAGGGACATGCCCTTTATTTTTTGTATCTTGAAATCATTTGCCACTGTGGCCTTGAGTGTGGGGCAGTCGAATTTGTAGTTGTGGTCCTCGGGTGGCTGCCAGGGGTGGCGGTCGCCCTTCTTGCGGTAGAGCTTCTTAACAATCGGGAACCAATTCCTGCCGATCTTGCAGCTCAGGCTGTCGAAGTTGGCGATGGCGATGATAGCCGAACCGGTTGGCTTGAGCGTCTGAGCCATGTCGGCCATGGTCTTGGGCATATCAGCGAAGTGGTCCAGCGCGCCTTTGCATATTATCTTGTCCAGCGAGCGATTCTTGAACGGCATGGCCTCGCCGATGGCGCGCACGAGCTCCACATTATCGCCGTTGTTGTCGTTGAGGAAGCTCTTGGCGCCGAGCATCATCTTGCTTGACGGATCGAGGCCGATAGCCAGGGCGCCGCTCTTGGCAAATTGCAGGGCATCAATAGCGCGCCCGCAGCCCACGTCGAGCACCCTTTCTCCGTTTACCGGGGACGCCATCTCAAGTATTACCTCCCCCATGCGTTTGAAGATGAACATGGTATCGGGGAAGACGATCTCCGGCACTACGCCTTCATCGTCCCATTCCAGATCGAAATTTTTATTGGTGTAATCCATTTCTTTTCCGATAGTAGTTTACAACAATTTGAGCCCTTTGTAGGAGGGCTCAACGTCAATGTCTCTGGTGAAGCCTTATCAACCCCCTGTTATCCCCCACTCTTGGGGGATTTTTAAAAAGATGGGGGACACCCCCATATCCCCCGGCAGGAGAACTCTCCTGCACTTCTTTTGAATAGCTGATAGAATTGTCACTAAAGTTACCCAGCAGGAGGAATCCAAGCCTCTTGTTCATGGATTTCCTAACTGTCCCAATCGGCCTTACTGTATCGCTCCGTCTTGCGCTTGAACCTTGCCTCTCTGCGCCTGGTTCTTTCTTCTTTTCTCTTGTATTCGAACTGCATCCAGGCATCGATGGCGGACGCAGTTTCTCTGATCCGCTTCCTGGAGCAGCCCTCGCAAACGCAGTTTGGAGAATGGCCTTTATATTGAAAGTTTCTGGGGGCGCTGTCTCTATTCATCAGGACATTTGTTTGCGATATTTGGCCTTCCCCTCCTCGTAGAGGTCGCCGCCGTACATATCGTTTATTACTATCGCGGGGAAGTCCTTGACCTCGATGCGCAGCAGTGCCTCCGGACCGAGTTCCTCGTATGCGATGATCTCCGATTTGACGATGCGCTTGGCTATGAGCGCCGCTGCACCGCCGACGCTGGCAAGATAAACAGCCTTGTACTTCTTGATCGCGTCCTTCACATCCTTGGTTCTTAGCCCTTTGCCGACCATCCCCTTCAGTCCAGCCTCTAGCATGCGCGGGGTGTATGCGTCCATCCGTCCGCTGGTGGTCGGCCCGGCCGAGCCGATGACATTGCCCGGTTTGGTCGGCGATGGCCCCATGTAGTAGATGACCTGTCCTTTGACATCGAACGGCATCTTATCGCCCTTGTTCAGAGCCTCGACGAGGCGTTTGTGCGCAGCGTCGCGTCCTACATACATGACGCCGCTGATGAGTACTTGGTCGCCGGCTTTGAGCCCCTCGATGGTTTTATCGTTAAATGGTGATGTAATCTTCTTCTGCATCGCGCTTCTCCGATTATTATCTTAAAATATTCTTGGCGATGATGGTCCGTTGTAATTCCAGCGCCTCGTCCGATGCGCTGGCGGCGGTAGCATTGCGGCACAATCGAGAGAGAGGAATGTTGGTCGTATATCCCGGCCCTCCGTAGAGCCGTGTGACCCGGTCCGCCGTTCTCTCCAGCATCTCTGTGGCGAAAACCTTGACCATGGCCGATTCTATATGTATATCCTCTTCGGCATCCGCCTTACAGGCGGCGTGGTACACCATGAGCCTGGTGGCGTGCGCTTCAATCGATGTATCCGCCAGGCAGCGCTGTACGCCGGGCCGGTCTTTGATGAGATGTCCGAACGTTTGCCAGTTCTGAGTGTATTCCTTGCATATCTCTAACAGCCGCTCAGCTGCGCCGACGCATCTGGCCCCTCTGGCTATGCGCCGCGGCGGCAGCCACTTGGCCCCGAGGTGGAAAGCCTCTCCCTCTTTGCCGATGACGTTCTCGGCTGGCACGCGGCAGTTATCGAAGGTCAGCACTATGGGCTCGATGACCTGGGCGCGGCTGCCCTTGCGCTCGCCGCATCCCGAGGCGGTGAAGCCGGGTGTGTCGCGATCGACTAAAAAGCAGGTCACTCCGCCGCGCACTCCTTTGGCCTTATCGGTAACGGCGAAGACCATGGCGAAGTCGCCCGGGTCGGTTACGTGCGCCATGCACAGCTTGCGTCCGTTGATAATATAAGAGCCGTTCTCCCGCCTGGCCGTGGTCTCCATCGCGAGGGGGTCGCTGGCTTTGCCTTCCAGCATGGCGATGCAGGCCCTTTTCTCTCTCGCGAGCAGTGGTTTGAGGTAGCGCTGGCGCTGGGCATCGCTGGCGTCGTACAGGATAGGTGATATGTCGCCCAGATTGAACGGCACGATAGTTCTGGCAAGCTCCTCCTCGACGAGGCATATCCCCAGCAGAGGCAAGCCGGCGCCTCCAAACTGCTCGGGGACGCTTACGCCCCACATGCCCATCTCTTCCACCAGCTTGAACAGCTTGGCCTCCTCCTCCGGAGGAAGCACCACCATTCCGGTGGTCTGGTCGCCTTCGCGCCCCAGTATCTCTCGCTCCAGTGGCATCAGCTCGTCCTTAACGAACTGTTTCACGGAGTTCTGTAACATCTTCAATTCTTCGGGAATGGTGAAGTCCATCCTAAAGCTCCTCTATGAAGCTAGATCAAAGCTTCTTCAACGTAAAGGTCCAGGTCCGGCTCCTGTTCATCGCCGATCCTTGTTTCCAAGCGTGACATTGCTTCTACCATGTGCCGGTTAACGATGTAATGCTTGATGGTGGTGTCCACCTGCGGGCATACAAGCGCGCAGTTGAAGCAACGGTCGCAATCCTCACCTACCAAAGTCTCAAGTGCCATCGAGGTTCTCTGCGCTGTTTTCTCAAGCCGGTTAGGCTCACGTGCTAACACAGGGCAAATGTCGATGCAGTTGCCGCACCCCAGACATGCTACGCTTCCGCTGATATCCTCGCTCAGTTTCAGGGCGTGATGCGGCCCAAAACCGGTGGATAACAGCCGGCAGCGGGCTACGGGAGAACAATGGGTGTCCAGTATTTTATTAAGTATGTCCTCTATTTCCTTGATGTCTCGCTGTTTTGACATTGGCATATCATGGCCTCCGGGTTCAGGCTACCTTGATCGAGCCGGTATTTATTTTATCTATAACGTTGCTGGAAAGATAATCGTGCGGCTGTCTGGCATAGTCCGGCAGTATCTTGGGCGATATCGGCCTGGAATCCACCAGCCCCGCGCGTTTCAGCTCCTGTTGCCAGTTTCTTACGTGATTAAGAGTCAACTTTCCAGGTTTTGCGCTTTTAACATAATCGGCAGCAGCTTTCCCGGCTCTTCTGCCAAAGACCCACAGGTCCAGGGTTGAGTTGCCGCCCAGCCTGTTCTTGCCGTGCACACCGCCCTCACACTCCCCGCCAGCGAACAATCCGGGTATCGGTGTCGCTCCACTGGTATCTATCTTGATGCCGCCATTTTGATAGTGGAGGCTAGGATAGATCAACATCGGCTCCTTGGTGATATCGATGCCGAAGCGTGCGAATTGACGAACCATAGCGGGAAGCTCTTTCTCTACCGTGCCTTTCCCATGGAGCATATCGATTCGCGGCGAGTCCAGCCATACGCCGATCTGTCCTGTAGGGGTCCTGATCCCCTTTTTGCGCTCGGTGCATTCCCGTATGATGCAGGCTGCCAGCATGTCTCTGGGCTCCAGGGGATGAGCGAACTGTTCGCCATCTATATTGACCACCTGTGCGCCGACTCCGCGCACCTTCTCGGTGACAAGCAAGCCGAGGATCGCGATGGGATAAGCGGCGCATGTGGGATGGTATTGCATAGTGTCTATATCCACCAGCGGACACCCCGCGCGATAGGCCATGACGAGCCCGTCGGCGGTAGCGCCGTAGTGATTGGTGGTAGGGAAGTTCTGTATGTGCAGCCTGCCTATGCCTCCGGTGGCCATTACAACAGCTTTGGCCCGTACTACGGTTATCTCGTTGGTCTCAAGGTTTACTAGCACAGCTCCAGCTGCACGCCCTTTATCATCCATTATCAGCTCTATGGCCGGGGCGAACTCTATATAATTAATATTCCGGCAGCAGATCTCGTCGCGAACTACGCGCATGCACTCCAGTCCGGTGTAGTCCTTGGCACAATGGCAGCGCGGGACCGCCTCGCCTGCGAGCGCTACCTCGTGATAGGATCCATCGGGATTCTTGTCCCAGTTAACCCCCAGCGATTCCAGCCATGCGATGGCATCCGGGGCGTCTTTAACTAGGGCTTCCACCAGTTTGGTGTTGTTGGTGAAGCGGGCTCCGCCCATCGTATCCAGATAGTGAAGCGAAGGGGAGTCGTCGGGCCTGTCCGCTGCCTGCGTTCCACCCTGGGCGCCGACGGTATTGGCATCGCCCAGGCGCAGCTTCGTCGCTATGAGCACGTTGGCTCCGTTTTCCTGTGCTATGAGCGCTGCCGCCCCTCCGGAGCCTCCGGCGCCTAGGACCAGGACATCGACATCATAATCGCATTTCTCCAGGTCTATCTTATCCGGGTCGATGCGGCTGTTGCCTTCAAGCAGATCGGCTAATTCATTGGGTGTGCGGGATCCCTTGTTCGGCCCGACCAGCAGCTCGCGCATGCCTAACTTAATGAAGTCGGGGTGAAAGCTGCTGAGCACAGGTTGCCTTTTCTGAACGGGGATGCGCTGCATTTCCTCATGCAACCGCCGCTCCCGTGTAGCCGCTACTTTATTTACGCTTTCCTGCATATCAGATGGATAGGGCATATATTCTCCCTTTCTAAGTTAGGAGCCTCTTTATTAATACTGGTCAACCCCCTGTATCCCCCACTCTTGGTCCTTCCCATTTCGGGAAGGATTCCGCGGAAGGACACCTCTTTTTCAGAAGCTCCTTATATAATTGTTAATCGTCCAATATCTTGCGCTCGTTATATTTTTTGGTCAGTTCTTCGACGCTCATCTTCTGCATTTCTTTTATTTCGGCATCGTAGTTACCGGCGTTTATCTCCGCGATCCTCTTTTTAGTGTGCTCCGGTACGTTAGTGAGATAACGGCTGTATAAGCGGCGGGCCAGTAAAGCGATATTGTACGGCACCAGTCCCTGTGCACATCTGGCGGCGCACAGCCCGCACATCAGGCAGTCGAAGGATTTTTCGGTAACCTCCTTCAGGTTTCCCCTGATGGCGGCGGACATGTAGCCGATAACATCCAGATCCTGGGGACAAGACTTAGTGCATGTATTACATCCGAAGCACTTAATAAAATCGGGATAGATCTTAAGCAGTTGCTCGCCTGTAGGTTCCATCTTCTCGATATCGTAGCTGGGTTTGCTGGCGGGGAAGAATGGAATCTGTGTCAGACACATGTCTGGCTCGATAAGCTTTTGACAGGCGAGGGCAAACCTGAGGGCGGGGTCTCCCTTGAAGTTGTAGACGGTGCCGCATGCACCGCAGAACGCAGCCCGGCATCCTACGCCGCGGATCATCCTGTAGCCGCAGTATTCCATCGCTGTCAGGATGGTCAAACCCTCGGGCACCTTGTAGCGTTTGCCCATGAGGTAGATATCGATCATTTTAGTAGTTGTTTTCGATTCAGTTTGACTCAAAGCACGGCCTCCTTATGGCGTGCGCTGTGGCACTGGATGTTTACTGCTACCGGCAGGCTTGCGATATGGACAGGGTGGGTTTCTACGTGTACTGATAGCGATGTGATCCTGCCTCCGACTCCTCCGGGACCGATTCCCGTCGCGTTTATCCGCTGCAGTAGTTCATTTTCCAGCTCAGCGGCCTCTTTATCCTTAGATGGTTCTCCAACCTTGCGTAATAGCGCTTTCTTGGCCAAATACATTGCCTTCTCTGCGCTGCCGCCGATGCCGACACCGATGATCGTCGGCGGGCAGGGGTTGCTGCCAGCCTCATCAACTGTTTTCACTACGAAGTCCACAACCCCCGCGCGGCCTTGCGCTGGCTTCAGTACGGTAAAACGGCTCATATTCTCGCTGCCGCCGCCTTTGGGTGCTACCGTGATCTTCAGCTTATCCCCTTTTACTATCTCTGTATGGATGATAGAAGGGGTATTATCTTTAGTATTCATCCTGGCGGAGAATGGCTGCTTGACAACTGATTTGCGCAGATATCCTTCTGCATAGCCTTTCCGTACGCCCTCGTTTATAGCCTCGTAGAGGTCGCCGCCCTTGATGTGGGCATCCTGGCCCAACTCCACAAAGACGATAGCCAGACCGCAGTCCTGGCACAGGGGCATCTCCTCTTTGGCTGCGATATCGGCATTTTCAATTATCTGATCCAGCACGTTGATTGCCGCTGGTGATTCCTCTTCCTTGCGAGCCTTTTTCAGTGCGGACAGGACGTCCTCGCTGAGGAAGTAGTTGGCCTCTTTGCACAGGCGGGTAACAGTCTTGGTGATATCTTCTGCTGCTATTTCCCTCATGATTATTCCAGCTTCATTATTTTAAGCAGTTCCTGAACGGCGTCCGCGGATTTCTTGAGCGCGGCGTTCTCCTCTGGCGTCAGTTTCAGTTCAATGACCTGCTCGGCGCCTTTTTCTCCAATCTTAACAGGCACGCCGACGAAGGTCTTATTGATTCCATATTCTCCCTCGAGCAGCACTGAGCATGGCAGTATCCTTTTCTGGTCGAAGATTATGGAATCGACTATCTTCACCGTCGCTGCCGACGGAGCGTAGTAGGCGCTTCCCGTCTTGAGCAGGTTCACGATCTCGGCGCCGCCATTAACAGTGCGTTTGACCATGGCGTCCAGCTTATCCTTTGCTATGAGCTCGGGCAGCGGTATACCGCCGACGGTGCTCAGTCTGGGTATGGGGACCATGGTATCGCCGTGTCCACCGAGCACGCATACCGAGACGTCCTCCACGGAAACCTTCAGTTCCTGGGCGATGAATGTCCGGAACCTGGCTGAATCGAGCACGCCGGATTGTCCCAGCACGCGGTTCTTGGGGAACTTGCTCACATGCCAGGCGAGCTGCGTCATGGCATCCAGCGGATTGGTGACGCATACGATGATGCATTTCGGCGAGTGCTTAACAATATTCTCGGTCACCTCTTTGACGATCTTCATGTTTGTAATGATGAGGTCGTCGCGGCTCATCCCCGGCTTGCGCGCGATCCCAGAGGTAATAACGGCAACATCGGAGTTGGCCGTGTCCTCGTATTTGTTAGTCCCGATCATGTTGTTATTGAACGGGATAATCGGACCGCATTGCAGAATGTCGAGACCTTTCCCCTGCGGAAGCCCCTCGACGATGTCCAACATAATTACATCGGCGTACCCTTTCTCCGCTATTCGCTGAGCGCAGGCAGCACCCACATTACCGGCTCCTATAACTGTTACTTTCTTTCTCATAGCCCTACTCCTTCAATCAATATTTATTGTTATTACCGTAGTTTATATAAGAAAGATGGCTAGTAGTTAATACTGGCCATCTCGATCTTAAAAGGGTAATATCCGAAGCGGTCGAGTAACCTTTTGCACTCGACTTGCAATATAGATACTCTGTGCGAGGATTCTTAGCAAATCAGTCCTCTTGGTTACTGGTCTCTCGCTCCTACTTCTCTATTACTGCGAGAACAGCTCCCTTCGTTACACGATCACCGGCTTTGCAGCTTAGCTCCTTAACCTTACCGGCAATTGGTGAAGGTAAGGCACTTTCCATCTTCATTGCTTCAAGTATTAAGATGGGATCACCAGCCTTTACCACCTGCCCAACGCTAACGACGTACTTTATTATTGTCCCTGGCATTGGTGACGCTAGAACTCCATCACCGGTAGCTACTGGTGCTGCCTTTGGTTGGGGTACTACCGGAGCTGGGGCTGGTGCAGCCGCTTTCGGCTGTGGGGCTGGCGCTGCAGCAGCAGCTGGCTGACTTACCGTGCGTGCACCGCTTTGCGGGTCAACCTCCACCTGATAGTACTCATTATCTACAAAGACATTATATACACGTGCCGCAGTGCTCTTTGCTGGTGCCTGTTTCTCCACCTTCTCCACGAGCTTGCCGGCTTTAGCCTTGGCTATAAGCTCGTCTTCCTTCTTTACCTGTTCGAGTGTCTTAGGCTTAACATCGGCGGGAACAGGCTCCAGTCCATACTTCCATTTCAAAAAGCGGAGGCCGGTCTGCGGATACATAGCATATACGAGCACGTCGCCGATGTCCTTTGCAATGCCCTTGGTAGCTTCCTTGGCCTTCTCCATCTCAGGCGGTAGCGTATCAGCTGCGCGAACTGTTATCGGCGTCTCGCCCTTCTCGTACCCCTTGAGCACTATCTTCTGAACTTCGGGATCGACTGGGGCCGGAGGCCTGCCGTATAGGCCATAGAAATAGTCCTTCACCTGGCCTGAGATCATCTTGTATCGGCCGAAGAGCACGTTCTGCACCGCCTGAACGCCAACTATCTGGCTGGTAGGTGTAACAAGAGGCGGGTACCCCATTTCTTTGCGAGTGCGAGGCAGTTCCTCGTAAACCTCGTTGATCCTGTTAAGGGCGTCGGCCTCCTTAAGCTGGCTGACAAGATTAGTGAACATACCGCCAGGTATCTGGTGCGATAGCACGCCTGTATCGATAACCGATGCCTTGCTGCTATCAAACAAATGTCGATATTTGGGCGCGATCGTTTCCAGATACTCATCCAACTTTAATAATGTTTTCAGATTCAGTCGAGTGTCCCTGTCCGTTCCGCTAAGAGTGGCGACTATAGGCTCTACCGCCGGCTGTGAAGAGCGCAAGCCGAAAGGTGCCAGGCAGCAGTCGACGATATCCACCCCGGCCTCGGCTGCCTTTAGATAAGTCATAGAGGCCATACCGCTGGTGTAATGGGTGTGAAGTTCGATGGGTATTTTAACCGCCTGTTTTAAAGCTTTCACCAGGTCATAGGCATCATATGGGGACAGCAACCCGGCCATGTCTTTTATACAGATGCTGTCTGCGCCCATGCTTTCGAATATCTTGGCTTTATTGACATAGTATTCAATGGTGAAAACAGGGCCGCCAAGCCTTGGCTCGGTAAGGGTATAGCTGAGACAGGCCTGTATATGCTTGCCGGCCTTCTTTATTTCTCTGAAAGAAGCTTCAACATTGCGCTCATCGTTCAGGGCGTCAAAAACACGGAAAATATCGATCCCAACCTCAGCGGAGTGCTTTACAAACGCCTCCACTACATCGTCGGCATAGTTGCGGTATCCCACCAGGTTCTGGCCGCGGAGCAGCATCTGCAAGGGGGTTTTGGGCATAAGTTTCTTAAACTTGCGAACCTTCTCCCACGGGTCTTCGTTGAGGAAACGGGTCATCACATCGAATGTGGCTCCGCCCCATACTTCCAGAGCATGAAAGCCTATGTTATCCATCTCTTTGGCGATGGGCTCCATATCCTCCATCCTCATCCTGGTGGCAAACGATGACTGGTGCGCATCTCTAAAAGTGGTATCCATTATTTTTAAGGGATTCTTCTTTGCCATTTACGCTCATCTCCTTTGTGTTGGGCGGGGGTTGCACAACCGTAGCTGCCAAGTTGCGCGCATTCTCATCATTTCACCCACACCCCAGTATTTCCAGTTGCTGGCTATTATTATGGGACGCGGCTTTTCGGAAATTTGCAGCACTGCCGCTTGGGTTTCTGTTTCATATTGGTCGATGGCAGCGAGAATCGCTGCTATCGTTGTCCTTTTATTTTTCATAGCCCCTCTTAAAGCGGGATGTTGCCATGCTTCTTTGGCGGGTTGGTGTCTCGTTTGTTCTGCAGCATATCGAGCGCTTTTATCAGCATAGGCCGCGTCTCTCTGGGATCTAGTACATCATCGATGTATCCCCGGGCTGCCGAGACGTATGGATTGGCAAACTTGTCCTGGTATTCTTTAACCAGTTTTTTCTTTGCCTCAGCCTTGTTTTCAGCTTTCTGAATCTGTTCCCTGTATATAACGTTCACAGCGCCGTCAGGGCCCATCACGGCGATTTCAGCTTGTGGCCACGCGAAGTTCATATCACCGCGCAGATGCTTGCTGCTCATTGCTACGTAGGCGCCGCCGTAGGCCTTCCTTGTAATTATAGTGATCTTGGGAACGGTTGCCTCGGAGTATGCATAAATTATTTTGGCTCCGTGCTTGATTATTCCACCGTATTCCTGATCTACGCCGGGCATATACCCTGGTACGTCAACGAAGGTGATGATGGGTAGATTGAAGCAGTCAAGGAACCGTACAAAGCGAGCAGCTTTCAACGAAGCATTAATATCTATAATGCCTGCGGCTACTGCCGGCTGTTGAGCTACGATGCCTACCGAGCGGCCGCCCAATCTGGCGAATCCGGTGAGCATGTTCTTGGCGAAGTGCTCGTGAACCTCAAAGAACTCGCCGTTATCGAATATCATTTTGATAACGTTCTTCATATCGTATGGTGTAGTGGGATCATCGGGGACAATGGCCAGCAGTCCCTGGTCCATCCTGTCAGGCGGGTCGGTTGTTTCAACGAAGGGTGCGTCCTCCATATTATTTTGAGGGAGGTAGCTGAGCAGGCGGCGCACCATTTCCAGACATTCCTTGTCGTTCTGCGCAACGAAGTGGCATACGCCGCTGTGTGAGGCCTGGGCCATTGCTCCGCCAAGTGCTTCATGCGTAACTTCCTCACCGGTGACGGCTTTGATGACATCAGGGCCGGTGATGTACATCTGGCTGGTTCCCTGGACCATGAAGATGAAGTCGGTGAGGGCAGGTGAGTAGACCGCGCCTCCTGCGCTGGGACCCATGATGACCGATATCTGGGGAACTACGCCTGATGCCAGGGTATTCCTGAGGAATATCTCCCCGTAGCCTGCAAGGCTCTCTACACCTTCCTGGATGCGGGCTCCGCCTGAGTCGGCAAGTCCGATGAAGGGAGCTCCATTTTTCACGGCGAGGTCCATGACCTTGCATGTTTTCTCGGACATGACCTCTGAGAGTGAGCCACCGTATACGGTGAAGTCTTGAGCGAACAGATACACCAGGTGGCCGTTTATCGTGCCGTATCCAGTTACTATCGCGTCGCCGGGGTGTTTCTTATCGGCCAAGCCGAAATCAGTGCATCTATGAGTTACAAAGGAGTCCAGTTCTACAAAGCTGCCTTCATCTAATAATGTGGCTATTCTTTCGCGGGCGGTCATTTTGCCCTTATCGTGCTGGGATTTGATCTTGTCTTCGCCGCCGCCCTTCTTTGATTCTTGCCTGCGTTTGTTAAGGTCGTTGATTTTATTTTCTATCGCCATTTTACCTCCGGGAGGCAATGTTATTAAAACGGACATAGATATTATATACTTACCAACATTGGGAATGCAAGGATTGTGTATTTCTTCACAATGCATTTTAAATCAATAGATAAAGATAGAATTCTCTTACTGCTCAAACAAGAATATTATAGAAAGTGGCGAATCGCATGACGGCTTTAAAGTAATTAGTCACGTAGAATAGTCTGCCCTGCTGTGGATATATAAATATATGTAATGATTACAGGGTTATATTTAGCGCCGCTTCTCCCGGGAGGAAATTGCCTCATCTATAAGAAGAATTTTTAATGCCCTCTGGGCAATCGGTATATCGATCATCTTGCCGTCAAGTGAAGCGGAGGCGAAGCCTTTTGCCCTTGCTTCCTCAAAAGTGGTGACAACTTTTTTAGCATATGCTATCTCTTCTTCCGTGTGGCGGAAAGTTCTATTTACTATATCTATTTGGCTGGGATGAATTACAAACTTGCCGCTGAATCCCAGCTTGCGAGCAAGGTTGGCCTCACGTATCAATCCCGTCTCATCTTTGAAATTGTTATATGGTGTGTCAATAGCGGAGACCCCGGCCGCCCTGGCTGCTATTACTATTTTAGTCCTTGGGTAAAGCAGCTCATAGCCCTCTTCAGAACGAATCATCCCTGTTTCTAGTATAAGGTCGTTGGCACCGAATACGATGCCGTTAATCCTTGGCGAAGAACTGGCAATCTCATAGGCGTTAATCAGTCCTAAAGAGTTTTCAATCCAAGGTAGTATCCTTATATGTCCCTCGGCCAGTCCTCTCTCTTTCTCAAGCCGTGTCACTATCTCGGCTACTTTCTTTATGTCCTGGCCTGTGGATGGTTTGGGTTGACTGATGCCATCAATGTCACGTATGATCACAGCTTCTAGATCCTCTTGAGTCAATCCGCTATCGAGGGGGTTTATCCGGACGTATACTTTGCTACCATTGCCTATTATTTTAGGAAGCCATTCCTTCACTATAGCACGGGCACGGGCTTTTTCTTCACGAGGTACCGAGTCTTCCAAGTCTACGACAATAATATCAGCGTTCATATGCATCGATTTCTCGAGCATATTCTCTCTGTTACCAGGTACTGAAAGGAGAGTTCTTAACAGTTCCATTTTAGTCCCCTAATGGTACTATCTAATATTACTTAATATATTATAAAATATTATAATCATTTTGTCAAGGGTTTTAATCGTGATATGCTTATGTTAGAATCTGTAACTATGAATGAAGGCCTGCATGGATATACATTTTTAGGCGGCAGGGAATTCTGCTGGGGACGGAAAACATATATTATGGGCATACTCAACATCACCACTGATTCATTCTCTGGGGATGGTGTGGGCAATGATATGGAAGCTGCTCTGGCACGGGCGAAACGCCTTGTTGCCGAGGGCGCCGATTTAATAGATATTGGCGGTGAATCTACGCGTCCTGATTCTAGACCGGTTACAGCAGAGGAAGAGATAAGTCGGGTATTACCGGTGATTAAAATGCTTTCTAATAAAGTCGATGTGCCTGTTTCTATTGATACATACAAGTCGGAAGTGGCGCGGCTTGCTCTTAAGGCCGGTGCTAATATGATAAACGATGTATGGGGTCTTAGGCAAGACCCGGATTTGGCTCATGTCGCCGCAGAATGGGGTGTGCCGCTGATTATTACGGCTAATCAGAGGGATATGCAATATGATAATATCATGACTGCGGTTGTTGATTCTCTGATAGCTGGCATGAATCTGGCGTTGGATGCTGGAGTAGCTTGGGAGAATATTATTATCGATCCCGGCATCGGTTTTGGCAAGACGCTTGAGGGGAACCTTGAAGTCCTGCGCCGTTTAGGTGAGTTGAAATCGCTTGGCAGGCCGATTCTGCTTGGCACATCGCGGAAATCGATGATCGGGCTGGTGCTCGATCTGCCTACCGATGAGCGTTTGGAAGGCACAGCTGCTACTATAGCCTTGGGAATAGCAAACGGGGCCGATATAATTCGGGTTCATGATGTGCTGCAGATGAAGCGTGTGGCTAAAATGACGGATGCGGTTATCAGAGGGACGTGGTAGCCTGTGGATGTTTACTTATCCCTCGGCTCGAATTTGGGAGATCGACGGGCGAATCTGAAGCAGGCGCTCAGTCTGCTGAGCGAGAGCGTCGAAATCGTAAAGGTATCGTCGGTCTATGATACCGAGCCTGTAGGGGTGGGGGAGCAGCCGCGGTTCCTTAACCTGGTGTGCCGCCTGAATACCGATGTCGGACCAATGCAACTGCTTTCGCTTATTAAAGGTATTGAGGCTGGCATGGGACGTGATTTGAGCCTGCGCGACGCTCCCCGCATTATCGATATTGACATAATATTTTACGGGGATACAATTATAGAATCGCCTGAACTGGTGATTCCTCATCCTAGGATGCGGGAGAGGGCTTTCGTGCTGATTCCGTTCGCGGAGATTGCGCCGGATGTCGTTCATCCGATAAGCGGCGAGCGGATTCGTGAGCTGACGGCAAGGGTCGGTGGTAGGAGTGGGGTTGTGAAGAAACGAAGGCTGGAGGGTTATCGATAATGTACGAGATATCGGTTCGTGAGCATTTCGATGCGGCGCATGCGCTCAGGGGCTACCGCGGCAAATGTGAGAATTTGCACGGTCATCGATACGAGGTCGTTGTAAATCTTCGCTACAACAAACTGGACGATATCGGTCTAGCCTGCGACTTCGCAGTCGTTAAGAAGCACCTTCGAAAGGTTTTATCCCGCTTCGACCACGTTTCGTTAAATGATATCGTGCCGTTCGATGGCATCAACCCGTCGGCTGAGAACATTGCGGCCAAAATATATGAGGAGCTCCATAAAAGGGAACTCCCCATATTCACTGTGCAGGTATATGAGTCTCCGGATACCTGGGTCACCTATAAGCCCGGCAAGTGAGACTACTTCTTAGCTTCTTTTTCCTCGGAGATCTCCGGCGGCGACTCGATCTTGGTCACAGCCATGATCCAGCCGATCCAGAAGCCCAGCAACAACACCACAAAAACGACTAGGGCTACAGGTACCAGCAACGCCCAGACGACCTTATCGTACTGCAGGACAATGCCTGCGATGAACGCCGCGCCCGCTATGATGGTGCCCAAGCAGATAACTAAGCCAACGATGCGAGACATCTGAATGCTACCTCCTATTATCTAGGTGCGAAGCTCAGGTGGGAGCAGATTAGGGATGGTGTCTTCTATAAGATATTTTTCAGAGCATTTCTTACAGAAGAGGGAACCCTTGACGATTTCCTTCTCGTTCTCTTCCACGACGTTAAGCTCCAAGTCTCCCTTGCAGAGGGGGCAGGCCAGGATCTCCATAAGGTTCCTTTTCATCGATCCTCCTTGATATGCGCATAGAATTCTACAGCACCAGCTTATCGCAAGTCAACTTGGAGTCAGAGGGTGGATTTTCCAACCCCCCTGTCAGTCCCCCATACTTTGGGGAACATAAAAATGGTTAGGGGACACCCCTATAACCCCGGTCCTTCCGCGGAAGGACACCTCTTTATATGATTGTCTGCGTAGGGGCATATTGCAAATATACCCTCGTTTGAGAGAATTAGAGGAACGCCCAAGCAATAGTTATTCTGCACATCATTTACTGATGCCTTGACAGCATGCTTGAATTCTCAATAGAATCTGGAGGGCATGAAGGGGGAAACTGGATGAGGGAAACCAGGGTCTGTGGTCTGCTCGGGATAAAGTATCCGATAATACAGGGCGGCATGACATGGATCGCCAACGCGGAGCTGGCTGCAGCCGTGTCCGAGGCCGGCGGGCTGGGCACGATAAGCCCTAATGCGGGGATGCGGATTGAGGATAACGTCGAGCTGAACCTGGAGAGACAGATACGCCTGGCGAGGGAACTAACTACCAAACCGTTTGCTGTAAATATAGTTGTTCTCATCCCTGAAATCGCCGCGCTTGTTGACGTGCTGATAGATGAAGGAGTGTCTGTCGTTACTACATCTGCGGGCAATCCCAGGCTTTATACTAATCGTCTGAAGGAAGCCGGAATCAAGGTGCTGCATGTAGTATCATCGGTGCGGCAGGCACAGGTGGCGGAGGACAGCGGCGTCGATGCTGTCATCGCCGAAGGGTTCGAGGCTGGCGGACACAACGGTTTCGATGAATTGACCACGATGGTCCTCGTCCCTCAGATTGCCGATGCTGTGGAGATACCGGTCATCGCGGCGGGCGGCATTGCCGATGCACGCGGTTTCGCAGCTGCAATAGCGCTCGGTGCCGAGGGGGTGCAGATGGGGACACGGTTTATCGCGACGAAGGAATGCAATGCGCATCCCAGTTTTAAACAACGCATCGTCGATTCGAACGATGCCGGCACTATGATAACTGGCAGGGCGCTCTCGCCGACGAGAGGGTTGAGGAACAAGTTTTCCACTGAAGTCGCTCGGATGGATAGGAAGGGCACAACGGCCGATGAGCTTCTGGCATTTATCGGTATGGCCAGGTCGCGCATGGGCCAGCTGGAGGGCTTGGTCGAAGATGGCGAATTATATTGCGGTGCGATATCCGGTATGATTCGCGATGTCGTCAGCGCTGGTGATGTTGTTCGGAGAATGGTGGAGGAGTACGATAGAATCGTTGCGGGATTAAGATAGTTTTGCTGGTCGACTGATCGGCATATAATAAATTGAAATGGGGGAATATCAGTGAAAAAGACAAAGGTGTGTGATTTTCTGGGGATTAAGTATCCTATTATTCAGGGGGCCATGGGGCTCATCGCCGGCGCTGAGCTGGCAGCGGCGGTGTCTGAAGCTGGGGGGTTGGGAGTAATAAGCCCCAATGCGGGGGAACCCGATTGGAGCAAGGTCGGTGACAACATCCGAAAGCAGATACGCAAGGCAAAGAGCCTGACATCCAAACCGTTCGGCGTAAACTTTCCCATACATATGATCAAGGATGACCGCAGCCTTATCGATATCGCAATTAGTGAGGGGGTCAAGATCGTAACAACGGGGGCTGGGAACCCGGCACTTCACACGCCGTATTTCCACCAGCATGGTATAAAGGTATTGCATCTTGTAGCTACAGTCAGGCATGCTGTCGGGGCGGAAAAGGCCGGCGTCGATATCGTTATCGCGGAAGGCTATGAGTCGGGGGGTATAAACAGCCCTGATGAGCTTACTACTTTCGTCCTCATCCCGCAGGTGGTGGATGTGGTGAAGATACCTGTTGTGGCTGCCGGAGGCATCGGCGACGGGCGCGGGCTGGCAGCGGCGCTGGCGCTGGGGGCGCAGGGCGTGCAGATGGGGACACGCTTTGTTGCTACGACGGAGTGCTTGGCGCATCCCGATTACAAAAAGGCAATTGTTGAAGCGGGTGACACGGCGACCGTCATCACGGGGCGGGGATTGATGATGTTTAGGGGGCTGCTTAACGATTTGACAAAAGAGCTGCGCAAGAAGGAGCTGGCCGGTGCCCCTGACGAGGAGCGCTCGGTGAAGATGTTCTCGAAGTTATCCGAGGCGGCGTTACTTCATGGTGATGTTGTTAAAGGCCAGGCGGCGTGCGGTGAAATCGCCGGCTTGGTTCATGAGGTTATCAGCGCTGGCGAAGTGGTGCGCCGCATGGTGGTTGATTACGATAGGATTGTCAAGGGGCTTTAGCGTGACTTAATTCTAAGCCAGATAGGCCTTTCGCATCTGCTTCAGCAGCCAGTCTGTAATTGGCCGGCATAATTTCATCGCTACTACTACTATGCCTGTTGCCAGGATCGCTATTGCGAATCCTCCCACTATATCCAGCGGGTAATGAATGCCCATATATACACGTCCGAATGAGATTATGATGGCGGGAATTGATAGTATATACCCCAGCTTGCGGTTATAAACCCATATGCCTGCAGCCAAAGCGAAGGAAGCGGCAGCGGCATTGGAGGGGAATGATGGATCGGTGGGCGGATAGAATATCAGATGCACCTTATCGGGGAAGGCTTCAAAAGGCCGCAATCGGTCAGGTAATATTGCGTTAAAAATAAACACTAAAAGATTGGCTATCCCCATGCTCGCCAGCGAACACATTACTCCAAGCTGATTCCTGATCCTGTCCGCCGTGTTGCGTCCGGAGAACCATATAGCTATCAATGCAATGATTGTCACCACGGGAAGGAACAAATCGCAGGAAAGTGTGCGAATAACGTTATCGATCCAGGAAACATGACCGGCGAGGCCGTTTATCCAGAAGAATACCGTCTGGTCAGCGTGTATCATCTCGATCCTCCTTTGTTGAAGAATCGGCTGATAGACTGCCAGTAAGTCTTTTGCTTGAGCACCTCGATGCCATCGGCCTGGGTTTTATTTGGTTCTGCACCTGGAGCAAGGCGCCGTTTGATAATCGATGAAAGACCAAAAGTCACCAGCAGGGCTAATACTACGCTGACCGCAAGCCATAGTAATTGGGGAGGAGTATCGAATGTTGGCTCCTTGAGGTTGAGGCCGGTAAAGCCGAAGAACCATATGAAAACGCCAACTATCGCAACCGAACCGAATACGTAGCCCCACTTTTTATTGCGAAAAAATGTAATACCCCGCAGTTCCCATTTGGCTGCGATGATCTGCATCATACCGATAACGGCGATAAATACATATATGCAGTATTCAGCTACAAAAGACCATGAGCCAACATATCCATCCATTAATCATCGCTCCTGCTAAATCTCCGCGCTACCGCTTTCATCCTGGCTTTCACGGATTATTCGCTTGCCGTATTCCAGCAATACTTCAACATCCAGTGGCGATTTTTTTGCTTCATAATAAGCTTTAAGCGCATCAAGTGGTTGCAGACCTTCAGGTGACAGCCCTGATAAACGCGGCCGGCGCTCTCGTGATACATCATGCGAAACGGTAGCTACCTGGTAGGCGTCTTGCAGCGCTTTGCGTATGGCAGAGTCGTCTATATCTTTAGCTAACCGCTCTGACATTGATATTTGTATGCGTACTATGGCGTCAGATACATCATATCGGTTTATCGCTTTGAGCACTACGCTGGTTGGATCGCTCTCCTGTTCGCCGATGTTGACTCGTATTGTCACAAAGGAGCGAGCCTTAACAGGGTGAAAGTCGAAGGCTACTTTCTTCTCCTCTGTAATGTCGACAATAAAGAATCCCTTTTCGTCATCTTCCTCGCTGAAGTCTATACGCTGCAGGCTCCCCGAATAAACTACAGGCGGGTTCTGGCCCAGCACCTGTTTTTTATGTATGTGTCCTAATGCGATATAGTCGAATTTGGAGTTTGCTACATTGCTTTGCAGAAGTCTGTAATCATTGCCCATGATCATGCTGCGCTCAGAACCGTATTTGGCATTGGCCAGTGTGACATGAGCGGCCAGAATGGCAGGAATCTTCGTGTCAAGCGCTGCTGTCTCCTGCTGTAGAAGTTCGGTCAGAGTTGACTCCAGTTTTTCATTTACCTCTTCGGAGGAGAGGTTCTTGGTTGACTCACGGCTGAGCAGCGCGCTTCTTCTGGCCCATGGCAGCGCGACTATCTGAACAGTACCATTTCTTGTTTCAACCTTGTATGTGCCCGGCGTATTAGCGACGATAACATTCGGTATCGATAACGTCTTAAAAATCTCGACCGTTGTCGCGCGGCCGATGGCATTAGGCAGGTCATGGTTGCCGGTGAGGAGTAAGACCGCGATGCTGTTCGATGACAGCCGCCATATACGGCGGGCGAACTCGCGTTGATGAGTCTGCGAAGGTTCGCGGCTCTTGTATGCATCGCCGCAAAACAGGACGAGGTCTACCTTATTGTTTAAAGCATATTCCACTACCTCGTCAAGAGCATTGAGGAAGTCGTGGAGACGTGTTGACAGTCCGGTCTCGGGGTTGAGGCCCGCATTGTAGTTTTCCACTCCGAGGTGCAGGTCGGCGAAATGGAGGATTCTCATCTCTGCTTCGATACCTCGATTCTTTCGTATATCTGATTCCGGTCGAGCCCCAGTATCGTTACTATTTTAACCTTGCTCGTAAGTCCGCGCTCGATGGTAATATTGCTTTTACTTGTATCGAGGGTTTTGCTGAGGAAGCTGATAAGCTCTTTATTAGCTTTGCCTTCAATCGGAAGTGCAGCGATCTTCAGTCGTAGAATTCCGTCCTCAAATCCGAGTACTTGGTTATGCCTGGCATTCGGCTGCACCTGAAGCGTTAAAGCCGTTTTTCTATCGGTCATACCATCGCTCTACATAAGTTGTATCGATAGTCCAGTGTCTGGATATGAAATCGCTGGTAAGAGTTAATCAACCCCCTGCTATCCCCCAATCTTGGTCCTTCCCATTTCGGGAAGGATTCCGCGGAAGGACACCTCTTGTTCAGCGGTTCCTTATAATACTGCAAACGGCTATCCAAAAGATAGCCGTTCGATTTACATAGTGTAAGTTATGCTACTAATCTCTAAGCCAGAGCTGCGGTCTTGTCTTTAACGAAGTCAACTATTTGCTTAAGAGGTGTCCCCGGGACGAAGACGCCTGTAGCGCCCATCTTTTTGAGCTGAGCGAAGTCCTCTTCCCAGATGATTCCGCCTACAAGCAGCATAACGTCGCCCTTGCCGGCCTTTTTAAGCGCCTTGACCACGAGCTCGACCAGCATCACATAGTTAGCCGACATGATGCTGAGGCCGACTACATCGACGTCCTCCTGGACCGCGGTGTTGGCGATCTCATCTGGCGTCATGTTCGATCCGTAGATAACCTCGAAGCCGCCATCCCGAAGCGCATTGCTTACTGCAACGAGGCCGCGCCAGTGTCCCTCAATGCCCGGTTTTGCCATTAATATTTTTATCTTTTTAGTCTTCTTATTAGCCATATCAGCCTCACAATTTAGATACTCATTGGATGTTTCCACTCTCCGTAAACCTTTAGTTGTAGAGCGGAGAGCTCTCCAAGAGTGGCGTAGTTACGGACAGCTTCAATGGTA
>Ga0315282_10001233_pt1 | contig 49017 bp, 41 predicted proteins | sample YL17G07_20_MG_FD_203693 | JGI IMG/M metagenome (GOLD analysis project Ga0315282, IMG submission 203693) | Sediment microbial communities from Yellowstone Lake, YNP, Wyoming, USA - YL17G07_20 | ecosystem: Environmental > Aquatic > Freshwater > Lake > Sediment | place: USA: Wyoming | collected...
CCCCGCGAGCGACGGTGATGGGGGGTCCGGCGGGGCGAAGCCCCCCGTAAGCGCTCGCCCAGGCGCGCCACCGGCGCGCCCCGCCGGAGCGGAGCGGGGAACCAGGGCCCCCGCGAGCGACGGCGATGGGGGGTCCGGCGGGGCGAAGCCCCCCGGTGAGTTACGTGCCTTCCTGCCACGACTTGAGGTACTCGACCTGCTCCGCCGTCAGCGTATCGATCTTCACTCCCATCGACGCCAGCTTCAACCGCGCGATCTCCTGGTCGATGTATGCCGGCACGCCGTGCACCTTCTTCGGAAGCGTCTTGCCCGTCTTCACGAGGAGCTCGACCGACAGCGCCTGGTTGGCGAAGCTCATGTCCATCACCGAGGCCGGATGGCCCTCCGCCGCGGCGAGGTTGATGAGGCGGCCTTCGCCCAGCACGAACAGCACGCGGCCATCCTCCATCTGGAACTCCTCGACGAACTCGCGAACCTGGCGCCGCGCCTTGGAGAGTGATTCGAGACCGGGCAGGTCGAGCTCCACGTTGAAGTGGCCCGAGTTGCAGATGATCGCGCCGTCCTTCATCACGCGGAAATGTTCCTTGCGGATGACGTTCTTGTTCCCGGTCAGCGTCACGAAGATGTCGCCGAGCCTGGCCGCCTCGGCGATCGGCATCACCTCGTAGCCGTCCATGACCGCCTCGATGGCCTTCAGCGCGTCGATTTCGACGACCACGACGTGGGCGCCGAGTCCCTTGGCGCGCATCGCCACGCCGCGCCCGCACCAGCCGTAGCCGCACACGACGAAGCGCGACCCCGCAATCAGCGCGTTGGTCGCCCGCACGATGCCGTCGACCGTGCTCTGCCCCGTCCCGTAGCGGTTGTCGAACATGTGCTTGGTCATCGCGTCGTTGACCGCGATGATCGGGTACTTCAACACGTCGTTCGCCGCCATGCTCTTCAGGCGGATGACACCGGTCGTCGTCTCCTCCGTGCCGCCGATGATGCCGGGGATCAGATCCTGGCGGTGCGAGAAGATCTCGGTGACCAGATCCGCCCCGTCGTCCATCGTGATCTGCGGCTTCGTGGCCAGCGTCGACGTGATGTGCCGGTAATAGGTCTCGTTGTCTTCGCCCTTGATGGCGAAGGTCGGCACGCCGAATTCCTTGACGAGGGCCGCGGCGACGTCGTCCTGGGTGCTGAGCGGGTTCGACGCGCAGACTGCCGGCTCGGCGCCGCCCGCCACGAGCGTGCGCATCAGGTTCCCCGTTTCCGTCGTCACGTGCAGGCAGGCGGCGACGCGGATGCCGCGCAGCGGCTTCTCGCATTCGAAGCGCTCGCGGATCTGCCGCAGCACCGGCATGCTCCGATCGGCCCATTCCATGCGGAGCCGGCCCGCGTTGGCCAGCCCGATATCCTTGACGTCGTACTCCATGTCGCTCCTTATCGCGATCCTGAACCGTCCGGAAGTCCGAAGGTCCGAGGTCCGAGGTCCGAAGGCCGAACGTGACTTCCGGACCTTCGGACTCGCGACGTCGGACTTCGGACGCCGGACTTCGGACGCCGGACTTCGGACGACTTGTTCTCTATATCCCCGCGTCCGCGCGAATCGCGTCGGCCTTGTCGGTCTTCTCCCAGGTGAACTCCGCCTCTTGCCGGCCGAAATGCCCGAACGCGGCTGTCTTCTTGTAGATCGGCCGGCGCAGGTCGAGTTCTTCCATGATGCCGCGCGGCGTCAGCTTGAAGTGCCCGCGCACCATCTCGGTCAGCCTGTCGTTCGGCACGCGGCCGGTGCCGTTGGTCTCGACCATCACGGAGACGGGGTCGGCGACGCCGATGGCGTAGGCGAGCTGGACGAGGGCGCGGTCGGCCAGGCCCGCGGCGACGATGTTCTTGGCGATGTAGCGCGCCATGTAGCAGGCCGAGCGGTCCACCTTGGTGGGGTCCTTGCCCGAGAAGGCGCCGCCGCCGTGCGGGGCCGCGCCGCCGTAGGTGTCGACGATGATCTTCCGGCCCGTGACGCCCGCGTCGCCCTGCGGGCCGCCGATGACGAACCGGCCGGTCGGGTTGATGTAGAACTTCGTCTTCTGGTCGACCATCTCGCGCGGCACCACCGGGTGAATCACCTTCTCGATGATGTCCTCGCGCAGCGTGTTCATGTTGACCAGCGAGCTGTGCTGGGCGGAAATGACGACCGCGTCGATGCGCAGCGGCGTGGCGCCCTCGTACTCGATGGTCACCTGGCTCTTGCCGTCGGGCCGCAGGTAGTCGAGCACGCCCTCGCGCCGCGCGCACGACAGCGCCTTGCACAGCTTGTGCGCCAGCATGATCGGCATCGGCATCAGTTCGGGCGTCTCGCCGCACGCGTAGCCGAACATCATGCCCTGGTCGCCGGCCCCGCCGGGGTCGACGCCCTGGGCGATGTCGGGCGACTGTTCGTGGATCGACGAGAGCACCGCGCAGGTGTCGCAGTCGAAGCCGTACTTGGCGCGGGTGTAGCCGATTTCCTTGATCGTGTCGCGCACGATCCTGGGAAAGTCCGCGTAGCAGCTGGTCGTGATTTCGCCGGCGATGATGGCGACGCCGGTCGTGACCAGCGTTTCGCACGCCACGCGCCCGACCGGATCCTGCGCGAGGATCGCGTCGAGGATCGCGTCCGAAATCTGATCCGCGATCTTGTCCGGATGGCCCTCCGTGACCGACTCCGAGGTGAACAGGTGACGCCCGTTTCCGCTCATGCGCAGAGCTCCTTCTTCAAGTCGATGACACAGGTGGCTGCCCGGCGGCAAGGCACCAGTGGGATTTGAGAACGGTTGAAGCGGATGGATGCTGGGCCGGGAGAACCTGGCGTTCGGACCGCCTCAAGATCCCTTAACGCTAGCAGAGCCACGAGTACGCGGTCAAGGTGCGCAGCCAGAATCATGCCCGAAGAACCGGGTGACCGGGAATCAGCAACCAGGAGTCAGCGATCGGCAGTCAGGGCGCCTGATTCCCGGATCCTGATTCCTGACTCCTCGCTCATGGCCTCGGGTGGAACCGTTCGTACACGCTGCGCAGCCGCGCCTCCAGCACGTGCGTGTAAATCTGCGTCGTCGAGAGATCGGCGTGACCGAGCATCATCTGGATGGCGCGCAGGTCGGCGCCGCGATCGAGCAGGTGCGTGGCGAACGAGTGACGCAGCACGTGCGGGCTCAAGTGCGAGGACAGGCCGGCCTGCCGGGCGTAGCGCTTCAGGTTCTTCCAGAAACCGACGCGCGACAGCGGGCCGCCGCGCACGTTGACGAACAACCGGGCGGCAGCCGCTTTCTTCACCAGCCGCCCCCGCGCCTCTTTCTGGTAACGGCGCACCCATGCGACCGCCTCGTCGCCGATGGGCACCAGCCGCTGCTTGCTCCCCTTCCCGGAACAGACGAGGTACCCGCCGTCGAGGTTGATGTCGGCGGCGCGCAGCCCGACGAGCTCCGACACGCGCAGGCCGGTGGCGTACAGCAGCTCGACGAGCGCGCGGTCGCGCAGGCCGAGCGGCGTCGTGACATCCGCCTGGGCGATGAGCCGATCGACCTCCTCGAGCGTGAGGCACCGGGGCAGCGCGGGCCACGCGCGCGGCGCGCGCAGGTCCCCGGCCGGATCGCGGGCGAGGCGGCGGTCGAGCACCAGGAACCGGTAGAACCCGCGCACGCAGGCGACCACGCGCGCCACCGAACGCGGCGACCGGCCGCCGGCCATCAGCTCGCGCACGAACTCCTCGAGGTCGGGCCGTTCGAGCGACGTGAGGTCGCGCTGGCGGCCGGCGGCGAATCGACCGAGCAGCACGAGGTCGTGGCTGTAGCTCGTCAGGGTGTGATCCGCGACGCGCCGCTCGACGCGCAGGTGATCCAGGTAGGCGTCAGCCAGATCCATCGCGGCCTGAGGGTACCGCGCGGCGGCCCGTTTGACAACACCCGGGGCCGGCGCTACCATGCGCGGTTGCCGTTGCCGGCACAATCCTCACATGGCCATGCAGTCGAAGTGGCAGCAGCTGCCCACCGAAGCGATCAACCCGGCGACCCTGGCGATCGACAAGCTCTCGCCCGTCGAGATCGTCGAGTTGATGATCACCGAGGATCGCAAGATCATTTCCGCGCTGGCGCGCGAGAAGGAACGCATCGCGCTGGGCGTCGAGATGATCGCGCAGGCGATGCGCAAAGGCGGCCGCATCGTGTTCGTCGGCGCGGGCACCAGCGGCCGCCTCGGCGTCCTCGAGGCGGCCGAGATGCCGCCGACCTTCGGGGTCGATCCGCACGTCGTGGTGGCTATCATCGCCGGCGGCAGATCCGCGCTGGTGCGGGCGCGCGAAGGCGTCGAGGACGATTACGAAGAGGGTTCGCGCTCGGTGGCGCGGCTGCGGGTGGGCGCGAAGGACGTCGTGGTGGGGGTGTCGGCGAGCGGCCTGACGCCGTTCGTCCGCGGCGCGCTGAGCCGCGCGCGCAAGGCGGCGGCGACAATCATCTTCGTCACCTGTTATCCCGGCACCGAGCTGCAGACCTACGTCGACCTGACGATCGCCCCCGCCGTCGGCCCGGAGGTCATCGCCGGGTCCACGCGGCTGAAGGCGGGCACCGCGACGAAGATGGTCCTCAACATGCTGACCACGGCGGCCTCGGTGCGCATCGGCAAAACCTACGGCAACCTGATGGTCGACGTGCAGACGAGCTCCGAGAAGCTGAAGGATCGCGCCCGGCGCATCGTGAACATCGTCACCGACCTGAGCTACGACGAAGCCGACCGGCTGCTGCGGCGCGCGCACTGGAACGTCAAGGCGGCGATCGTGATGCAGAAGGCGGGCGTCAGCTACCAGCAGGCCGTGGCGCGGCTGCGACAGGCCGCCGATTTCGTGCGGGAGGCGATCGGCGAGGACATCGAACCGCGCATCCGGGAGCTGCTCAGGAAGGCCGGGAAAAGCAGCCAGTAGAGAGTTTATTTCAGCGTCCTCGCGGCCGCCTGATCCAGCAGCACCCGCACCTCCGGATGCAGCTGCAGGAACGAGGCGGGCGTCCTCGTCGCCAACGGCCCGTTGATCATCGCCGCCACGCAGCCCGCCTTTTCCGCGCCCGTTGCCATCAGCACGATCGCCCGCGCGTGCAGGATCGTCGCCATCCCCATCGACAACGCGTAGCGCGGCACGCGGTCGACGTCGCCGCCGAACAGCGACGCGTTGGCGCGGCGTGTTTCCACCCGCAGACGGACGACGTGCGTGCGCGCCACGAGACGATCGCCCGGCTCGTTGAAGCCGATATGGCCGTTCGCCCCGATGCCGAGGATCTGCAGGTCGATGCCGCCGGCGGCCTCGATGGCCGTCTCGTAGCGGTCGCACTCCGCCTGCGGATCGTCGGCGGCGCCGTCGAGGAAGTGAACCTGCCGGCGATCCAGGTTCACGTGGCGGAAGAAGTGCCGCTCCATGTACTGGCGGTAGCTTCCCGCCTCGTGGCAGAGGACGCCGAGGAACTCGTCGAGGTTGAAGGTGGTGACGCGAGAGAAGTCGATGCCGCCTTCGCGCGAGGCGCGCACCAGCTGGCGGTACAGGCCGAGCGGCGTGCGCCCGGTCGGCAGACCGAGCACCAGCGAAGGAGACCTGCGCACGCGTTCGGCGACGATGTCGGCGACCGCGGCCGCAAGTGCGGCGGCACCGGAGAAGATGGTGACGTTCATGTGTGCCTGAATCACGGGTGCTGAGTGCGTGGTGCTTAGTGCTTGGTGCGAGGTGGCGCGACGCTTCGCCAGCGCGCATCATTTCTTGATGCCGCCCGGCGCGTGAGCTCGGCGCCACAGGCACTCAGCACGAAGCACCACGCACTCGGCACCCGTGAAGGCGTTCAGCCCTGTGATTCGGCAATGTACTTCGGCAGCACCAGCGTCCCGTCGGCGTCCGCGAGCGCCAGCCGCACGGCGCCGACGGCTGGTTCGACCTCGAGCGGGACGACCGAGCTGCGCGGAGTCGCGGCGATCAGCCGCTCGGCCAGTCTGCGCGCCAGCGAGGGCACCACGCGAAACACGCCCCCGGCGAGCACGTACGAGAACGTCTCGATGTCCAGCCCCAGCCGCGCGCTCACCGACCGGGCGGCGCGTGCGAGCTCCGCCGCCGCGCTCTCGAGAATCTCGCACGCCGTGGCGTCGCCCGCGTCCTGCGACTGCTGCACCAGCATGCTGAGCGCCGCGATCTCCTGCCGGCTCAGATCGCGATAGTAGACGACGTGCACCAGGTCGGATGCCGAAGCGACGCCGAAGTGCGCCAGGATACGGGGCGTCAAATCGGTCGCCGGCCCGCGGCCGTCGGCCTCGCGCATGACAGCCTGGAGCGCGCGCACGCCGATCCAGTACCCGCTGCCCTCGTCGTCGAGGAGGTGCCCCCACCCGCCCGCGCGCGCCGCCAGGTTCTGCGTGTTGCGACCGTAGGCGATCGCCCCGGTGCCGGCGATGACGACGATGCCCGGCCCGCGGTCCACGCCGGCGACCAGCGCCAGCAGCGCATCGTTGACGACGAGCACGCGGCTGCGGTAGCCGAGGCGCCGCATGATCGTGCGCGCCATGCGCCCGTCTTCGGGCCGATCGACGCCGGCCATCCCGAGGCAGACGGCGGCGGGCGGCTCGTGGAGGCCGCGGCTCGCCTCCTCCATGACGCCGTGCAGCACTTTCTCGACGCCCAGTTCCTCGTCGACGGCCAGGTTCGCGCCCGGTCCGCGAGCTTCGGCCACCACGTGGCCCAAGCCGTCGGCCGCCAGGCATACGGTCTTGGTCGCGCCGGCATCGACTCCCAGCACGTGCATCGAAAACGAGCATACAACAAGTCGTAGTCGGTAGCCCGCCTGTCCAGGACAGGCCGACTACGGACTGCGGACTACGGACTACTGACACGCGACTGCGTTGACAGGCGCCCGAGCGGCTGGTACAGTCGCCCTGCCCGGTCCAGCAGTCACACGTCGTTCGATCATCCATGGTCCGCCCTCTGGTTCTCCTGCTCACGTGCGCGCTGGCGTGCGCCTTTGGTGCTCCGTCGCCACGTTGCTCCGCGCCCACACCCGGACGTGAAGTGCGCGCCCTCTGGGTCGCCCGGACGACGCTGACCTCGCCCGCGGCGATTGGCCGAATGGTGCAGGCGGCGCACGCCAGCGGCTTCAACACGCTGCTCGTGCAGGTCCGCGCCCGCGGCGACGCGTACTACAGGAGCCGGGTCGAGCCACGCGCGGAGGCGCTTGCCGGCCAGCCGTCCACCTTCGATCCCCTGCAGCTCACGCTTGCCGAAGCCCGGCGCGTGGGTCTCAGCGTGCACGCCTGGATCAGCGTGAACCTCGTTTCGTCGGCGGTCGAGTTGCCCGCCTCGCGCGCGCACGTCGTCTATCGGCACCCGGAGTGGCTGATGGTTCCGCGCAGCGTCGCCGCGGACATGCGCGCGATCAGTCCGAGCGCGCCCGGCTACCTGGCGAAACTCGCGCGCGCGCTGCGCGAACAGGCGGCCGACGTCGAAGGCGTGTTCCTCTCGCCCGTCGATCCGGCGGCGGCCGACTACCTGGCTCAGGTCGTCGGCGAGCTCGTCGCGCGCTACGATGTCGACGGCGTGCACCTCGACTACGTCCGCTATCCCAACGAGGACTTCGACTACAGCCGGCGTGCGCTCGCGCTGTTCGCCGCCGATATCGACCGCGCGGCCGGCGCCCCGGAAGCGCGCCGCCTGCGTGCGCGGGCGGCAACGGACCCGCTCGTCTACGCGGAACAGTTTCCCGAACGATGGCGCGAATTCAGGCGCGCCCGCCTCACCGCGCTCGTCCTCCGGCTCCGGGCGGCCGTCAGGGCACGTCGTCCGAACGCCGTGTTGAGCGCGGCCGTCGTGCCCGATCCGGAGGAGGCGTCGGCGCACCGGCTCCAGGACTGGCGGCGCTGGGCAGCTGCCGGCGCCATCGACGTGGTGTGCCCGATGGCGTACGCCTCCGACGCTTCGACGTTCACCACCCAACTGGAGGCGGCGACCCGGGGTGCCGGCGTGCGGCGCCTGTGGGCCGGCATCGGCGCCTACCGCCTGTCGCCTGCGCAGACGATCGAGAGCATTCACGTGGCTCGCCGGTTGGGCGCGGCCGGCGTCGTCTTGTTCTCTTACGACAGCCTGATTGGCTCGTCCCCGGACGGCACCGCGTTGTCGCAAATCGGGCGCGCGGCTTTCGGCCGACCGTAGGAGCCCGTCGGGGCATCGACCGACGGCCTCCTGCCAGCCGCGCTTCGCGCGGGAGTTTCCAAACTCGATGATCTTCACACGTGCCCGTAACGTCGTTTCCGGCGCCATCAGCCGCCACGCGTTTCCCGGCGCCGTCGTCGAAACCGGCACGTCGCGCGAGGTTCGCTGGCGCGAAGCGATGGGTCACCTGACGTACGACGACCATGCGGCGGCTACCACGCTCGACACGATCTACGACCTCGCATCGCTGACCAAGGTGGTTGCGACGACGACGGCGGCGATGCAGTTGGTCGAGGCCGGCCGGCTGCGCCTCGGCGACTTGGTCGCGCGGTGGCTGCCGCAGTGGCGCGGCGAGGATCGCCGTCTCGTCACCGTCGAGGATCTGCTCTCGCATGCCGCCGGTCTTCCCGCGTGGCTGCCCTTCTTCCGGGAGCACCAGGGACGACAGGCGTTCGTGACGGAGCTCGCCCGCACGCCGCTCGAGTACGCGCCGCGTAGCGCATCCGTCTACAGCGACCTCGGTTTCATCCTGCTCGGCTTCGTCCTCGAGCAGGCGGCAGAAGAGTCGCTCGACCGGCAGTTCGCGGCGATATCGTCGCGGCTGGGTCTCGGCGACATCACCTTCCGGCCGCCCGGCGCCTGGCAGCCACGCACGGCGCCCACCGAATTCGATCCGTGGCGCGGCCGGCTGCTGAAAGGTGAAGTGCACGACGAGAACGCGGCCGCGCTGGAAGGCGTCGCCGGGCATGCGGGGCTGTTCGGGGCGGTATCCGCGGTCGGGGAGTTCGCTCGGTGGGTGTTGCGGGCGCGCGCTGGCGATCGCGAAGCGTGCGAGCGGCTGGCATCGCGGGAGGCGGTTGTGCGCTTCACGACGCGCCACGACGTTCCGGGCAGCTCGCGCGCGCTCGGGTGGGACACGATGTTGCCCACTTCCTCGTGCGGCACGCGAATGTCCTCACTCGCCTTCGGACACACGGGGTTCACGGGAACGTCGCTGTGGATCGATCCGATGCGGGATCTCTACGCGGTGCTGCTCACCAACCGCGTCTATCCCTCACGGGCGAACGAGGCGATCACGCAGGCGCGGCCGGCGTTTCACGACGCGGTTCTAGAAGAGGTAGTGAGTAGCGAGTAGCGAGTGGGCTGTCTACTGGACGCCCCCGCGTCCGCGGCCGCGGCCGCCGGGTGGTGTCTGTCCTGGCGGCAACTGCGTCGGATCGAAATCGCCGGGAGGACGGGGGCCGCGACCGCGGATGGTCGTCGTGCCGTCCGGGTTCCGGATGATCTGGATGCCGCCCGGTCCCTGGATGCCCTGCCCGCCCCGGCCCTGGCCGCCCTGACCGCGGCCCCCACGTCCGCCCGGCACCAGCGGTGTGCCACCTCGCCCGGTGGCTGGCGCGGCGACGAAGAACCACTCGTTGTAATGGTCGCGCCCGTTGTAGATCCTGATCGACGTGTCGGTGCTCTTGCTCACCACACCCGCGATGGCGGTGACGACCGTCTGCACGCCGGAGGTCACCGTCTGCATGGGGCGGAGGCCCTGCTGCTGCGAGCCCTGCTGCTGGAGCCTGCTCGCGCCCGAGCTCGGCATCGTCACGCCCGCCTGCCCGGCCTGCATCGCGCCGGCCGGGATGAGCTGGAACACACCGTCCTCGACCATCGGATCCTTGTACTTCTTGCGCAGGTACTTCTGCTGGACCAGCACGTCGAGCGATGGCGGATACGCGTTGCCGTTCTTCCGCTGGAACAGGTTGACCGCCCGGGCGTACTGGTTGCCGCGGAAGATCAGCTCCTGTTCCTTCTCGCGCTGCGTCACCTGGTGCCACACGGGCATCGCGGCGCTCATCATGATCCCCATGATGGCGATACCGACCAGCAGAACGGCCATCGCATAGCCGTCATGAGCGATCACGTGACGAGTCGTCCTCACCCTACCACTCCGAGTACTTCGTGCCGTCGGCCGAGGTCTCTTCCGATCCGCTCTTCACGTCGTAGACCCCCGGCTGCGCGGACGGGTTGGCGGTATCCGGCTCGGCCGGGATGGTCTGCCACGAGTCGCTGGACCTGGTGAACGGATCTCTCGGCATCTCGCGCAGGTAGCCCTCACTGACCAGCGCCGTGAGGTCGGGTGGATACTGTCCCTTGTCGGCGTAGTACTGGTCGATCCCTTCGCGCATCCGGAACAGGTCCTCCTTGAGGACCGCTTCCTGCGCGAGCCGGGTGCCGTGCTTGTACTGCGCCATCGACATCCCGGCGAGAATGGTAATGATGGAGATGACGACCAGCATCTCGATCAGCGTGAAGCCGGCAGCGGATTGCAAAGCTCGCTTCATGACATCACCAGTCCCTGTACGTGGTGCCGTCGAGCGCTTTCCCTTCGCTCTTGGTGTACACATCAAAGACGTTCTGCCCGCCCCAGGTCTTCGAGTCTGGCGCATCCTGGTACGATCGCAACCCCCACTCGGTGCCGTGCGTCATCGGATCCATCGGGATGCGCCGCAGGAACTTCAGTTTTGCGCCCGTCGCATCGGCGGCCTTGGTGACGCCGTCCACCAGCGTCTGCAGATCCGGCGGATAGCCCTCGCTGCCCAGCTTGACGTCGGTGCCCGCGATCTGCCCGCTGTCCACCGCATCCTTGTACTTGTCGATCGCGGTTCGCAGCTCGCGCAGCGTCCGCCGCAGCTCGATCTCGCGCTGTCGCTGCATCGTCACCTTCGCCAGCGGCATCGCGGCGGCGGCCAGTATGAGCACGATCAACGCCGTCATCAGCACCTCGACGAACGTGAAGCCCCTCGCCGAACGGAGCCGGCGAGCACCACGCGCTGTCGATGTCACTGATTTCATTCGGAACACCTTCGCCGGCGGGCCTGAAGGCCCGCCCCACGGCGGAGCTGAAGCTCCACCCTACTTCACGGTGATCGTGGCGGGTGCGAACTGCAACGCAATCGCCTTGCCTGTCGGACCCGCCGCCACACCGCTCGTCGCAATTGTCGAACTGCCGGCCGCGACGGCGTCGAACAGGATCGCCGCCACAACCCCGCCGCCGTTCGCGCCTACCGTGTCGCCCGCGCGCGTGAACGTGATGTCGATGCGTCCGTTGGCCGCATCGACCTGTTGCGCGAACCCCGAGCCTAAACCGGCCTGGCGCATGAAGCTGCCCTCCTGCACGCCCCGCACCCTCAGCACCGCCGGGTTGTACCTGACCGTCAGGCTCATCGTCGAGATCCCGGTCGCCCCGCCGATCATGATCGGCACCGTGTACGGGCCACCGCCGACACGGAAGTCAGGACTCGAGACGCTGGCCGTGACCAGCGGACCACTCACCGGCGCCGCACCTGCTGCCGGCGGCGTCGCTGCCGCAGGCGGCTGCACGGCCGCGCCCGGGGCGCCGGCCGCGGGCGGCTGGCCGGCGGCCGCGGGCGGTTGCGCGCCCGCGGGTGGCGTGCCGCCAGCCGGTGGCGTTGCGCCCGCCGGCGGAGGCGAGACGGTGCCCGGTGTCGGTGACACATTCGGCGGCACGACCGGCGCGGCGGCCGCGGGGACCGCGCCGGGCGCGGCCGCGGGCGGCGTCGTGAAGATCGCGCCCGAACCCGGCGGAGCCACCTGTCCGGCCGGGGGTTCATCGGCCCCGGGCGGCGGGGCGATGAGGGGCGGCGGGCCGCCCAGTCCCAGGTTGTTCACCGATCCGATGTAGATCGGGCTCACATCCTTCTGCGTCAGCTCGTGGCCGCGGATGATGTGCGGCGTCAGGAGCATGATGATGTCGGTCTGCGCGGAATTGTCGATGTTCGACGAGAAGATCTGCCTGAGTACGGGGAGCCGCAACAGCCCGGGGAACCCTTTCACGGTCCTGCTGTCGGTGGTCTGCAGCAGCCCCGCGAGCAGGTTCGTCTCGCCGTCGCGCAGCCGCAGCCGCGTTTCGACGTGGCGCTGGCCGAAGGTTGGCAGGTCCTGGCCAGCCAGGCTCACCGTGCCGGCGAACGTGCTGTTCTCGAGCGTCAGCGTGAGGATGACGTCATTTTCGAAGGTGACGCGTGGCGTGATCGTGAAGTTCAGGCCGACGTCCTTCATCTGGAACGAGGAGATCGGAATCGTGTTCACGCCGCCGGCGGCCGCCGCGCCGAAGGTCGTCGTCGGCACCGGGAACTGCGACCCGAGGTTGAGGGAGAGCTTCTCGCCTTCGCTGCCGCGCAGCTGCGGTTTCGCCATAAGCTTGGTATCCGCGTCGCTCTCGAGCATGCGGATGACCGCCGGCGGTATCGACAGGTAGACGTCCTCCTTGTTGAAGCCGCGCAGCGCCGTCAGCGGGAAGAAGCCGCCCGTCGACGTCGAGGTGCCCGTGCCCGTTCCGCTGCCGCTGGTCGGGGTGCTGCGCGGCGAGAACACCAGGTTCGCGGCATAGTCCGCCAGATCGATCCCATACTGCCTCGCGCGGGTCCGGTTGACCTCGAGCACCTCCACGTCGATCACGAGCTCGGCGCGCGGCTTGTCGTTGGCCTCGATCACCGCCTCGAAGATCTTCATCATCGTGGCGGTCGCCCGGATGGTGATCGTGTTGGCCGTCTTGTTGGGCGACAACATCGGCGGGTTTGCCACCCCCTGCAGGCGCACGACCTGGTTGATGATGTTCATCAGTTCCGTCGCATCGGCGTGCGAGATGAAGAAGGTCTGGATGACCTGCTCCTCGTAGGCCTGCCGCTTCGGCGCCGTGTCCATCACCACGATGATCGTGTGCGGGTCGAGCACCTTGTAGAAGAGCTGGTTCGCCATCAGGATCTGGTTCAGCGCCTGCTCGAGCGTGACACCGTGCAGTTCAACGCTATACGGCTGTTCGACCTGCTGCCGCAGCGTGTCGCGGTCGTAGGTGATGTTGATGCCCGTCGTCTTCCCGATGAAGTCGAGGATGTTGTGCACGGTCGCGTTGCTGAAGACGACGTCGAGCGGCTGGCGCGACGCCGGGTTCAACTCGGGCTGGGCGGCCGCCTGTCTCGCCTGCTCGCGCAGCTGCTGGATGGGCGGTTTCGGCCGCGCCGCCTCGATACGCCGGGCGATCTCGCGATTGACGGTGTCGATCTTCGTCGCGATTTCGCCGTTCAGCGGGTCGTACTCCGATGCGCGCCGGTACTCCCGCAGCGCCTCGTCGAGCTGCCCCTTCGCCTCCAGCACGCGGCCCTTCTCGAGATGACCGATCGCGGCGTTCTCGACGGCGCGTTCGAGCGCCACCTTGTACTCGGCGCGCGTGGGCGAGGCCTGGACCGCGCGGGTGTAGTAGGCGACGGCCGTGTCCCAATCGCCCACCGAGGCAGCGTGTTCGGCGCGCGAGAAGGCGCGACCCGACGCGCAGGCGCCGGCCGCGAGCGCCAGCAGTACGAGGGCGGTCAAGGCCGCGAACCGCGAGGTCCGCATCAATGTCTTCGGTGCAACAGATGCCGTCACGCGTCGGCCTCCAGTCGAAGGTACTTGGGTGGGTGCGAATCGGGCACCCGCGTTTCCCTCCGCCGCAACCCCCAAAAATGAAGCGCTCAGCGTCAGTTCCGGCGCCACCGCGCACAACGCACTAGGCACCAAGCACAAAGCACTTGGTTCTCATCACGAACCCGTGAGTCGTATCGTCTGCCGGCCTCGTCCGTCCAGGTATGCCATTTCGACCGACTCGACGCCGATGCGCAGGATCCGGTAGCGGCCGTCGATGATGTCGCCCTCGCGCCCGTAGAACACGTCCTTCGTCGAGGTGTCGCTGAGCACGGCCAGTTTCCGGCTGGGAGCCTGCACGATGCCGATGAACTTGAACGGTATCGGCGGCGGCGGCGGCGCGGCCGGTATCGGGTTGCCAGCCGCGTCCACACCGGGAGGGCTGCCGTTCGCACCCGGCCGCACGGGCATGGGCGGGGCTGGCGGGGGCAGCTTCGCCTGGAACTGGAACGGGTTCCGGTCGCCGGAGGCGGGCGCCGGCTGCGATTGCGCCGCCTGCAGGGCGTCGAGCCGCACGGCGGGAACTGCCGACGTCGCGGGTGCCGGAGACCGGCGCCCGGATGCGCCCGCCGACGCGACGGTCGTGCCGGAGGCGCCGCGGGGCGCCGCGGCGCCTCCCCACTGGTAGAAGGCGACGGCAGCCAGCACCGCGAGCAGCGCCACCAGCGCGATGAGGCGACCTTTACGTGGCATTGCGGCCGTTCCAGTAATAGGTGGAAACGCCGAGCGTCAGGATCAGGCGGGCGTTCGGGTCGTTGCCCATCGCCAGCGCCACGTTGTCGATGATGAGGAACTCGGGCGCCGTTTCGATGGCGTGGACGAAGCGGCGGATGTCCTGGTAGCTGCCGTCCAGCACGATCAACAACTGCAGGCGCGTCAATCCGCTGTTCTTCACGGCGGTTTCCTCGGCCGTGTGCCGCTCGTAGCGCACGTTCGTTTCGGCGGCGAGCTGGGTCAGCCGCACGTAGGCGGTCTGGCGCGCGTCGGCCAGGTTGCCGGGCAGCACCTGGTGGTAGAACTTCTGCAGCTGGATCTCGGCCGCCTGCTTGCCCGTCTGCGTCGCGCGCGCGCCGGCCAGCTGATGCTCGGCCTCGCGCTGCGCGCGCGTGGCCGCCAGCACGCGGACCTCGGCCGACGACACCCGCGACTGCAGCGGATAGAGAACGAGGAAGTACGCCGCGAGATTGGCGGCGATCGCGAGCCCAATCGGTATCAGCGCCGCCCGTTTCTCCACGATGACCCGGCGGAAGAGTTTCACTCGATCCTCGTATGGCCTTGGACCTTCGGGCGGAAGCCCCCAAAAGCCCAAGGTCCAAGGCCTAAGGCCTGCGGCCTGTCCACGCTTTTCCCGCGTAGCGGCCAGCCAGGACGACCTCGCGCAGCCCGTCGTCGTTGAGCGCCTCCTGGCGCGGCACCACGTCGCTGAAGCCGCCCTGCGTCTCCAGTTTCCCCACGAAGTCGTTCACGTCCTCGGCGCGCCGGGCCACGACCACCATCTCGATCGACATCCCGCCGTCCTTCTCGATCCGCGGCGTCACGCTGCTCATGCGCACATCGGCCGGCAGCGTCCGTTCGAACTCCGAGAGCAGCTGCGTCCACGAGAAGGTACGCTGGTCGATCAACCGGTTCGCCTCGACCGCCCCCGCGGTGACCGCCTGCAGCTCGGCGGCGTCGATGCTCCGCCGGATCCGCTCGGCCGCCTGGCGGGCCTGATCGGTCTTCTTCTCGGCGCGCGCGGCCTGCGCGTTCTCCTTCCCGTCCTTGCCCGACAGGGCGGCGATCGTCCACGCGTTCAGCGCCGTCACGCCGAGCACGAGCACGGCGACGAAGGCCACCAGCGTGTGCACGAGCCGCTCGCTGTAGAACGGGCGCGTCGACAGGTTCGTTGAGATCATCGTTGCAACAGGCCAATGAGCGGTGAATACAGGTCGAACAGCGCCTGGTCGATCGCGATCCGATCGGCGAATCGCACGCGGTCGGGACGCACGACCTCCACGTCGGCGCGCAGTCGCTCCTGCAGGTTGCGCCGCAGCCAGTCGCCCGACTCCATGCCGGCGCGGGCGGCTGCCGACCCGATCAGCACCACCTTCGCGAAGCCGGCGCCGCCGAGCCGGTCTTCGTAGTACATCGCCGTCTGATGGGCGAGTCCCGCGAGGTTGCCGTCCGCCTCCTCGCCCCGGTTCCGGTAGAAGATCAGGTCGCCGTCGCGCAGGATGGCCATCGTCGCGTAGTGCGGGGTGACGTGGACGAGCAGCCAGTCGCCCTGGGGCCGGCCGTGGCTGGCGAGGACGGCGTTGATCGCGTTCAGGCTCGCCAGGTCCACGGTCCCCGCGTGCGCGCCGGCCGCCTCGCATACGCCCTCGTACTCGCGCACCACGTCGCGGCGCGTGACGATGACGACGAACTCGCGGCCCCCGCCCGGCAGCGGCGCGCCGGGACACCAGGCCACCTGGGCGTCCTCGATCCGGAACGGCGCCGCCTTGCGCACCTGGAAACGAATCAGCTGCTCCAGGTCGTCGGCGCGCGCCGGCACCTTCTCGAACCGCAGCAGCGACACCTTGCCGATGGTATCCGGCACCGCCAGCGCCACGCGGCGCGGCCGCTGGCCGAGCCGTTCGAACACGCTGCGCAGGGCGCCGACCACCGCCGGACGGTCCGCGATGTTCGGGCCGTTGAGGACCGGCTGGACCGCCCCCTCCGGCAGGGACTCGGACGCATGCGCGGTGACCACCGCGGTGCCGCCGCCGCGGGCGACGCTGACCGCCGTGACGCGGTCGGCGCCGATGCCGACGGCGACGTGCGGGCGGGACGTGGCGAGGAAGGAAGGCGCTTTCATTCGACGAAGGTGACCTTGTTGATTTCGCGAAGCGTCGTGGTTCCGGCGAACAGTTTCTGGACGGCCGACTCGCGCAAGAACGTCATCCCCTCTTCCCGCGCCGCCTTCTTGATCTCCGAGGTCGGTTTCTGCTCGAGAATCATCTCGCGGATGTGGTCCGACAGGTCCAGCAGCTCGCAGATGGCCGTCCGGCCCTTGTAGCCGGTGCCGCCGCACTCGATGCACCCCGCGCCCTCGTAGAACGTCTGCGCGCGGATCGCCACCGGGTCGAGCCCTGACTCCTGCAGCGTCGCCACGCTGGGCGGCGCCATCGGCCGCTTGCAGTGCGGGCAGATCACCCGGACCAGCCGCTGGGCCAGGACGCAGTTGAGCGCCGACACGAACTGATAGGCCTCGACGCCCATGTTCAGGAACCGCCCGAGCACGTCGACGACGTTGTTGGCGTGCACCGTCGTGAACACGAGATGGCCGGTGAGCGCCGACTGGATGGCGATCTGCGCCGTCTCGGGGTCGCGGATCTCGCCGACCATGATCTTGTCCGGATCGTGCCGCAGGATCGATCGCAGCCCGCGCGCGAAGGTCAGCCCCTTCTTCTCGTTGATCGGGATCTGGGTGATGCCCTTCAGCTGGTACTCGACCGGATCTTCGATCGTGATGATCTTGTCCTCCGGCGACTTGATCTCCGACAGCGCCGCGTAGAGCGTCGTCGTCTTGCCGCTGCCGGTCGGCCCCGTCACCAGCACCATGCCATACGGCTCGGCGATGTACTTCCGGAACCGCCGCAGCTCCGATTCCGGGAACCCCAGGATGTCGAGGCGCAGCTCGCTGAACTGCTCGCTGATCGATTCCTTGTCCAGGATGCGGATGACCGAGTCCTCGCCGTGCACGCTCGGCATGATCGACACGCGGAAGTCGATCGTCTTGCCCGGCAGCCGCAGCTTGAAGCGGCCGTCCTGCGGCACCCGCTTCTCGGCGATGTCGAGCTCCGCCATGACCTTGATGCGCGAGATGATCGCGCTGTGGTGCTGCTTGGCGATCGGCCGCATGGCCGGCTGCAGCACCCCGTCGATCCGGTACTTCACGTAGACGGCGTCGTCCTGCGTCTCGATGTGGATGTCGCTCGCGCGCCGCTGGATCGCGGTGAAGATCGTCGAGTCGACCAGCTTGATGATCGGGCTGATGTCGCTCGTCAGCCGCTCGACCGTCAGGCTGTCCTCGCCGTTCTCCTCCTCCTTGAGCAACTGCATCTGGAAGCTCTCGGTCGCTTCCTCCAGCACGCGCTGCGAGCTCTCGCTCTTCTTGAGGATCGACTCGATCGACGAGCGCGGCCCCACGGTCACGCGGATCGAGGTGGCCAGCAGCACCGCCAGCTCGTCGATCATCGGCAGATCGGTCGGGTCGGACACCACGATGACGAGCGAGTGCCCCTCGCGGCGGTACGGCACGAACCCGTAGCGCAGCATGAGGTCGGCCGGGATCGAACGGAACAGCTCGTGGTCGATGCGGAACTGCTCCAGATCGACGAACTCGAGGCCGTAACGCTCGGCCAGCCGTTGCGCCCGGGCGACCTCCGCGGTGCGCTCTTCGCCGGGCGGCTCGACACCCTCGGCGTACAACTGCCGGTGTTCGAGGTTCGGATCGAGGACGGGGCTTCCCGGGTCCAATCGTTTCTCCTTGGTTCGCGGTTCGCAGTTCGCGGTCGGCCGTCGTCACTCCCGACTGCGAACTGTTGACCGCCAACTGCGAACTGCTGACTGCCAACTGCCGACGGCGAGCTCTTACTGCGTGACGACGCCCGACAACTGGAACAGCGGCGTGTAGAGCGCCAGCAGCAACGTCGCGATCACCAGTCCCATCACGACCAGCAGCGCCGGTTCGACCAGCGTGACGAAGCGGGCGAGGTCGCTTTCGATCTCCTCGTCGTAGAAATCGGCCAGCGAGTTCAGCATCTCGCCCAGCGCGCCCGTCGATTCCCCCACTTCCGCCATCTTCACGGCCACGGCCGGGAACACCTTCTGTTCGTCCAGCGCCGCCGCGAACGCGCCGCCCTCGCGCACCTTCTGCCCGACGATTTCGAACTGCCGGGCCATGTGGCGGTTGCCGATCGATCGCCCGGTAATCTCGATCGCGTTGACCAGCGGGATGCCGCCGCCCAGCAGCGTCGCCAGCGTGCGCGCAAGTTGCGACGTCACGAACTTCTTCACGGTCGGTCCGACCGCCGGCACCCGAAGCACCAGGCTGTCGAAGCGCCGTCGCTGCCCCTCGCGCTTGATCCAGGTGATGAAGCCGGCCACCGCGAGCCCGACCCCCGCCACGATGAGCAGGATCTCGTTGCGGATGAACGACGAGATCCCCACGATGGCCCGCGTCACGAACGGCAGATCCTTGCCGAAGCTGGAGTAGAAGTCGGCGAATTCGGGCACCACCCTCAGCACGATGATGCTGACGACGACGAGCGAGAGGGCGACGAGCACGGCCGGATACACCAGCGCGGCGAGCGTGCGGCGCCGCACCGTGCCGATGATCTTCATGTAGCCGACGTAGCGCCGCAGCACGGTCTCGAGGCTGCCGCTCTTCTCGCCGGCCATCAGCGCGGCCGTGTAAACGCCGGGAAACAGATCTCCATGGGAGGCAAACGCCTCGGACAGCGCCGTGCCCGCCCGGACCTGCTCGTGGACGTCGTCGAGCACCGACTTGAAGAGCGGATTGCTCAACCGGTCGCGCAGGATATCGAGCGACTGCACCAGCGGCATGCCCGCCTTCAGCAGCGTCGCCAGTTCCTGGTTGAACACCAGGAACTCGCGGACCGGGATCCGCCGGCGCCGGGGAAGCTCGAGCGCGAGGGAGCCGACTCCGCGTCGCGGGCGGAGCCGCAGGATGCACATCCCTTTGTGCTCGAGCTCGTGTCTGAGTTGCGATTCGCTATCGGCGACGTACACCGACTCGATGACGTCCCCGTCGGGCGTCCCGAGCCTGCAGCGGAATTCCATCGTAACTCGCGGTTGAACAGGAAATTACGGGCCTGCCGAGCCTCACGATTATATCAACTTTCGCTCGCCCGCCCGTTCTTCCCACCCCAAGCGCTCCGGCCGGGACATCCAAGCCCCTGGATGCCGTGTCTGCTCGTTTAGACGCCTCGTTGCGGGAAAGGGCTTGTCGAGTAACAAAGCGGTTGACTGCCGGCTTTGTTTACTACCGGGCGAGTTTCAGGACGGCCTGCACGTAGTTGCGCGTTTCGGCATACGGTGGGACGCCGCGAAATCGCTCGACGGCCGCTTCTCCGGCATTGTAAGCGGCCACCGCGAGCGACCTGTCGAACCGCTCCAGCAGGAACTTGAGATACCTGACGCCACCGTCGATGTTCGCGGCCGGGTCGTACGGATCGCTGACGGCGAACCGGCGCGCGGTGTCGGGCATGAGCTGCATGAGACCCATCGCCCCCTTTCGCGACTTCGCCTGGGCGCGATAGGCCGACTCCACCTGGATGACCGCGCGTACCAGCCTGGCGTCCACGCCGTGACGGGCGGAAGCGCGAGCGATCAGCTCGTCATACTGGCTCGACACCGGGAATGCGGCGGCAAGCGTCGAGACGGGAGTGTCGTCGGGAATCGGTGCTTCGTCCGGCACGATCCGCGCGACGAGGGCACGCGGGCACGTCACCTCGCCGCCGCCACCGCGAAGCAGCAGGACGATCGCGTCGCCCGTCGTGCGATGCCCTTTCACGGACAGCGTCCGGCCGGTCGTGAAGAACACCAGCTCGGCGGACGCGGCATCAGCTACTGCCAGGCAGGCACCCAGCAGGCAGACGATGCGGAGGGTGCGATGGAACATCGGGACGATTCTACTGCGGCTGCACGAACGCGTGGTAGACACAAACCCCGAGTTCCCGGTCGTCGCGATTGGTGGGGGCCGGCAACAGCGCCGGTACGAATGTCTTGTCGACGCCGATCTTCACCTCGGTCATTTCGCCGGTGCCCAGCTGCGCGGCGGTCAACGCCACCTTGCGTAACATCCCACCCTTGGGCACGAACGTGTCGACCGGCTGGTCGCCGACGCGGACCGTGACCGTCTGCTGGTCGGCCATCGCGATTGGCGGAGGACCCACCTGGAGGTAGAAGAGGACGTCGCGCTTCGGGTTACGGAACGCGAGTGTCGCCTCCTTCTTCGTCCACTGCCACTCGACCATCGGGTTCCCCTCGGCCACCTCGGTCTGATACCAGCCATCCTTGTATATAAGGAAGATGTTCTCGCTCTGTGGCAGCAGTTCGAACTTCAGCATCTCATAGGACTGGTGTCCGCGGTCGGTGCCGCCGGTCAGCGTCAGGCGCTTCCGGGTCTTGCGGTTGTAGAGCCCCAGTTCGACGGTCGCTTCTCCCACGTACGGATAGACCGGCACGAACATCGTCCGCGTGTACTCGATGACCTGTCCCGCCTTCCACTGGCTGGTCGGCGACGGCGGCAGGTGGTCGTCGGTCCACATCATCTCGTGGGAGCCGCCCTCCAGGAAGTGGACGAACACCCAGTAGTCGGCGTCGATCTTCGCCTGCGGCGAGACCACGAAGCGGTATTTGACTTCCACGGGGCTGTCCAGCGGGACGCGCGTGTGGTTGAACGAAATCCCGGCGGCGGCAACGGGCGGTTCCTGCGGCGCTTTCTTCGAACAGCCGGCCACGACGACGAGGAGCGCGCAGCAGACAAGGAGTCGGGTCTTCATTGAGCAAGTCCTGAAATGTGTGCGGGGAGTGGAGCGACCTCGCTCAGGGCACCGGATCATAGCTTACGATCCGCCCGCCCGCAACGGGCAGCGCCCGGGATCGGCCGATATACGTGAAGAAGGTCGCCGACGGTCGGGCCGAACCTGCTCGGTTCGCCCCTTTTGCGGATGTTTTGGGCCAACCCGGCAGACTTCGAGGCGACGGCGGGACGTCTCGATCACGCCACGCGCGGTGCGCGGACGCCGGCGATTGACCGTATCAGACTGTTTCTGTTGGGTTTACGGTTGAGCTAGCCGGAGAGGGGCGCGGTTGACCTTCGCGGCCCAACCGTGGTAGCGTTCCTGCCTGAGTAGCTGAAGCGGTATCGTGGCGACTTATTGTTTCATAGAGGCCGACTAGCGAAGAAGGATTCATCGCGCTTAGCGGACGCGAATTCCCGCCGGGCCAACCCGAACGTCCAGCGTTAGATGGCTGGACCAGAGGTGGGATTTGTCGTGATTGTCGCGGCGAGTTCTCACGCGGAGTACCCAATGGTGCCAACAAGCCTGCTGCGAACGCTCGCAGCACTGAGCATCGGAGCCGTCGTCGCCGGGTGCGGCCCGCGCCTTCAGAGCCAGCCACCGCGGACGGTTCCCGCCCCGGCCGTTCGGCCGGCGGCGCCGCCAGCCCCCCAGCCGAGTGCGCCCGCCGAGGATCCCGTCGCAACGCTCATCGCCAGCTCGCAGCGTCATTTCGACGCCGGCCAGCATGAGTTGCAGCTCGGCCACCTGGAGCGCGCCAAGCTCGAGTTCAACGCCGCCCTCGAAGTGCTGCTCGAATCGCCGTACGGCGGCCGGTCGGACCCGCGACTGAAGGACCACTTCGATCGCCTGGTCGATCGGATCAGCACCTACGAAATCACCGCGCTGACCGTCGGTGACGGCTTCGCCGAGAAGAAGGACGAGCCGGCGTCGATCGACGCGCTGCTGGAACTCTCCACCTTCGAACATCCCAAGCCGTCCTCGGCGCTGCAGGAAACCGTCAAGAGCGACCTGCAGACGACCGAGCACGACATCCCGATCCCGTTCAACTCGCGAGTGCTCGCCTACATCGACCTGTTCCAGGGCCGGTTGCGCGACTGGATCCAGGACGGGCTGCGCCGCGGCGCGCGCTACATGCCGATGATCCAGAACGTGTTCCGGGCCGAAGGGCTGCCGCTCGACCTCGCCTACGTGCCGCTGATCGAAAGCGCGTTCAAGCCGAACGCCGTGTCGCGCGCGAAGGCGAAGGGCGTCTGGCAGTTCATGCAGGGCACCGCGAAGCTGCAGGGGCTGAAGCAGACCTGGTACGTCGACGAACGCTCGGACCCCGAGAAGGCCACGGTTGCCGCGGCGAAGTACCTGAAGAGCCTGTACGACATCTTCAACGGCGACTGGCACCTGGCGCTGGCCTCCTACAACGGCGGACCCGGCCGCGTGCAGAAGGCGTTGAGCCGCAGCCGCCTGAGCGATTTCTGGACGCTGGCCGACAGGCCGAGGCTGCTGCCGCGCGAGACGCGCGAGTACGTGCCGATGATCCTCGCGGCCATCGTGATCGCCCGCAATCCGCTTCAGTACGGATTCGAGATCACGTCGACTCCACCGCCCGGCTACGACCGGGTGAAGGTCTCCACGGCCGTCGACCTCCGGCGCATCGCGGAGTGGACGGGCGCGTCGATTTCCGACATCCAGGCGCTCAATCCGGAATTGCGGCAGTTGACGACGCCGATCCGCGCCCAGGACTACGAGGTCAAGGTGCCGGCGGGCACGGGCGAGATCGTCGAGCGGCAGCTGGCGCAGGCGGATCCCGGCGACCTGACGTTCTTCCAGTGGTACTCGGTCAAACGCGGGGATTCGATCGCGACCATCGCGCGCAAGCTCGGCGTCAGCCGTGCCAACCTGGCCGCGGCGAACTACCTGTCGGCCACGACGCGCGTCCAGCCGGGCCAGAAGCTGATCGTCCCGCGCGAATCGACGACGCTGCTGGCGGCGCGTGCCGATCGGCCGGTTCCGCCAACGGCCTCACGCGCGGTCGTGGCGTCGAACGCGATGGTAAGCGCGGGGCCGACCGTCGGACCGTCCGAAAACGCGCGGCTGATCTACCGCGTGAAGTCCGGCGACACCCTTTCGTCGGTCGCGCGGCTGTTCCACACCTCCGTGCAATCGCTGAAGCTGTGGAATCGGCTGCGCACCAGCACCATCAGGGCCGGCGATCGGCTGACCATCTTCACCAAGCGCGCGTCTGTCGGGACGTCCGGAAGCGTGCAGTAGAGAAGGGCGGCTCGTTCGCCGCCCTTTTCTACCGGCAATTCCCGCCATCGTTGCACGGCACCGCCCGCGCACTTTCTGCAACGACCAGCCGCACGACTCCCGCGTTTGCGTGGAAAATCGCGCGATCGCCGGCTGCCCCGCAACTTGCACGGCATTCCACCGTGCTGGCCAGCCTGCGGACCGCGGCCCTGTTCGGCGTCGAAGCCTACACCGTGCACGTCGAGGTGGACGTCTCGTTCGGCATGCCGCATTTCACGATGGTCGGCCTGCCCGACGCGAGCGTACGCGAGAGCCGCGATCGGGTACGTTCCGCCATCCGCAACTGCGGCTACGAGTTTCCTCCGCATCGCATCACCGTGAACCTGTCGCCGGCCGACGTGCGCAAGGCGGGCGCCTCGTTCGATCTGCCGATTGCGCTCGGCGTTCTCGCGGCCAGCGGCGTCGTCCGGCGTCGCCTGGTGGACGACCTGGTGCTGCTCGGAGAGCTCTCGCTCGACGGCGCCATCCAGCCGGCCCGCGGCGTCCTGCCGATTGCCGCCGCCGCCCGGCGCGACCGCGTGCCGGGCCTGCTGCTGCCCTGTGCCAACCTCGAAGAGGCTCGGGTGGTTGGCGGCATCAAGGTCTACCCGGTCGAATCGCTGCCCGACGCGGTCGCTGTCCTCAACGACCCGAACGCCCTGCCCGCAGATCCCGAACCGCGCTCGACGGCGACTGCGCCGGCCGACACACCGGACTTCTCGGAAGTCCGCGGCCAGGCGCTCGTGAAGCGGGCGCTCGAAGTGGCCGCCGCGGGCGGCCACAACATCCTCATGGTGGGCCCTCCCGGGTCGGGCAAGACGATGATGGCGAGGCGCCTGCCGGGCATCCTGCCGCCGCTGGCCTTCGACGAATCGCTCGAAGTGACGTCCATCCACTCCGTCGCCGGCATCCTGCCGCCCGGCGTGGGACTGCTGCGCACGCGGCCGTTCCGCGCGCCGCATCACACCATCTCGGATGTCGCCCTGGTCGGCGGCGGCTCCATTCCGCGCCCCGGTGAAATCAGCCTCGCGCACAACGGTGTGCTGTTCCTGGACGAGATGCCGGAATTCGACCGGCGCGTGCTCGAAGTGCTGCGCCAGCCGCTCGAGGACGGCTACGTCACGATCGCGCGCGCCAGTCGCACCGCGGTCTTCCCTGCCCGCTTCGTGCTCGTCGCCGCCATGAACCCGTGCCCGTGCGGGTTCCTCGGCGACCCGGTCCGGTTGTGTCGCTGCACGCCACCCGACATCCAGCGTTACCGCAACCGGATCTCCGGACCGCTGCGCGATCGCATCGACCTGATCGTCGACGTCCCCTCCCTCCCGGCCGCCCACCTCACTCACCCACCCGACTCCGAGCCCTCGGCCGTCATCTGCGAACGCGTCGTCCGGGCGCGCGACAGGCAGGCGAACCGATTTGCCGGCCGCCGCGCGCGCGTCAACGCCGAAATGCACGGCCGGGCGACGTGGCGCCACGCCAGGCCCGACGCCGACGGCGCGCGGATCCTCGAAGCCGCGATCCAGCGTCTGAACCTCAGCGCCCGCGGCTACGACCGGGTGCTCAAGGTGGCGCGCACCGTGGCGGATCTGGCCGGGCGCGATGAGGTGAGCGGCGCCGACATCGCGGAGGCCTTGCAGTATCGACTGATCGAATAGGCGTCAGGAGCGAGTACTCACTACTCGCTACTCACTACTTGGAGAAGGGCCCTCATCTCCAGGTAATGCGCCCCTTTCCAGTACACGCGGTCGCAGCCGCTGCAGCGGTAGAACTCGTGATAGTGCTCGCGCGTGCGAGGTGGAAGTCGATCCAAAACCGTGGCCTTCGAGACCGGCTCGATGAGCGCGTTGCAGCGGAGGCAGCGACAAAACGGCTGCGCACGCGAGGCGAGATCCAGGCGGGCCGATATCTCCGCAAGCTGGCGTCTGGGGTTCGTCTCGCGCATCCAGTAGCCGTAGATCACAATCGACCGCTTCAGCAGCGCCGCGTCCCGCGTGAGCAGCATGCGCCGTTCGCTGCTGGAGATGTGCGCAAGCCGCCCGTCAGTCCAGTCGTTGGCATACAGGCAGTCGAAGCCCGCCAGCCGGAGGTACGCGGCCAGGCGCCCGAGATGTGTGTCGAGCACGAACCGCAGATCCTCCAGCGCAGGCGGACGCACCAGCGAGACGGGCGTGACATCCAGGCCGTAAAACCACGGGTACGCGGCGATACGATCGCCGTCCTCGACGTGATAGGAAAAATCGATCGGAACGGTGCCGGCGATGAGCAGATCGATTTCCGTGTGCGGCACGCCGATTGACTCGATGAGATCCTTCACCGCGACGCGGGCGCTGAAGGTGTGCGTGAATGGAACACCGCGCCTCGCAGGCGGCAGGAAATCATTCAAGTTTCCGTAGAAGCGGAAGATCGCGTGTGACATTGGTGCAACACAGGCGTGCGGGGCGGCGCGGGCTCTATTGTCCACTGACTCCTGTCTGACCCCTGTCTACTGCTCAGCCCCCTGCTCACTGCTCCCTGCTACTCGCTACTCGCTCACCAGTCACCACCCGCTACTTTCGCATATTCTTCGCCTTTACTCACTTTGCCCTTCCGGCCCTGCCAACTCGTGTGGTAGATTCTGACCTTTCCGGCGGCCTGGGCAGTCCGGCCGCATCTTGCGCCCGTTCACCACTCAATCCGGACAGTCGAATCGAAAACAGTGGTTCCAAAACGGTACACCATCATCGTCGAAAACAAGACGACGGGCGTCATCCGTCGTTTCACGCTCCGGCCTTGGCCGTGGCTTGCGGTCCTTGCCCTGCTGTTCTGCGTGCCCGTGCTGTTCGGCCTCGCCGTGCGGTGGAGTGCGCGCGCTGAGATGCAGGCGCTTCGCGACGCCGCCAGGACGTCCGAGGTCGAGAACGCGAGCTACCGCGAGGCGACGGCCGACCTCACCGGGCAGATCACCGCGCTCCAGGACACGATCAACGAACTGAGCAAGCGGTCTGTGCTCGATCCGGAACTCGCCAAGGTGATCGCGCGGCTGCCCGCGCGCGTGCGCAGCCAGGCAACCGGCGGAACGACCGACGGCACGGCCGTGCGCTCGGCCCTCTCGCCCGCCCTGGTCGGTCCCGAGGACACGTTCGGCATCCTTCGCGAGTTGCTCGCGCGCCTGGAAACCCGCCTGCAAACGGCGCGATCGGACGTGGAGAAGCGATCCGCGCTGGTCGCAGCGATGCCCAGCATCTGGCCCACGCACGGCTGGTTGTCTGCCACTTTCGGCGATCGCGAAGATCCGTTCAACGGCGGCGAGGAGTTCCACACCGGCATCGACCTGTCGACCGACAAAGGCGCGCCGGTGGTGGCGACGGCCGCGGGCCGCGTCGAGTCGGCGGCCTACAACGGCGCGTACGGCAACATGATCGTGATCGACCACGGCTTCGGCTTGAAGACGCGCTACGCCCACCTGTCGGGCTTCGCGGTGCGGCCGGGCGACATGGTCGAGCGCGACACCGTCATCGGTTTCGTCGGCGCGACGGGACGCGCCACCGGGCCACATCTCCACTACGAGGTGCTCGTCAACGGTCAGCTCGTCAATCCGTTCCAGTTCCTCGGCCCGCGCCGTCCTTGATTCTTACCGGGGGGCTTCGCCCCGCCGGACTCCCCATCGCCGTCGCTCGCGGGGGCCCTTTCGCCCCGCTCCGCTCCGGCGGGCTCGCTTCGCTCGCTTCAGCCAATCTGCCGGCATTCCTTGACGCTGCGGTGAACCCCTTCGTACAATCGATACAGTTTTCCGCGACGAGGCCGCCACGTTAGTCCGGCAGTGCGGTTCGGGCGGGTCGCGGGTTGCTCTGGACCACCCCGTCGAATGCTCAACCCTGTCAATCTCGTCACTAGAGCGATCGGACCCCAGGCCTTGCGCTTGCGGTGGGTGCGCAAGGAGCTCGAACACCTGAAGCCGTTCGTCGCGCACGTCAACGACCTGGAGGCGCAGGTCAGGCCCCTGACCGACGAGGCGTTGCGCGCGAAGACGAACGAGTTCCGCGAACGACTGTCGCGCGGCGAGTCGCTCGACGACCTCATGCCGGAGGCCTTTGCCGTGGTGCGCGAGGCGGCCTGGCGGACGCTGAAGATGCGGCACTTCGACGTCCAGCTCATCGGCGGCGTCGAGCTTCACCGCGGCCGCATCGCCGAGATGAAGACCGGCGAGGGCAAGACGCTGGTGGCGACGCTGCCCGCCTACCTGAACGGCCTCGAGAGCAAGGGCGTCCACGTCGTCACCGTCAACGACTACCTGGCCCGCCGCGACTCGGAATGGATGGGCCGCATCTACCGCTTCCTGGGCATGAGCGTCGGCGTCATCCAGCACGACCTGAACGATGCCGAGCGGCAGGTGGCCTACGGCTGCGACATCACCTACGGCACCAACAACGAGTTCGGCTTCGACTACCTGCGCGACAACATGAAGTTCGAGCTCGCGCATTACGTCCAGCGCGGTCACTACTTCGCGATTGTCGACGAGGTCGACAGCATTCTGATCGACGAAGCGCGAACGCCGCTGATCATCTCGGGGCCGGCCGAGGAATCCACCGACCTGTACTACGAGGTGGATCGCATCATCCCGCGGCTGAAGGCGGGCAAGGAGACGGTCGGCGACACCAAGGCCGAGGAGCGGGAAGCGCTCGAGGCGACGGGCGACTACCTGGTGGACATCAAGCACAAGACCGTGAACCTCACCGAGAGCGGCATGGCCAAGTGCGAGAAGCTGCTCGCGCACCGCCTGCAGCCCGGCGGCCTGTACGACCCGATCAACATGCCGCTGCTCCACCACATCAACCAGGCGCTGCGGGCGCACACGCTGTTCAAGCTGGACGTGGACTACATGCTCAAGGACGGGCAGGTGGTCATCGTCGACGAGTTCACGGGCCGGTTGATGCCGGGGCGGCGCTGGAGCGACGGGCTGCACCAGGCGGTCGAGGCGAAGGAACGCGTCAAGATCGAGCGCGAGAACCAGACGCTGGCGACCATCACCTTCCAGAACTACTTCCGCAAGTACAAGAAGCTGTCGGGGATGACGGGCACGGCCGAAACCGAGGCGGAGGAATTCGACAAGATCTACGGCCTGGACGTCATGGTCATCCCGACCAACAAGACGCTGCGCCGGGCCGAGGAACCCGACACCGTCTATCGGACCGAGAAGGAGAAGTACGATTCGATCGTCGGCGACATCACCGAGAAGCAGGCCGTCGGGCGGCCGGTGCTGGTCGGCACGGTCTCGATCGAGAAGTCCGAACGCATCTCGAACATGCTGAAGCGCCGCGGCGTGAAGCACGTGGTGCTGAACGCGAAGTACCACGCGCAGGAAGCCGAGATCGTCGCCCAGGCGGGCCGCAAGGGCACGCTGACGATCGCCACCAACATGGCCGGCCGCGGCACCGATATCCTGCTGGGCGGCAACCCCGAGTTCATGGCGCGCCAGCAGTGCCTGGCCGAGGAAGTCGCCGAGAAGCTGCCCACGGGCGAGGAACGATTCGTCGACGACGAGGAGTTCGTCTACTACTTCCACATCGACAGCTTCTACCGGGTTGCGCGGCCGCACTGGGAGCGCATCTTCAGCTACTTCAAGAACCTCACCGACGCCGAGCACGAGGAGGTGGTCGCGCTGGGCGGCCTGCACATCATCGGCAGCGAGCGGCACGAGGCCCGGCGCATCGACAACCAGCTGCGCGGGCGGTCGGGCCGCCAGGGCGATCCCGGCTCGTCGCGGTTCTACCTGTCGCTCGAGGACGACCTCATGCGGATCTTCGGCTCCGATCGCATCTCGGGCCTGATGCAGCGCCTGGGGATGGAAGAGGGCGTGCCGATCGAGCACCGGATGGTCACGAAGGCGATCGAGCGGGCGCAGAAGCAGGTGGAAGCGCAGAACTTCTCGATCCGCAAACACCTCCTCGAGTACGACGACGTGATGAACAAGCAGCGTGAGAGCATCTACACGCTGCGGCGCGAAATCCTCGAGGGTTCCGTTCACATCGCCGAGGACGAGGTCGTCGACCTGCGCGCATACCTGATGGATCTCGCGCAGGACGTCCTCGACGAGCAGATCGACAAGTACCTCCCCGGCAACGAGGCGTCGGAGTGGGACCTCGAGGCGCTCAAGCGGGAACTCGCGCGGCTGTTCGCGCTGGAGCCGTCGGATTTCGACACTCACCCGTTTGCCGGCAAGACGGCCGGCGAGATCCGGGACGGCCTCTGGGAGCAGATCAAGGACCGCTACGAGGCGAAGGAACGGCTGATCGGCACGGAGCTGATGCGGCGCATCGAGCGCGACATCATGCTGCAGATCGTGGACGTGCAGTGGAAGGACCACCTCTACAGCCTCGATCACCTGAAGGAGGGCATCGGCCTGCGCGGCTACGGCCAGCGCGATCCCCTCGTCGAATACAAGCGCGAAAGCTACGAGATGTTCCAGGACATGAAGGCGCGCGTGGACGAGGAGATGGTCCGCTACCTCTGGTGGCTGCGCCCCGCGGGCGGCGACGAGGCGAGGGTGCCAAGTCGTCGCGCGCCGACCCGCCGCTCGGCGCCGATGGTCCTGAACGCGCCCTCCGATGCGGCGTCCGTGTTCGGATCCGCGCCGGGCAGCTCGGGCGGCGGCAGGCGCCAGCCGGCTCGAACCGGTGGCGACGACGTGATCAAGACGATCAAGCACGACCAGCCGAAGGTCGGCCGCAACGACCCGTGCCCGTGCGGGAGCGGGAAGAAATACAAGAAGTGCCATGGCGCTGCTGCTTGAGCCTGAGCAGCGCCCTGGCACTAGTGGCTAGTCGGCTTCGGCTCTGCCCGAAGCCGACCGGAAGACAAGCACAATGGACCTGAAACCGACCGTGCCCTCGGCCGTGCAGGTGGAGACCGGCCTGACCACCGCGTTGACGTTCGACGACGTGCTGCTGGTGCCGCGGCACTCCACGGTGTTGCCCACCCAGGTGGACGTCGCCACGCGCTTCACGCGCAACATCCGCCTGAACGTGCCGCTCGTCAGCGCGGCGATGGACACCGTCACCGAGTCGCGCCTCGCCATTGCCGTGGCGCAGCACGGCGGCATCGGCATCATCCACAAGAACCTCTCCGTCGAGGAGCAGGCGTCGGAGGTCGATCGCGTGAAGCGGTCGGAGAGCGGCATGATCGTGAACCCGATCACGCTGTCCCCCGACAACCGGATCTACGAGGCGCTCGCCCTGATGAGGAAGTACCGGATCTCGGGCGTGCCGATCACCGAGGACGGGGCCAAGGAGGGCCGGCTGGTCGGCATCCTGACCAACCGCGACCTGCGGTTCGAAACCAACGTCGACCGCCCGATCCGGGAGGTGATGACGCGCGAGAACCTCGTCACGGTTCCCGTCGGCACCACCCTCGAACAGGCGAAGCAGATCCTCCACCAGCACAAGATCGAAAAGCTGCTGGTCGTCGACCAGCGCTACATGCTGAAGGGGCTGCTGACGGTCAAGGACATCCAGAAGCTGATCAAGTACCCGAACGCGTCGAAGGACCAGCTCGGACGCCTGCGTGTCGGCGCCGCGGTGAGCGTCGGCAAGGATGCCGTCGAGCGCGCCGAGGCGCTGGTCGCCGCGCACGTCGACGTCCTGGTGGTGGACACGGCGCACGGCCACTCGCAGCGCGTGCTCGACATGGTGAAGGAAGTGCGACGCCGCTTTCCGGAGGTCGATCTCGTCGCCGGCAACGTCGCCACCGAAGAGGCGACCGAGGATCTGATTCAGCTGGGCGTCGACGCCGTGAAGGTGGGCATCGGGGCCGGCTCGATTTGCACGACCCGCGTCATCGCGGGCATCGGCGTGCCGATGATCACCGCGATCATGGACTGCGCGCGGGCGGGGGCCCGCCACGACGTGCCGATCATCGCCGACGGCGGCATCCGGTATTCAGGCGACATCACGAAGGCGATCGCGGTCGGCGCCAGCTCTACGATGATCGGCAGCCTGTTCGCGGGAACCGACGAGAGCCCGGGCGAGATGATTCTCTACCAGGGGCGCAGCTTCAAGGAATACCGCGGCATGGGTTCCATCGGCGCCATGCGGCGCGGCAGCCGCGATCGCTACTTCCAGGACGAATTCGACCTCGACAGCCAGGAGAACGGCGACCTGCCGGCCAACGACAAGCTGGTGCCCGAGGGCATCGAGGGCCGGGTGGCGCACAAGGGCAGCGTCGCGGCGATGGTGCACCAGCTGGTGGGCGGCCTGCGCGCGGGCATGGGCTATTGCGGCTGCGCAACCATTCCGCAGCTGCAGCAGGAGGCGCGCCTGATTCGCATCACGCCGGCGGGCGCGCGCGAGAGCCACGTGCACGACGTGATCATCACCAAGGAAGCTCCCAACTATCGCTCGGAGCTTGGGTAGGGCCTTAGGCTTTAGACCTTGGACCTTGGGGCTTGTCGGGATGGCAACCAAAGGCCGGCCAAGGCCAAAGGTCTAAGGCCTAAGGTCACCGCCGCGCTCCGGGCCCCCCGACGGTTATTTCCCGCACATCCCCTCCCCTGTCCGCGAAGCGCACTTCGATCGCGCCCGCCGGCCTCTCCCGCAGTTTTTCGGCCCACTCGACCGCGACGATCGCGTCGCCGGCGACCAGTTCTTCCAGGCCCAGGTCGTCAACGTCCGCGCCCTGCAAGCGGTACAGATCGACGTGGTAGAGCGAGGGACGGCCGCGGTATTCCTGGATGAGCGTGAAGGTGGGACTGCTGACCGCGTCGGGGTCGAGGCCGAGACCGAGGGCGAGACCACGCACGAACACCGTTTTGCCGGCGCCCAGATCGCCCACGAGCAGGACGACCGAACCCGGGTGAAGGCGGGCTGCGAAGGCCCGGGCGAAATCGACGGTTTCCTGTTCGGATCGCGTGGTGACGGTTTCAGGCATGGTCCCAGGGCCGAGGCAAGCTCGGCCTCTACGACTCCTGGCGGCGCGCCTTCTTTCGCGCCGAGAGCTCGAGCACCGCATCGCCCAGATGATCCAGCACGTCAGAGGCGGTCATCGCCACTTCGCCGACGTCCGCATCGGCAAGATCGCCCGCGAGGCCGTGCAGGTAGACGCCCAGCCGGCACGCGAGTTCGGCGTCCATCACCTGCGCCAGCCACCCCGCAATCGCGCCCGTCAGGACATCCCCGGTGCCGCCGCTCGCCATGCCGGGATTGCCGGTCAGGTTGACGTGGACGGCTCCCTGCGGCGTGGCGATGAGCGTCCGGCTCCCCTTCAAGACGACGTACAGCCGATGGGTGGTCGCGAAATTCACGGCCATCTCGAGGCGGTTCGCCTGGACGTCGGCGGCGGAAATGCCCAGCAGGCGCGCCATCTCACCCGGATGCGGGGTGATGATGACGGTCTGTCCCTCTCGCGCCACCAGGCGTGCCGGCTCCCCGTCGAACGCATTGAGGCCGTCGGCGTCAACGACCAGCGGCACACCCGCGCGCTCGAGCAGCGCCCACATGAACTCGCGGGTCCCGTCGTCGACGCCGATGCCGGGGCCGACGGCAATCACGTCGCGCTGCATGGCCAGCACCTGATCGATCGCGCCGGCGTCGAGGCGACCCTGCGACGTCTCGCTGAGCGCCTCGCTCATGTACTCCGGCGCGAGGCTGGCGACAATCGGCTGCACGGATCGCGGGGTCGCAACCGTGACGAGGCCGGCGCCCGAGCGGAGCGCGCCCATCCCGGCCAGGTGAGCGGCACCGCTCTTGCCGCGCGACCCGGCCACCACGAGGACGTGCCCGAAGTCGCCCTTGTTCGCCTCGGCGGCCCGCGGCCGCACGTGCTCGCGCAGCGACTCGGGGGTGATGATCTCGATGCGCGACCCGCTCACCTCGTCGATTACTTCGCCCGGGATGCCGATGTCGGCGATGACCAGCTCGCCGGCCCGCGGGGCGGCCGGCGTCAGCACCAGCGGCAGCTTCGGCGCCCCGAGCGTGACGGTCAGCGAGGCCTGCACGCAGGGGCCTATCAGCTGGTGCGTGTCGGCCGACATGCCGCTCGGCAGGTCGATCGAGACGACAGGGATCCCCATCTCGTTGACGTCGGCGACGATCGTCTCCAGGGTCCCGGCGATCGGCGTGCTCAGCCCCGTGCCGAAGATCGCGTCGATGATCAGGTCGCACGACGAGACTTCCGACGAGTGCAGCTCCCACTGCTGCTCGTTGCCGATCTCGACGACCGACAGGCCGAGGCGGCCGAGCACCTCGAGGTTGACGCGCGCGTCTCCCTTGACCTCAGCCAGCGAACCGGCGACGAAGACCGACACGTCGATGCCGCGGTTCAGCAGCGTGCGGGCGACGACGAAGCCGTCGCCGCCGTTGTTGCCACGCCCCGCCAGGATCGCCACCCGCCGCTCGTCGAGGTCGTCGAAGCGGGCCTCGAGTGCCGCCACCACCTGGCGGCCGGCGTTCTCCATGAGCACCAGGGAGGGAATGCCGATCTCCTCGATCGTGCGCCGATCGGCCTCGCGCATCTGGCCGGCGTTGAGGATTCTCATGTTTGCTTGTCGCGGATCCGTTGCGAAAGCCATAGTATACGAGTTACGCTGCGTCGTTTGGAGGCGAATCGATGCCCATCGTCGTGAACGTGAACGGGCGCATTTGCGGGGAACAGGACGCGACCATCTCGGTCCTCGATCACGGTTTCCTGTACGGCGAAGGCGTGTACGAGGTCGTGCGGACCTACGGCCGCACGCCGTTCCTGTTCGAACGCCACCTGCAGCGGCTCCGGCGCTCGGCGGAGATGATCCATCTCGACGTCCCGTTCTCGGACGCCGAGCTGGCCGATGGGCTGCGCCAGACGACCGCGGCGTTCTTCGAAGACCCGGGAAACGCGTCGGTCGCCGACGTCTACGTCCGCCTGCTGTTGACGCGCGGCGCCGGCGAGATCAGTTACGAACCGGCCAGCTGCCCCACGCCCTCGCTCGTGATCATCGTCAAGCCGCTCGTCGGCCTTGGCGCCGAGGTGTACGAGCGCGGCGTGAAGGTGATCATCTCGTCGATCGTGCGCAACCATCCGGGCTCGATCAACCCGTTGATCAAGTCGAACAACCTGCTGAACAACGCGCTGGCCGCGCAGGAGGCCTACCGTCGCGGCGCGTTCGACGCGGTGCTGCGCAACTACCGCGGCGAGATCGCGGAATGTTCCATCGCGAACCTGTTCGTGGTGAGCAACGGCGCGCTGGTGACGCCACCCCTCGACGCAGGCCTGCTGTCGGGCATCACGCGCGGCTTCGTCCTGGAGTTGTGCCCCGCGGCGGGCGTGGCGGTCACGGAGCGGGTGCTGCACGACGAGGACCTGCTGAACGCGGACGAGAGTTTTCTCACGAGCTCGACGCAGGAGATCGTGCCGATCGTGCGGGTGGACGACCGAACGATCGGCGACGGCCGGCCCGGTCCGGTGACCAGGCGGCTGCTCGAGGTGTATCGCGCGCGCGTGCGTCAGATCACCGGCGCGCAGCGGCCCACGTAGTCGTCCCAGGCTGAAGCCTGGAACCGACGGGTGTAGGTGCCGGCCTTCCCTTCGACTCGCTTCGCTCGCTCAAGGCAGGCAGGCCGGGACATCACAAACTGATTACGTCGTCCTCGACTCTCACCAGCTTCAGCTCGTGTGCCGGATCCAGGCGCGCGTCCAGTTCGTCGACGTAGTAGCCGCGAAACTCCCTGTCGCCGACCAGCGTCAGCGCCAGCCGCGGCGCCCTGGAAAGGCCTTTCGCGAGAACCGACTTCACCCCCGGCAGAACGGACGGCAGCCGAAACGACAGCGCGGTCCCGTTGAACCGGACATCGTCCAAGGGCACCTCCTCGTCGGTGCCCCAGAGAACCATCGACCCTATCACCTGCCCGCCGGCGACATCGAACTTCAGCCGCACGTGGTGCCTGGATCGGACGGCGTCGTCGGTGACGCCGAGCAATCGCCACCGCGTGCCGTTCCCGTCCGGCGACGTGAAGACTGCGGTCTCGATCACGAGTCACCTCCCCGTCACTGACAGCTTAAGTCCGGTAGCACTTCTACAGCAAACGAGACCTGCCATCGCTCGAAGCTCGTCTCGGTCGGAACAGTCGTCCCCAACCACACTTGACGATTATCCACGCCCAGCCGTACACTCGCGGGTGCATTTCGTCGAGGCGCGCGTGGGTGTCTCCACGCTGCCGTCTGACTCCCAGCCTATCCGCTCGTCGTCGCCGTCCCCGCTACCGTCTAATCGGACCGTCTCCAAACATCGCGCCCCCAACCGGATCCCCAATGACGCACATGGCTCGATTGCGCACGAAGACCCAATCAGCGGTGCCCCCGGTAATGCTCCACTTGTCTGCGTTCTTGGGCGGCGACAGTCTGACGCCCCGGATGTTGGACGAAATGCTCCGCTACCCCGAAGGGTTGGAATTCCTCATCTTCGTGGGGCGGCTCAGAGAGCTGTTACACCGCGATCGTGCGACTGGCGGCGATTCCTGGCGGCGCGCCGTGCGCGCTGCGCTGCGAGCGGCGCCCCGGGCCGCCCGGGCTCCCTTCCGCAGGGATGCGCTCACGCGGCAGCTCACCGGAGCTTCGAACAGGATTGGACACGCGCTTCGGATCTCTCCGCGTCAACGGGAGTTACTGCAGTGCCTTCTCAAGGGCGCCAGCACAAAGGAAGCTGCGTTTCAGATGGGTGTGACTGAATCCACGGTTCACACCTGGTTCAAACGTCTGCACCGGAAGCTTGGGGTTCATAGCCGCGGTGAGCTTCTGGCTAGGCTAGCGCCAGGCTAGCGCTCGGCAGCTGGCGCCTCACTCCCGGAGGACCCCAGAATAGGGCCGAGCGCGCCGAGAGCGCATGCCTCGCACACGGCGTCCAACCGGCGCTCTGACCAGGACGCCCCCTCGTAATCTGCCTCGCACCAGTCGCTGCAGCGCGCGACTCCTCCGGCACGTCCCCGCTTGAGAGCAGCCCGGCAGCCGTACCCCGTCCTGGGGGACGGCCGGCTGTACCCCGTTTTGGGGACATGCCCGCACCTGACGATCGGGCGTATCCTCGCTTGCGTTCGCCCGAGCGGGGCCCGAAGGGGGCGAGTGCGCGTACCATTGCGCAGCGCCACCGCGCCGCGCAGTCTCCGAGTCGACTTGCAGTCGACAAACCAGTGAACCTACGGCTTCGAGGCGGTAGTTGTTCACTTTGCTTTCCGTCGTCGGTGCCGAATGCGCGGTTCCGCGGGGAAAATGCGGCCGGTCTCGCCCCCGACACCGGTCCCCCCGTACGCTGGATCCGGGTGATCTTTCTTGCTCGCAACTGCGCAAGCATCCGAGTGAGTGAAGAGGATACATCCATGGGCGAACAGCTCCGCCGGAGAATCGAGATCGCAGCCAATCTAGCGATCGTCCTCGCGGCTGTCATGCTCTTGACCGACCAGAAGGAACCGATAACGGAACGAATCCAGCCGATGCATGAAGCCAGTCGATGGAAGACGCAGATTGGGAGACGGATGGACTGCGGAACCCGCAGCGTTCGTTGACAGTCTGCTGACGCGAGTAAGTTGTGGAGGCGAGATGAACGAGCGGAGCATCAACCAGTCCTCAAAATGGAAATCGCGGCTTGAGTTACTTGTGACAATATTGCTTGTTCTGGTGACCCTGATGGTCGGCGGGTTTGCGCTGATGGACCGTGTGCGACCCGCACCGTCGAGAGCAGCGTCAAGGGAGGTTGGCGTTAAGCCAGTGCTACCGCCGATTCCAATGCCGCTAGCGGACGCGCCGGTGAAAGGGAGCAGGCGGGCGAAAGTCGCTTTGGTTGTCTTTTCCGATTTCGAATGTCCCGTCTGTGCGCGCGCGGCACGAGAGCTTGTGCCTCAGCTTGTAGCGCGGTACGTCGACACGGGCAAGGTGTTGCTCGTGTGGCGCCACTATCCACTGCCGATTCATTCTTGGGCGCGCGGAGCTGCGGAGGCGGCTGAGTGCGCTGGTCGTCAAGGAAAGTTCTGGGGGCTACATGATTGGGCATTCGCGCACCCGAAGGAGCTCAAGCCCGATCGCCTGCGAGATGCGGCAGAGCGCCTTGGCTTGGATATGGCAGCCTTTGATAAATGCATCGGTGTTGAGGCCGCTGAGAGGATCACGAAGGACATGGCTCTGGCAAAGCATCTCGATGTGCACGGAACTCCGACGTGGTTCTTTGGAACAGTTGAGCCAGATGGAACTGTGAAGCTCGTCAACCGAATAACCGGACTTGGCCCCGTGGGCATGTACGAAGAAGTGATCGATAGGGTTGTTCAGTCTCGTCAGGGCTCTTAGAAAGGAGAATGAGACATGATGATGCGAATGTTGCAGATCACTTGCGTGCTCGTTCTTGGCCTTCTGGCCAGCGCATCGCGGGTGGACGCTCGTTGGGAGGGCCCCTGCTTCGGTGAGCATTGCACAACTTGCGACGCCCCGGACCCCAGTGGAGACTCTTGTTGGGTCGGCCCCGGGGGAGGGGAAGAAGAGACGTGCCAATACTATGGCTGCAAGGCGCTGCGCGCCTGCGGTGAAGACCTTCTGTACGCCCAGTGTGAATGCGAGCCGTGCAACATGTGATAAACTGGAGTGTTGTGCTGGCACGCCGTCTGCGTGGGTTCGCCGAAGTGCCTGGCTGCGGGAAGGCTACCGCAGCCAGGCCCACTGCATGTCGCGACCCTCGAGTCCGTGGTTGGAATCGGACGAACGCTGGTTCCCAGAATAGACTGGCGATCGGCGAGCGAGCGTTTTGTTCCCCGCGGCCTCCCATCCTATGACTCGCTTCTTGAGAAGCCACTCGGGCTACGTGTCGTTGGCCAGTGGCGTCTTGGCACTCGCCATCGGGATCAACCTCCTCGTCTTCTCGATCGTCAACGCGCTGTGGCTTCGGCCGCTGCCGGTCGTCGATTCGGCGCGCGTGGTCACGATCCTCCAGTCGGCGTCGACGGTGACGTCGCTGAAGGCGGCGAGGCTGCAGGTCTTCGACGGGCCCGTTGCGGGGCAGGTCGTCACGACCGACTTCAACGAGGCGTTCAAGCCACGGATCGCCTTCCCCCAGGTCGCGGGACCTCTCGAAACGCTCGGCGTGACGCCGTTGTATTTCACCGTCCTTGGGGTCCCGGTCCGCGGGCGCGTCTTTACCGATGAAGACGAGCGGACCGGCGCCGAAGCCGTCGCAATCATCAGCGATCGCCTGTGGGCGCGCGCCTTCGGACGCAGTCCGGACGTGATCGGGTCTGTGGTCGCGGCCACTCCACGACCGCTGCGGATCATCGGGATCGCGCCGCCCCGCTTCGAGGGCGCGCGGCGGGGCGAGCGCGCCGAGCTGTGGGTGCCCACACAAGTCGTGCGCGACCTGGCGCCCGACGACCGCCAGCTCGACACGCCCTCGATGATGGTGTTCACGCGTCTCCGTCCCGGTCAGACCGCGGCCGCGCTCGAGCAGCGGTACCGGGAGCGGCTGACGCTGACTCTGCCCGAAGGTAACCGGGGCTTGCCCGCCGACAGCGCGACGTTCGCGCCGCTCACGGACGTGTTTGGCACGTCCGACTCGCCCTCGATACTGATCCGCGAGCGCGGAACGCTGGCCGTCGTATCCGGACTGTCATTGCTCGTGCTGCTCGGCGGCTGCGCGACGATCGGGGCTCTGGTGCTGACCCACTACGAGCGTCGACGCCCCGAGTTGGCGGTCAAAGCGGCCCTGGGCGCTGGCCGCGCCCGGCTCGTTCGCGAGCTGATTGCCGAGTTGTTGGTCGTGGGATTGGCCGGCAGCGCGGCCGCGATCCTGTGCGGACTGTTCGGCGTGCGCGTACTTCCTGCACTCAGCCTGCCTGGCGGCGTCAACATCGGCCGCCTCGACCTGTCGCTCGACTGGCGGTTGTGTGCGATGGCACTCGCCGCCACGCTCATCACGCTCGCCGTCGCCGGTGCCGTGCCGCTCTGGAAAGCGACGCACGGGCGGCTGGCAAGTGAAATCTCGACCGGGCCGGCCACGACGACGGTGGGATCGTTGCGGGCTCGCCGACGGCTCCTGGCGGTGCAGGTGTGTGCGACGACCGTCGTCCTGATTGCCTCGGGGTTGTTCGTTCGCACCGTGCTGTACAGCTTTCGCTTTGCGGCCGGCTTCGATATCGACCGGACTGTTTTTGTCAGCGTGCAGGAAAAGGATGTATTCACCACGCCGGGAGCCGACCCGACGGCCGTTGCTCTCGCGCGCCGGGCTCAGCTGACTGGCGTCCTCGAGCAGCTCCCGTCGGTCCACGCGGTTGCCGGCGGGGCGCCGCCAATTGGTGGCGATGCGCGTCCGTTCCTGCGAACGATCAGGGTCGCCGGACGCGAAGAGCGGCTTCTCGTCGGCGTGCTGGCGGGCACGCCGAACCTGCTGTCCACCCTTGGCGTGCCACTCCTGGCCGGCCGCGCGCTCGGCCGCTCCGATGCCACGAGCACGGCCCCGGCTCCGGTGGTCATTACGCGATCACTCGCCGAGCGGTTGTGGGCCTCGGGGGAGGCCCTGGGCCAGGCGTTCTCGCTGCCCGAAATGCGGGGCGGAAACTACGTGGTCGTCGGCATCGCGGATGACTTTGCGTTCGGCACGCTTTCACGTCCAGTGGCCGGCGTGGTGGTGACCGCCAGAGGTGATTGGGACTTCCGCGCGTCGAGCCTGGTGCTGCAGACCGAGGCCCCCGGGGCGGTCGTTGCCGCCGTGCCAAGGCGTCTCCCGGACCGCGTCGTTCGCGTGGCGACCGGCCGCGAGATCGTCGGGCGTGACATCGCCCAGCAACGCCTCGGCGCATGGGCGTTCTCCGGGTTCGGCCTCGCGGCGCTGCTGCTCGGTATCAGCGGCGTGTTCGGCCTCGTGGCGTACCTGGCACAGGCGCGACGGCGCGAGTTCGGCGTGCGCATGGCGCTGGGCGCAACGCTGTCGGACGTCGTGCGCAACGCCGTGACCGCGGCGCTGCGCCCTGTGACCGTGGGCGTTGCGGCGGGTCTGCTGATCGGCGCCATCGTTTCTCGCGTGTTTGGGGCACTGCTGGTGGGTATCGACGGCCTGGATCCGGGCACGTACGCGGGCGTCGGTCTTGTCATGCTGGTTTCCGCAACACTGGCTGCGCTGGCGGCTGCCTGGCGCCTGCGCCGGCTGACGCCGTCCGATGCGTTGCGCCGCGAGTGAAGTGCCGTTGGGGAGAGGAGACTGACATGATGCGTGTAAGTGCGATCGTCGCGCTCGTGGGAGTGCTGGCGGCGCCGGCGCCGCCAGGAGTGGCCCAGGCCAACCTCAGTGGCGAGTGGAGGCTCGCCTCGGCGACGGCCAACAGGACCCGCAACGGTGAGCCGGGCGAACGGCCCGTCAGGCAGTACGTATCAACTGGTTCGGCGTTCAACTGCGGGCGCGAATGCCGGATCGTCCACAAGGGCTCGACGCTGACCGTCGAGAACGCGCAGCTCAAGGCCGACGCCACGGCCCCGAGCCCGACCGTCACCATCGTGGTCGACGGCCGGTCGCACGCGGTCGTCGACTCGCTCACCCCCGGCCGCACGATCGAAACGGTGAGCCGATGGGAAGACGGCAAATTGGTGATCACGAGTATGCTCTTGGGAATTCCGATGACTCAGACGGTCTCGCTCGAGCAGAACCAGCTCGTGGTCGTGAAGTCGTACGTCACTGATCCCGGCGCGAAGTTCACGCTCCGCTACACGAAAAAGCAGCGGCCGCCGCGCGTGTCGTATCTGAGCGTGGCGAGTCAGAGATCTGTGAACCAGTCGTCAACGGCGTGGGCTCCAGGCGCTCTGTGTAGAGGCGAGCGTTCGGACGCGGTGTGGGCGTTGAGGGCGTTGGGAGGCGCCGCGGCGGTGGGACCGCGTATCCGGGAATGACACTTCTGTTGCCCCCCTAATTCGGCCTATCGTCCACCTCCAGCCATTCGCCGATCGCGGTCAACTGCGTGAACGAACGGAGCAACAGTGCGCGTTTCGGCTCGTTGTTCCAGCCTTCGACCCGGGCATCCCGACTTGGGGTCGATCGTCCTGTACTCCGGCCGCACGTAACCAAGCGCGTTGCACAGCAACATGCTCGCATGAGGGGTGCTCGCAACAGCGGAAGCCTGGCACTCTGGCGGTGTGTGAACGGAGGAGCAAGCTGCGCAGCGCTGCAGTCGATTCCCGTTCTCCCGAGCGCCTCCACTGGCGAAAGGAATCCTGCGGGTCCCTCCATGCGGTTGTCTGCCAGCCGCGCGCCCAGCACTCCTTCGATCGCGCTGGCGGAACATCTATCCGGCGGCGCCCGCGTAGCCGTTCCAGAATCACGCTAGCGAGGCGTCGGCCCCGCCCGGCGCTCATTTCAACCGCCGCAGCTTCGCCTTCAGCCGGCGAACCGACTGCGAGGCGACGCGTAGCCGCGGCTGAGGCTCCCACGTCACGCTGTATCCGAGAAACGGTTCTTCCGCAAGATCTGTGGGTGAAATCGGCGACATCAGCGCCAACCGATGCCCGTTTTCGGCCCAAAATCGCCACTTCCAGTTCGCCGAACCCCGGCACGATAGTGGATTCCACTTTGCCGTGAGTGCCTCCGGCTCCTCGGGGGCCAGCTTCGCCCCCGGCCGACGTCGCGAAACGCTACAGATGGCCCGTGCTCGCCGACGTAAAGGCGCGTTTCGAGGCCGGATTGACGGCGCAGACTGATGCTTTCGCGCCTTGACCTCGGCTGCGCGCGGGCCGGGGGGCGCCTATGCGACGTCGGCCTCCACCGCGCCAAGCCGAGAAGCCGTCACTTTTGCACCCACAGATTCTGCGGAGGAGGCAAATTCGCGAGGCCCGCGCTGTCGCCGGTCGTAGTGCTTCCGTTGACGATTTACGCCTTGATGCGAGGAACGGTGGCCATGACGCACTCGCCCCGTCGTGTCACTGCCTTTGTCGTCGCTCTCGCGGTCGTCCTGTGCACAGGGGAGGGCCTGGGCCAACGACCGGCCAGGCTCGAGGAGGCACGCACCGTCCCCGATCGCCCGCGCGCGTTCGATGGCTCGTCTCGCTTCGTCCAGGAAGAGACGATTCTCGAGGACGTGTACGCGCGCCTGATGAGGTACCAGCTTGCCGACATTCAGCTGCGCGCTGCCGCCAGCGGCCAGGTTCCGGCCGCCGCGGACTATCTGGTGATCGGTCTCTCCGACATCCGGGCGTTCGATCATCGTCCGGCGTTCCGCGAAGCGCCGACGTCGATCTCTTCGTCGCCCACCCTCCGGCTCCGTCGAGCCCAGCTGTGCCACGAGACGGATCCCTGTCACGTCTATGTGCAGGTTGAGTGGGCGCTGGCCGAGAACGCCGTCCCTCTCGAGCGCGGCGCGATCCCGCCGGGGCAGCGTTATGCAACCTACACGGTGCACCTTACGCTGAATGACACGTCCCTCACCTACCAAGCGGTCGCGGTGTATGGGGAAGCGGCTGTGGGTCTGCCCGTGCCTTCGCAGATTGTCGATCCGGTGATACCGCAGATCACCGCGTTCATCTCCGAGCGATCGCCAGCGGCTGTCGCACCGTGGGACGAGTACGTCGCGAGCGCGCGTTATCCCGCCACAGTGCGGGAATCGCTGTCCACGGGAAACAGACGCCCCACCGGCGCCCCGATCGGCTGGCTGCCCGGCGACGACAGCGCGTCTGCGCAGGCGTCCATGGGCTCCCGTGTCGGCTTTGCCCCGCCACCCGACGCCCAGGTCTGCTGCAACGTCTGCGCGCCGTTCGACAAGAACCCTCACTTCAGGTACGCTTCGTTCAATATCGCGGAACTGACGTGGCCGTATTTCAACTGGTTCAACTGGGCCGTCGGCGCGTGGTACGACGCGGGCGGAGGACGCCTGCACGTTGGCGCCTACACGTCGGGGGGCGCCATCACCGTGAAGCGCGCAGCGATCGATCCGCCGGGAGGACCCTGGGCGGTTTACGATTCGGCCACTAGCATCATCTGGCTCTTTCCGAGGCTTCTGTCTTGGTCAGACGACAACTTCATCCAGAGCACGATGAAGCACGAAGTGGGGCACGCGATCACCTTCGACGACGTGCCCGCCAACGGTGGATGGTACGAACCGCAGCGCACCTGTGGTTACACGACGACGATCATGTACATCAGCGGGCCGCCAGCGATAAACTACATGACCGACAACGATAGGTGCGCGATCAGGAAGTATTTTCCCTGAGAACCCGCACCCGACCAAAGGGGGCAGCGTGCAAAGAGCGGGCCGTTGGGGACGACTTACGGCGATGGTGGGCGCGACCTTGTTTTGCGTGGCTACTGCCCCACTCACAACGGCGCAGATCTACGTCGACGGCCCCTCGTTGCCGCCGTCGCTGGACAAAGCGGTGGCCGAGACTCCCTTGATCATCCGCGGCCGCCTGGTCTCGGAGCGCAACGACACGTACCAGATGCCGGCCATCGGCGGCAAGCCCGCACTGATCCCGGTGTCCGTGTACACCGTCGAGTTGCTCGAAACGCTCAAGGCGCCAGGACCGGCAGGCGCCGCCCCGTTGGTCGAAGTCCGGCATGTCGGTTGGTCGGGGAACGAGCAATCACCGCCCAGCGTCAGGCAGCGAATGGATCGCAGCTTCCCCCCTCTAGACATCGGCGGCGAGTACGTACTGTTTCTCTTGGTGAACCAGGTCGGCGACTGGGGGTTCGGCTACGGGGCGCAGGGTGCGTTCGAGGAACGGGACGGCAAGGTCGAATGTGCGGTCCGGAGTGAGGTCGCTGCGATCTGGAGAGGAAAGCCCTGGAATCAGTTCATCACCGCAATCAGAGAGTTGGCGCGGCGCCCTGTTCGTTCAAAGAGGCGATAGTGCGGCCGCAGAGCGGCGATCGGAAGCTCTCGTTCTGCGAGGTTCGGCGCGAGGACCAACACGTCGTACCGGGCGGTCCCCACATGACCGCGCCTATACGCCCAAGGCCTGAGGCCGTTATTGCGCGGTTCCTGCCCTCCAGCGCAAGACCGGCTTGCGCGCGGCGGCGGCCTCGTCGAAGCGGCTGCGGCGGGCCGTGATCGGCGCGCGCTTCAACAGGTCCGGATCCCGTTCCGCCTCGTCTGCGATCTCCTTCATCGCCGCCACGAAGCGATCCAGTTCGTCCAGCCCTTCGCTTTCCGTCGGCTCGACCATGATGGCGCCGTGCACGACCAGCGGGAAGTAGATCGTGGGCGGGTGGAATCCGTAGTCGATCAGCCGCTTCGCGATGTCCAGCGTGGTCACGCCCTTGGCGTTCTGGCGATGGTCTGACAGGACGACCTCGTGCATGTTGACGCGGTCGTACGGCACGTCGTACCGGTCCCGCAGCTGCACGCGCACGTAGTTCGCGTTCAGCACGGCGTTCTCGGCCGTCGCGCGCAGCCCGTCGGGCCCGAGCGACCGGATGTAGGCGTAGGCGCGCAGGATCATGCCGAAGTTGCCGTGGAACGCCTTCACGCGCCCGATCGATTTCGGCCGGTCGAAATCCAGGCGGAACTGCTTGCCGTCACGGACGACGACGGGCGCCGGCAGGTGCGCGTCGATCTCGCGCGTCGCCACCACCGGGCCGGAACCCGGGCCGCCTCCGCCGTGCGGCGTCGAGAACGTCTTGTGCAGGTTCAGGTGCATGACGTCCACGCCGAAATCGCCGGGCCGCGCCTTGCCGACCAGCGCGTTCATGTTCGCGCCGTCGCAGTACACCAGCCCGCCCTTCGCGTGGACCATCTCGGCCGCCCTCACGATGTCTGTCTCGAACATGCCGAGCGTGTTCGGGTTGGTGAGCATCAGCGCCGCCACGTCGCCGGTCATCGCCTCCGACAGCGCCTCGAGCGACAGGTTGCCCGACGGTCCCGAACGGATTTCGCGCACCTCGTAGCCGCAGAAATGCGCGCTGGCCGGGTTCGTGCCGTGCGCCGAATCCGGGATGAGCACCACCGAGCGCGGTTGGCCGTCGCGGTCCTCGAGCCGCTTGCGAATCATCATCATGCCGGTCAGCTCGCCGTGCGCGCCGGCTGCCGGCTGCAGCGTGACCGACCTCAGCCCGGTGATCTCGCCGAGCATTTCCTGGAGCTCGTACATCACGGCCAGCGCCCCCTGCGCCGCCGCGTCCGGTATCTCGGGGTGCAACCCGCCGAAGCCGCCGAAGCGCGCCACCGCCTCGTTGATCTTCGGGTTGTACTTCATCGTGCACGAGCCGAGCGGATACATCCCGGTGTCGACGCCGTAGTTCCACGTCGACAGCCTCGTGTAGTGGCGCACGAGGTTGTTCTCGCTCACCTCGGGAAAGCCCGCAATCTCGCCACGCACGAGATCGGCCGGCAGCGCCCGCTCCACGGGCGTCGAGGGCACGTCCTGCGCGGGAATCGAGTAGCCGGTTCGGCCCTCGTGCGTCTTGTCGAAGATCAGGTCGTCGCGTGAGTCCATATCATTCCTGGGGGGCTTCGCCCCGCCAGACCCCCCTACACGCTCGCTCGCGGGGCCCCCTCTGCCCCGCTCCGCTCGCGTGGCTCGCTCGTTCTCACTCGCTCGCTGCCAGCCCCCTCGAGCCCCGCCCTACGTGCGCGCGGTCGCCGCGCGATTGGCGATCGCCGACGCCAGGCCCTCGATCTGCGCCGCCGGGTTCATCTCGGTGACGCACAGCAGCATCGAGTCGCCCAGTTCCGGGTAGTCGCGGCCCAACGGCACGCCCGCGACGAAGCCGTCCTCGAGGAGCCCCTTCTGCACGGCCTCGACGTCGGCAAAGCCGCCGAGGACGAACTCGTTGAAGAACCGGTCGCCGAAACGAGGCCGCACGGAGGAGGTGGCCGCCGCGGCCATGATCTTCTGCAGCGCGTGGTGCGCCTTGTCGAAGTTCAGCCGCGCGAGCGCCGGCAGCCCCCGCTTGCCGTAGGCCGCCATGAACATGCTGGCGCACAGCGCCATCAACCCCGAGTTGGTGCAGATGTTCGAGGTCGCCTTCTCGCGGCGGATGTGCTGCTCGCGCGTCGAGAGCGTCAGCACGAAGCCGCTGCGCCCCTGCGTGTCCTTCGCGACGCCCACCAGGCGCCCGGGCATCTGCCGCATGCACTTCTCGGTGGCCGCAATCACGCCGCAGTAGGGCCCGCCGTAGCTGGGCGGGATCCCGAACGACTGCATCTCGGCGGCGACGACGTCGACGCCGAACGCGCCGGGCGGCTGCACCAGCGCAAGGGCGAGCGGCTCGGTGACCGCCGCGACAACCAGCGCTCCGGCCTCGTGCGCCGCCGCCACGATCGGCCGCGGGTCTTCGACGACGCCGAAGTAGTTCGGGTACTGGAAGACCACCGCCGCGGCCCCGCCGACCGCCGCGGCCAGCGCCCCGCCGTCCACGTTCCCGTCCGGGCCGTAGCCGATCTCCACGATCGAAATGCCCAGGTTCTGCGTGTAGGTCTTCAGCACCTGCCGGTACTGCGGGTGCACGCTGCGCGCGACGACGACGCGATCGCGGTGCGTCAGCCGCGTCGCCATCAGCGCCGCTTCCGTCGTCGCGGTGCTGCCGTCGTACATCGACGCGTTCGCCAGGTCCATCCCCGTCAGCTGGCACACCATCGTCTGGAACTCGAAGATGGCCTGCAGCGTCCCCTGGGCGATCTCGGGCTGGTAGGGCGTGTAGGCGGTGTAGAACTCGGACCGCAGCAGCATCTGATCGATGAAAGCAGGCGCGAAGTGGCGGTAGACGCCGGCGCCGAGGAACACGGCCGCGCGCCCGCAGTCGGCGTTCTCGCACGCCAGGTCCTGCAGGTGCCTCATCAGGTCGGGCTCCGACATCGCCGCGGGGATCTTCAGGTCGCCGCGCAGGCGGACGCCGGATGGAACCGGCTCGAACAGATCGTCAATCGACCCGACGCCGATGGCGGCGAGCATCCGCCGCACGTCTTCGCCGGTGTTCGGAATGTAACGGTGCGTCACTTGGCCAGCTCTGCGTACTGGGTTGCATCAAGAAGGGTGTTCACTTCCGCCGGGTTCGACAGCTTGACGGCGACCATCCAGCTCTCGTGCGGCGCCGCGTTCACCTTTTCGGGCTTGTCGGCCAAATCCTTGTTCACCCGCACGACTTCGCCGGACACCGGCGAGAAGATCTCGGAAACGGCCTTCACCGATTCCACCGTGCCGAGCACCTGTCCCTGCTTCACCACCTTGCCCGGCTCGGGCAGATCCAGGTAGACGATGTCGCCCAGCTGCTTCTGGGCGTAGTCGGTGATGCCGATCTGCCCCTCGGCGCCCGACACCTTCACCCACTCGTGATCCTTCGTGTACTTGAAGTCGTTCGGATACATCATCAACCTCGCGGACGTTTGTAGAAAGGCAACGCGACGACGCGGGCGCGCATGTGGCGGCCGCGGATGTCCACCTCGAACTCGGTGCCCGGCGCGGTCTTCGCGATCGGCACGTACGCCATCCCGATTGCCTTCTTGACGAACGGGGTCTGCGTGCCGCTGGTGACGGCGCCGACCTTCGCCGCGCCGTCGCAGACGTCGTGACCGTGGCGTGCGATGCCGCGGTCCACCATCTCGAAGCCGACCAGCCTGCGCGTCAGGCCTCGCGCCTTCTGCTGCGCGAGCGCCTCCTTGCCGACGAACTCGGTCTTGTTCCAGCCGACGATCCATTCCAGGTCGGCCTCGAGGACCGTCGTCGTGTCGTCGATGTCGTTCCCATAGAGGCGCATGGCGGCCTCGAGGCGCAGCGTGTCGCGCGCGCCCAGGCCGCACGGGATGAGGTCGACGTCGCGTCCGGCCTCGAGCAGCGCCTCCCAGACGCGGACCGCCTGCGCGGGCGCGACGAAGATCTCGAATCCGTCCTCGCCCGTGTAGCCCGTGCGCGACAGCGTCGCCCGCGCGCCGGCCACCTCGCCGTGCGTGAACCAGTAGTACTTGATCGCCGACAGGTCGACGCTGGTCAGCTTCTGCACGATCCCGCGGGCCTGCGGGCCCTGCACCGCGATGAGCTCGTAGCGCGAGCTCGAGTTCACGGCCGAGGCGTCGCCGATGCCCTTGATCTGCTCGACGATGTGCGCGTAGTCCTTGTCGACGTTCGAGGCGTTGACGACCATCAGGAAGTGCTGGTCGCCGAAGCGGTACACCAGCAGGTCGTCGACGAAGGTGCCTTTCGGCGTCATCAGCCCCGAGTAGTGCGCCTGGCCGACCTTGAGGCGCGAGGCGTCGTTGCTGGTGATGTGCTGGACGGCAGCCAAGGCGTCCTTGCCCGCGATCTCGACCTGGCCCATGTGGCTGACGTCGAAGAGGCCGGCGCGGGTGCGGACGGCCAGGTGCTCGTTGCTGACGCCGGTGTATTCGACCGGCATGTCCCAGCCGACGAACGGCACCATGCGGGCGCCGTGCGCGCGATGCCAGGCATTGAGAGCGGTCTTCTTCAGGTTCTCTGTCGTGGATTGGCTCATCGGAGGTTCGAACGAGGGCAAGCAAACGGCGTTGAACAGGTAACGGTACTATGCGCGCGCGATGGGGGTCAACCCGCCTTCGCGCAAGGGTCGTCAGGCGCTACGGCGGGCAGGCTCCGCCTTCGCGC
>Ga0315282_10001234_pt1 | contig 49000 bp, 35 predicted proteins | sample YL17G07_20_MG_FD_203693 | JGI IMG/M metagenome (GOLD analysis project Ga0315282, IMG submission 203693) | Sediment microbial communities from Yellowstone Lake, YNP, Wyoming, USA - YL17G07_20 | ecosystem: Environmental > Aquatic > Freshwater > Lake > Sediment | place: USA: Wyoming | collected...
GCCAGCGGCGTCAGGGGTTGTGGCGGTCGGGCGGCCTGACGGCCGCGGGGCGAGTGCGGGCCTCGGGCCAAAGGAGCAGGCCTTGCAGTAGCGCCTAAGAGAGCAGTATGAGCGATCTCGGGTATCGGCTGGTAAGCTTCGGCGGGCTGTTCGTGATGCTCGGCATCGCGTACGCCCTGAGCGAGAACCGCCGGGCCATCAGCCTCCGCGTCGTCGCATGGGGGCTCGCGCTGCAGCTCATCCTTGTCTTGCTGGTCCTTTACACCTGGCCGGGCAAATGGCTCTTTGACGGCGTAGAGAAAGTCTTCGGGGGAATACTGTCCTTCAGCAACGAGGGCGCCAAGTTCCTCTTCGGGAGCCTGGCGACGGAGCCGAGCTACGGCGCGTTCGTCGCGTTCCAGGTGCTTCCGATCGTCATCTTCGTTTCCTCGCTTTCGGCGGTGCTGTATCACTTCCACGTGATGCAGAAGGTGGTGGGGGCCATGGCGTATGTCATGCGGCGCACCATGAAGATCTCCGGGGCGGAATCCCTTTCTGCGGCCCTCTTCGTCTTTATGGGGATCGAATGCGTGACGGCCATTGGGAAGTACGTGGCGAAGATGACGAGGTCGGAGCTATTCGTCGTGATGACGGCCTTCCTGGCGACAATTGCCGCATCCGTCATGGCGGCATATGTCTCCTTCGGGGCCAATGCCGGGCACCTGTTGGCGGCGTCTCTGATGAGCGCGCCGGCGGCGGTCGTCATCGCCAAGGTCATGATCCCGGAGACGGGCGCCCCTGTCACAGCGGGCGACGTGAAGTTCGATCCCGAAGTGGGAACCCTCAACGTTGTGGACGCTGCCGCGACGGGAGCGGCTCAAGGCGTGGTGCTGGCCTTCAACATCGCCGCTATGCTGATTGCGTTCGTGGCGCTCGTGGCCATGGTCAACTTCGTGCTCCAGTGGGCGACGGGCCGCACACTGCAGGAGGTATTCGGGTGGGCCTTCTCCGGCCTTGCCGCCGCCATGGGGGTGCCCAGGGGCGAATGGCTCCGGGTGGGCCAGCTGTTGGGCGTTAAGACCGTGGTGAACGAGTTCCTGGCTTACAAGCAGATGCAGGAGATGGTGGCGCAGGGCCTGCTGAGCCAGCGCGCAGTCGTCATCAGCACTTACGCACTGTGCGGGTTCTCGAATTTCGGCAGCATCGCGATCCTGATCGGCGGCCTCGGCGGCGTGGCGCCTGAGCGGCGCAGCGAGGTGGCCGCGTTGGGGATCAAGGCCTTGATTGCGGGCTCGCTGGCCTGTTTCATGACGGCTTGCTATGCAGGGATGCTGATTTAGGCATCTCAGATCTAAGATCTCAGAGCGGAAATCCGTGGCAGCTGCGGGCTGTCGCCGGATTGGCGACAGCTGGTCGAAGTCAGCCAAGGAAGCTGCCTTCGACGGCGGATTGCAGACTGTCGCGGACGGATGGCGACAGTTGGTCGAGGTCGGTTAGGGAGACCGCCCTCGACGAAATAAGCCGACAATGTAGTCGAGGTCGTTGAAGGAAACCGTCCTCGACGGCGGGCTGTCGCCGAAAGGGCGACAGCTGGTCGAAGCCGCTCAAGGATAGCGGGTTCGACGGAATGGGCCGCGGCCCTCAGCGGGCCCAGTTCTGGGCGACGGGCAGACGACGGCCGGGGCCGAAGGCTTTGCTCGTTACGCGGAGGGTGATCGGGGCCTGGCGGCGCTTATACTCGGCGCGGTCCACCATCAGGAGCACGCGGCGCACGGTGTCCGGGTCGTACCCTGCCGCGACGATTTCGTCGTATTCCTTGTTCTGCTCAATGTACAGGTACAGGATGGCGTCGAGGAGTTCGTAAGGGGGGAGGACGTCCTGATCGGTTTGATTGGGCTTGAGTTCGGCGGTGGGGGGCCTCTCGATGACCGTCCGCGGGATGAGGGTCGTGTCGCGGTTCATGTAGTTCGCGAGCTGGTAGATCATGCCTTTCGGCACGTCGCCGATGACGGCCAACCCGCCGACCATGTCGCCGTACAGGGTGCAGTAGCCGGCGCCCAGCTCGCTCTTGTTGCCCGTGGCGAGCGGCAGGTGGCCGTACTTATTGGAGTATGCCATGATGAGCGTGCCGCGGATTCGCGCCTGAATGTTTTCCTCGGCGGTGCCGCGTTCGGTGCCGCGAAAGACCGGCTCGAGCGCCTGCTCGAAGGCAAGCCTGAGATCCTCAACGGGCACCACGTGGTACCCGATGCCGAGATTGCGGGCGACGGCCTGCGCGTCGGTGTGGCTCATGTCGCTGGAGAAGACCGTGGGCATGAAGAGCGCCGTCACGTTCTCAGGGCCGAGGGCCGAGGCGGCTATGCAGGCCGTCACGGCCGAGTCCACGCCGCCGCTTAGGCCGAGCACGACTTTCTTGAACCCGCACTTGCGCACGTAGTCGGCCAGGCCCAGGTTAAGTGCCTGCCATATTTCATCCACTTCACTCAGGCTCGGCGGCGGCTCCGCGGAGCCCTCCTGGCCAGTGTCAAGGACGAGCAGGTCCTCGCGAAAAGCCGCGCCCTCGGCGACTATCCGCCCTTGCGAGTCGAACAGGATGCTGCGGCCGTCGAAGATGAGCTGATCGTTGCCGCCGACCAGGTTGACGTATGCGAGGGGCACGCCGTGACGGCGGGCGGCGGCGCTGAGCATGGCTCGGCGGAACTCTTGTTTTCCAGCCGAAAAGGGCGAGGCGGAGATGTTGAGGAGCAGGTCCATGCCGGCCGCCGCTAGTTTCTCAATGGGGTCGGTCTCGTACAGGCGCCGCTCCCAGAAGTACCGGTCGTTCCACGTATCCTCGCAGATTGTGACTCCGACCCGGAGGCCGTCGAGTTCAACGGGCTGGTTGTCGGCGGCAGGCTGGAAGACCCGGGATTCGTCGAAGACATCGTAAGTGGGCAGGAGGGTCTTGTCGCGCCGGCAGAGGATCCGGCCGTCACGGACGATGGAGGCGCAATTCGCTGCGAGCTTGCCGGTTGGAGCCGGCGCGCGTCCGACGTGGCCTACGACTGCGCAGATGCTATGGGCGGCGGCTGCCACACGCTGCACGCCGCGCCGGTTGGCTTCGACGAAGGCGGGGCGCTCGACCAGGTCCTGCGGGGGATAGCCGCTCAGGGTCAGTTCGGGCAGCACCACCATCTGGGCGCCGCGGGCGGCAGCTTCATGGATGGCGGCGACGGCCTTGCGGACGTTTCCTTCGACGTCGCCGACGGTAGTGTTGATTTGCGCGAGGGCTATTTTCACGGACGGGCTCCGCAAGCGATTCGTGATGCGAAGGCAGTTGCCTGGTTTGCGAACGCGCACATTTTAGTGGCGGGCGCCTCCGTCTGCAACGGGCCTCGCGGCCTGGCCAGCCGCGCGCCCGCACGCCTTGCGCCCAGGCAGGGAGGAAAGTACACTGGCGCAGCCGCATCAGGCGTTGGTGTTCGGGCCGGCCATTTCGCGCGGCCCGCCAGGAAAGAGTCAAGATATGGACAAGGTGGGATTCCCGATACCGGAGAAGCAGGGAGAACGCAGGCGAGCGCTGCTGCCAGAGGACGTCGCCGCCGTCCGCAATCCGCGGCTGCTTGTGTTCCAACGCGGATATGGCGAAGTCCTCGGGCTTGATGACAGGGAATATGAATCATGCGGGGCGACGGTCGCCGCGAGGAGCGAAGTGGAGGAGTGCGGCGTCATTTGCGACCCCAAGCCCATGCCCGCGGCAGGGTACTTTCGGCACGGACGAACCCTCTTCGGCTGGATACACGCCGTCCAGGGGCGCCGCATGACGGATCTGCTCGTTGACAACGGCATGACGGCGATCGCCTGGGAGGAGATGTTCGAGGAAGGCAGGCACAGCTTCTGGCGCAACAATGAGATTGCAGGAGAGGCCGCCGTGGCGCACGCCTTCCTGCAGTGGGGCCGCGTTCCATACGGATGCACCGTAGCTGTCATAGGGACCGGAAACGTTGCCAAAGGGGCTCTGCGAGCCGTGGAACGCGCGGGCTGCATCGTTACGCTCTACGACCTGCAAACATCACACCTCTTGAGAGGCGAGATCGGCCGATACGACGTGATTGTCAACGCCGTCCTTTGGGACGTTTTTCGAACGGACCACCTGATCTACGAAGATGACCTGGAACGGATGAAGCCGGGCAGCATGATTGTGGACGTGAGCTGCGACGAAGGCATGGGGATCGAGACGAGCCACCCTACGGGCATTGCCGATCCGGTCTACCGGCACAAAGGCATCCTCCACTACGCCGTGGACGATACGCCGTCGCTGTATTTCAGGACTGCGACGGAATCCATGAGCAAGGTAGTCGCGAGGTTCGTGAGCGACCTTGCCGAGGGGCGACCAGACCCCGTGTTGGAGAAGGCGACCATCATCCGCGGCGGGACGATCCTCGATGATCGCATCCGCCGCTTTCAACACAGGCCGTGAAACGACTTCCGCAGTTGGGCGGCCGGGCTCGGGGCAACAGATAATCAGGGCAGGCAGTTGCCCGACATAACGCCGGCCATGGGGCTCTGCACATGACGAGCAAGGAACGGGTACTGGCTGCCTTCGAGTTCCGGTCGCCGGACTGCATCCCGCGCTATGACACGTTCTGGGAGTTCCCCGCCTCCTGGGCGGAGCGTTTCGGCTCGGCGTGCAACCTGACCGACATATCCATCTGGGTCCCGGACGAGGGGGCTTTCGCGACGCGCGCCGGGGTGCTGGAGGAGAGCGGCGGCTGCATCACGCGCGTAGACTCCTGGGGCAGGACGGTGCGCCGGAGAAAGGACGCCTACTTTGACGAGGTCCTCGACGTGCCGATTCCCGAAGGCGTTGATCCCGACGCGGTGCAGTTCGACCCGCCGGACCTGCCCGAGCGCTTCGAGCGGGGCCGAAGCGAGACGGTGACGCCCTCCGATCTTGCGCGGGACAAGGCCCGTTTCTGCGTCTTCGGCAAGACCGGCGGGCCTTTCCTGCGGACCTCGTTCGTGCGGGGCGAGGCGCAGTTCCTCATGGACATCGCGGGGGACCAGCCGCTGGCGCGCGCACTGGTCGAGAAGATGGCCGACCACCTGATCGGCGTGGCCCGGGCGGAGATCGAGCGCTGGGGACTGCACGAGACGGGGGTATGGATCTATGACGACATGGCCATGAACCAGGGTCCCATGTTCAGCCCCGCCTCGTTCGAGGAGGTCTTGCTCCCTGCTTACCACCGCATGATCCGGGAGTACAAGGCTGCGGGCGCGAGGTACGTCGTGCTGCATTCGGACGGGAACATTCTGCCAATCCTCGACATGCTGGTGGACGCAGGCATTGACGGCATCAACCCGCTTGAGCGCCGTGCGGGGATGGACCCGGCGAAGATCCGCGCACGGCATCCGCGACTTGTGCTCACAGGCGGCATGTGCAATACCGACACTCTCCTGAACGGCCCGGCTGAGCGTATTGCGCGCGAGGCGCGGGAACTCATTGAAATGGGCCGCGAGGGCGGGGTGGTGATCGGGACGCACTCCATCAGCCCCGAAATCCCTATCGGCAACTTCGAGGTCTATCACCGCACCTGCCTGGAGTACGGCCAGTTCCGAAAGCAATGAGGCCGACAGTCTAACGCCGGGATGCGGGGCGGAGACTATCTGTGGCTTGGAGGCGCGTCCCCTGACGGACCCTCTCAGCCGGCCGCCGCAGGGCGCGACGGCTTCGGGACGGCGCGGTGTGCGTCTGCGTTAAGACGCCGGACCAGCGCTGATTGACAAGGCCGGCTGTCAATGGTAATCAAGAGGCCGCGTGGGCACAGGTTGAGGGCGTGTCATCGTGGAAGCTTAGGAGTGTGCCAGATCTCTGACGACCTGAGTGGAAAGGACACCCATGAACAGACTGCCATCCCTGTTTGACGCGAATGGACGCTTTGGCAGCACCTCGAGCCAGGCACCGGCGTTCGCAAGGGCGCAAGACTTGCTGGCGCATCTCGACCGGTTGGGCGTTAGGCGTGCGCTGGTATGGAATACGGAGGCGGCAGCAGGCAACTGTCCCCTGGCAAACCGCCAACTGCTGAACCGGATAGCCCGAACCCGCGGGGCAAAAGGGCGCTTGATCCCCGCGCTCGCGTTCTCGCCGACGATGCTCTATGAGCGCGGCGCGGTGGAAGGGCTCGAGAGAATGTTGAGGAGCACCGGGGTCCCGGCGTTGCGACTGCCCGGCAATGTTTCAGGCCCGCACACTCTACGCCACACTGAGCCGATCATCGAGAGCGTCAGCGCCGCGAATCCCACCATATTCCTCAACAACAACGACGTGGACGGGCCGGATCTCATGGCGCTCGCCGAGAGGTTTCCGTCGGTCTCTTTTGTAGTGACGCAAACGATGTGGCCGCGGTACGTTTTCGTGTTTGACCTTATGCGGCGGTGCAAGAATGTCCTGATCGAGAGTTCCTGGCTGCACACGATGGGCACGATTGAGTTGCTGGTCAAGGAGTTCGGAGCAGACAGGATTGTCTTCGGTCTCGGTGACAAATCCCATAATGGTGCAAGCATCGCGGCTCTGGCGCATTCCCGAATCTCGGGCGAGGAGCGGGAGATGATCGCCCATGGCAATATGGAAAGGCTGCTGCGGTCTAAGCCAACGGCTGCGCGACCTGCGAAGGGGATCGCGAGCAAGACCGACACGCTGTGGTCCCGTCTGCTACAGGGCAGAAAGCCCGGAGTGAACATCGTTGACGCACACGTGCACCTCGGCCCCGGAGGGGGATTTGCGCTTGAGCAGCAGTCCATGGCGGGGCAGATCAGCATAGCGCTGGAAGAGGCCAGGAAGTTTGGCATCTCGGCGATGCTGGTGTCAGGCGCGCAAGCATTGGCGGCCGATCCGGTGACCGGGAACAGGGCGCTCGAGAAGCAGCTCCGGCCGTATGGACGTCGTTTCCGCGGGTACCTGGCGTTCAACCCGCACTACGAGAAGGAACTCGCGCGGAGGCTGGACGCATTCTTCGCTAGCGGTTTCTTCGTGGGCTTTAAGACGCTTTGTGATTACTGGCGCGTGCCTGTGACCGATGCGCGGTTTTCTGCGATGCTCGAATACGCCGACCGCCATCGTCTGCCGATCCTGAACCACACGTGGACGGGTTCCTATGATTCACCGGCCATGTTCAGCGACATCGTGAAGTCGTATCCCAACGCTATCTTCCTCCTGGGACACTCCGGAGGCACCGATGCCGGGCGGCGCCATGCGGAGGAGTTGGCCGCGGGCAATGATAACGTCTACCTGGAATGGTGCGGGAGCTTCTGCTCTTCGACCCTGTGGGAGGAGACGTTGGCCAAGGTTGGGGCCGACAGGGTCGTCTATGGGAGCGACGGGATGTCCCACGGGATCGCGTGGGAACTGGGTCGCCTTCTGTCGGTCAATCTTCCCGATGCGACGATCCGCCCAATTCTCGGCGACAACATGCGGAGGATATTGGCGCTCCGACGGGATTGACAGCACCTGCGCTTTAACCGTGCGGCCCGGGGCTTTGCGCACGCGGAGGGCAGGGGCTGCTCCGTTGACCCTGAACATTTGGAGGGGGCGTTAATGTCATTCTTCCTGAAGCACCCGGTTGACGCAGCCAGGCATAATGACGAGGTGGAGAGGGTCTGGCAGGCATACCGCGACGGCAAGCCCTACCGGGCGCCAGTCACGCTGTCCGGCAGCATCAGCAACCTGTTGTGCAATCCTGCCATCAATACGACGGGCTACACGTTTCGCGACTTTTTCGAGGACCCGCGGGCTCAGATCGCCGCCCAGCTCGCGTACCAGAGATGGTGGCGCTTCAACGTACTCTGCGACCAGCCGATGGGCTTTCCCAAGAACGGCTGGCAGGTCAACGTTGACCTGCAGAATTCGTATGAGGCAGGCTGGATGGGCTGCCCGTTGCACTACCTCGATGAAAGCCTGCCGGATACCGTCCCCATCCTCGGCGAGCGCAAGGAGCACTTGCACGATCTGGCGCCGCCCGACCCGCTAAGGGGCAACTTGCTTGGTCGAGCCATGGAGTTTTTCGACTACATGCAGGAGCATTGCCCCGGCATGGAGTTCGAAGGTTTGCCCGTGCTGCCGCCCCAGACGATCCCCGGCGAAGGCACCGACGGGCCTTTCACGCTCGCCTATAAGCTGCGAGGGGCCACCGAGCTTTGCATGGACGTGGCTGAGGACCCGGAGTACGTGCACCAGCTCATGGCCTTTGTGACGGAGAACACGATACGTCGCATGAAGGCCATCCGTCAATGGCGGTGGAGCCGGCGCCCTGAGAGCCCTGATGCCAGGCAGTTCAGGAGGGCTGGCTGGGGATTCGCGGACGACGCCATAGTGCTCCTTTCGCCGTCCCAGTACAGGGAGTTCGTCCTGCCGTATCACAGGCGCCTTGCGGAGGAGTTCAGCGACGGCGGGCCAATCTCAATCCATCTTTGCGGGGATGCCTCCAGGTTCTTCGCACTGATGCGGGACGAGCTGAGGGTGCGGAGCTTTGACACGGGGTTTCCCGTTCCCTGGGAACGGCTTCGTAAGGAAGTGGGCCCGGACGTCGAGATAAGGGGCGGCCCCAGCATAGCGCTCCTTCAGTCCGGCCCTCCGGAACGGATCAAGGAGGAGGTGAGGAGGATCTGCTCGTCAGGGATCATGCAAGGCGGGCGGTTCATCCTGCGCGAAGGGAACAATATGGCGCCACGGACGCCTGTTGAACACATAGAGGCCATGTATGAGGCCGGCCAGCGGTACGGGAGATATAGCGAAGGCGGGCGCCAGTGCCCGCGTCCGGCAGTTTGACATGGAAGCCGCTGCAAAGTGCCGTCTCCGCAGGCTGAGGCACGCAGATGGGCATTGAGGTCGGGAACGGGTTCGGCAGAGGTCGCAAACAAACGGCTCAAGCTTGAAGGTGGCCGGCCGGTTCCAGTAGAATCACTTCGGGCCAGCCCAAGGAAGGATTGCGTATGCTACGCGCTTGGCCTGAGACTCCAGCCTCCTGGAGCCTAAGTCCCAAGCGCCGTCAACACAGGGAGCGGTGCAGAGTGGCAACCATAAAATGCCCTCATTGTCTGGGCGAGTTCGAATGGACGATAGAGATGGGCCTTGGGCGAGTGGAGTGCCCCAAGTGCAGCAAGATGATGGAGGTGGTCCGCCGTAAGACCAGAAAGAGCGGCACGGAGGCACAAGCCAGGACGACCACAGCCTGGGGCACTGAGGGCTTCCGCAGCGATACGGAGCGCGCCGAATATGGCGAAATCAAAAAAGGGGATGTCTTCGGGGGCTTCCGCATCGAGGAGATGGTCGGCGCGGGAGCGATGGCCGTTGTGTACAAGGCGACACAACTCTCCCTGGACCGGATCGTAGCCCTGAAGATCCTGCCGAAGGAGTTCGCGCAGCGGGAGTCCTTCGTTCGTCAGTTCGACAGCGAGACGGACCTCCTGGCCTCGCTGAACCATCCGAACATCGTCACCATCATAGACAGGGGCCGGCAGGGCGATACTTATTTCTTTGCCATGGAGTACGTGGAGGGCACCACGCTGGGCGACATGCTGGCGGGAGGGGAGTTGGAGGAAGAGTTCTTCCTGCAAGTGCTGGAGCAATGCACGGATGCGCTGAGCTATGCACATTCCAAGGGCATCATTCACCGGGACATCAAGCCTGCCAACATAATGCTGAACGACCAGGGCCTGGTCAAGGTGGCGGACTTTGGCGTAGCAGGGCTGCTGGCGGAGGCGCGAGCCGACACGAGCGGCAAGAAGCGTGTGATGGGCACCCGCGGCTACATGGCGCCCGAGCAGGAAACCCATGTAAACAAGGCCGACGAGCGGAGCGATATCTTTTCGCTCGGCGCAGTGATGTATCGGGCGCTCACCGACGCCATCCCGGACCAATTGCCTCCGCAGCCGCCAAGCGCCATCAATCCTCATGTGGACCCACGGCTGGACAGCATCGTGCTGAAATCCCTGGAGGCGATCCCCGCCCGCCGGTACCAAAGCGCGAAGGAGCTGCTCGAAGCCCTGCGAGCGTACCACAGGGAGATTACACGGGCTCAAGAGGTCTGTCCTCAGTGCAAGAAGGAGAACCCGGTCACCCAGAGGACGTGCCTGCATTGCGGCGCGGACCTGTCCTCGCTGTTCGACGCGTGCCCCAAGTGCGGCGCTGAAAACCGCATAGACGTGGATATTTGCACCTCCTGTGGGACGAGCATCAGCCGGCTGCGCCAGCAGGTGTCAGTGAGGATAGGGAAGGCGGAGGAACGCGCGCGCGAACTGCTCGTGCGACATCGCCACGACGAGGCCGTGGCGGAGTTGGAACAAGTGCTCCAGGTGAAAGGAAAGGTCTTCCAGCGGGCACGTGAAAAGGCTCAGCGGCTGATCAGCACGTACAAGGAGAGGCGGACGGCGTACTTCAAGGACAGGGTGCAGGAGGCAAGGCGGCTGACCGAGGACGGCAAGCTCGACGAGGCGCTGGAGATACTGCAGACGATACCGGGCGACGTGGTCGAGTCGCGAACCATGTCGGTTCTGGTCCTGGAGATCAAGTCGAAGAAAGCTGAGGCCGAGCAGAAGGTGGCCCGCGCCGCGGAGTTGCTTCAGCAACGGAATTTCGTTGAGGCGGAGAAGCTGTTAGACGACACGGGGAAGGTATGGGTGACGTGCCCCGGCCTGGAGGAGGCTCGGCGGCAGTTGAAGGGAGCGCGCGAGACTGAAGGGATGGTGGAGTACGAACTGGTCCAGGTGAAGGAGCACCTCGCGGGGGGGCAGCTTGCCGAAGCACGACGGGCCATCCAATTCGCCATGACGACGATGCCGGACAATCCGCAGGTGAAGGAACTCCTGCTGGAGATTGAGATCGCGGAGAAAGCGGGCCTGCTGAAGAACGCCATCGCAGCGGGCAACAAGGCTTTCGAGGGGGGCCGCTTCGCGGAAGCAGCGCGGCAGTGGACGGCGGCCTGTAAAGCGCTCCCCGACGGCGACGAGCGTAAAGCGAAGCTCCTCGAAAACACCGAGGTTGCGAAGCGTAAAGCCCTCGAGGGGGAAGTAGTGCGTCTGGAGGTGGCCCAGGTGGTGCGTTTGGGGGAGGTCACCAAGGGGGCGGGCCGGATGCTGGTACTCGCCCTGTTCGCCGTAGTGGGGGCCATTGCGGTGCTGGGCGTCTTCGTGCTCAGCCTTGCGCTGAACATTTAGGCTCCTGCGGCGGCGCTGTGGCCGGGCGATCGCGTCCGGCGGTCGAGCACTTTGCGGGGCGGCCTGAGAGCTGGCGGGCGGATGCAGACGCGGTGCTTTCGAGATCCTGGGAACTGGGGGGGCTGGCCGGGCGTCGCCTGCTGGCAGGGGCTGGATTTCACCGTCGGGGATCCAGGTGATTCGCTTCACCGAGTTCGGCGCGGCAGGTACGGGCGATGGAGTGTGATGATGTGCGCCTGCTTGACAGGTCAACTGGCACCTTTTAGGATGGACCCTGTGGCCAGCGGGCCAGGGGCTAAGGTTCTTTGAAAGGTGGCTGAGAGATGGCGAAGCCTAATCTGGGCATATGGCTGGATCACCGTGAGGCGTACCTCATCTGGGTGGATGAGAACGGAGAGGCCGAAGTTCAGCATGCTGAGGGGGACTACCCGGAGGAGGGGCAGAAGGCGGGCCGCGCGGTCGCCGGCAGGGCCGGAGCATACGGCGCGGTGGCGCCCCATGCGCACTTGGAGGAGAAGCAGCGGCGGGAGGCGAAGCGGTTCTACGATAAGCTTTTCAGGGCCGTGCGCAGGGCTGAGCGCATTTATATCTTCGGCCCGGGGAAAGCTCGGGAGGAACTGGCCAGGCGGTTGCAGGAGCACAAGGACTTCGTTGGCCATATACGCGCCGTGGAAAGCGCGGAGAAGATGACGCATGCGCAGATGACAGCGCGGGTGCGGACCTTCTTCGGGGTGCCACGTGCGGCCGGCTGACGCGCTTCTTGACACGTTGACATAGCTGGACTTACCATATCGGGCTGGTGGCGGAGTAGCTCAGGGGTAGAGCAGGGGATTCATAAGCCTCGGGTCGGGGGTTCAAATCCCTCCTCCGCTACCATACTTTTTTAGGGGGCGACCTTTTGCCTTTGCTGCAGTGGCGGAACCGTTTGCATGCGAGGGTCGTTTCATGTCTTTCTCTCTGATTGAACCGAAATCGCCTGACTACCACGTTTGGACCCAGATGGCGATTCCGCGCCTCGGCCTTCCGATCTTGGGGCCGATGGTCCGCGATCGGGGGCATGACGTGCGAATTCACGTCGAGGCCCTCCACAGGTTCGGCTCGGCCGGGGTCATGGATATCCTGAAATCAGACCTCGTCGGGATCTCGTCTACGTCTTCCACGGCGCCCCGGGCCTATGCGATGGCACGCCTGCTGCGGCTGAGGAACGTGCCGGTAGTGCTCGGGGGTGCCCCCGACATTCATGCCCGAGGAGGCGCTGAAGCACGCCGATTTTGTCATCAAGGGCGAGGCAGAGGAGGCATTCCCGCTTCTGGCTGAGTGCCTGAGCGACGGCGGCGACCTTTCGTGCGTGCCGGACCTGGTTTACACCCAACATGGTGCCGCCGTTCATAGTGCGGAGCGTCCGCTCGGTTTGAGCCTGGATGGGATTCCGATCCCGGACTTCTCGCTCGTCCAGGGCAGACGGAGCGTGCGCATAATGCCGGCAACGACGACCTGGGGGTGCCCGCCTAACTGCAGATTCTGCTGCGTCTCGCCGCTGTTCGGCTGTCGCTGCAGGATGAAGAGCATCGAGGGCATTCTGGAGGAACTGAGGCGCCTGGGCAAGGTGCAGGTCTTCTTCTGCGACGACAACTTCACCATGCCGCCCGAGCGCACCAAGACTTTGCTCAGCGAGATGCTTCGCCGCCGCATCGTGCCGGCGCGCTGGTACGCCCAGGTCAGGGCCGATACCCACCGGGAGACAGAGATGCTTTCGCTGATGAAGCGGACGAACTGCACGTTTGTCTTCGTGGGATTCGGGTCCACAAACCAGAATGTACTCAACGGCTACAACAAACACCTTTCACAGGGCGACATCGCCCGATGCATCAGTGCTTTCCATGCTCACGGCATCCCCGTGCACCGGATGTTCATGTTCGGGGCCGATGAGGACGAAGAGACCGCGTTCGAGCGGACCGTGCAATTCGCTCTCGCTCACCAGATTGACACGGTGCAATTCCTCGTTTTGACACCCGTGCCCGGCTCGACGCTGTTCAAGCGGCTCGACAGTGAGGGCCGCATTTTCACTTACGACTGGACGCTCTACGACGGACATCACGTTGTGTTCGAGCCGGCGCGCATGAGCCCGCTCGACCTGCAGATCGGCACTATGCGGGCAATGGGCCGCTTCTATTCCTCGCCCAGCGTCTTCCAATCGCTGTCGTGCATGCGCTTCGGCACAGCAATGCTGCGTTACGCCGGCAGGAGGATACTGCGCGGCTGGCACCGGACGAACGCTCGCTTTCTGAAGGCACTGCGGGAGTGGCAGCGAGGCCGTGCACGTTTCCCGCGACGCTTCCCGCGGGCGCCCTTGCGGATCGAACGCTTCCTTGGCAAGGATGTGCTCTGACTCCGTCCGCGAGGGTCGCGGCGTCCCTGTCACGTCACGCCAGGACGCGTCAGGGTGCGAATCCCGGCTTGTGTCAGTTTGAGCAGGGACCGCCTGCTGCGTTGTGCGCATCGCGCTGTTGATGCTATTATGGGGCTTGCGATACCTTGTGAGCGAAGACTTCTGGCGGGCGATATGAGGAAGGCGTTGCCATACTTGAGGTGCTTTCTTGCTCTCTGTGCGGCCATCGGGGCCTTGGCTGCCGGCGGGCCTCCGGCAGTGTCGCCGCCCGTGGAGCCGCAGGCCGCCGCCCAGCGCGACGTATGGGACGCCCGCTGGTCGTACAGGCTGACGGTGCAAGTGGTGGAGCCTTCTCGGCGAAAAGGCATCAACACGGCGTCGCTGAACCTGGGCGAACAGAGCCAGTTTTGCAGGCCGGACGGCCGTGATGTGCGCGTCGTGCGGGCCGACGGCCGACAGCTGCCTCACAGGGTCCGCGTGAGCGACAATAAGACGCTGGAAGTGCTCTTCCAGGTGCCGGAGGACTGCAGTCGCTTCCGCATCTACTATGGGAATCCGGACGCGGAGGCAGCGGGGGGCGACTGGCAGCAGAGCCTGGGCGGCCTTTACCTTGAGACACGTCCGATAAAGGAGCCTATCTGGCGGCCCGAGGAAATCCCCCGCGCCGCGCAGTACTACACAACCGTGTTCGACCGGAAGCCGTGGGGTCAGATCTCCGATGTGGCCAATCCGTTCGGGCGCAATGAGCTTTACATGGGCATTTACCGGGGGACTCTGTACTGCCCGGAGACGGGGGATTACGTCTTTGCGGTGAATGCCGACGACCTGGCCTTCTTCGCCATCGAGGAACTGGCGTCGCCGCTGTGCTGGCGCGGCGCCGGCAGTCCCAGTATGACCTGGCACGACCCGAACAACCCCCGGGCAGTGCGTAAGCTGACCGTCCAGAAAGGCATTTACCACATTTCGTATTATCACGTGCAGAACTACGGTGCGGCGCTCGCGCGGCTCGGCTGGCAGACGCCGTCTTCCGACACAATCGTCACCGTCCCGCCGGAAGCATTCGTGCAGTACGTTCCGGCGGAGATAGTGTCCCGGGAAGTCCGCGGAGAGACGCTCTCACCGTTCTTCGTCACCACGCACCTCTACAACCTGAAGGTCAACGGGCTTGAGCCGGGATTTCCGGCCTACCGGTTTGAGAGCCGCACGCCGGAGGGGCAAGGGGGAAGCGACCTTGAGTTCAAGTGGGACTTCGGCGACGGGACGGGCGCCTCGGGACCGACGGCTGACCACGAATTCGGCCGAGCAGAGAGCTACGAAGTCGTAATGACGGTGAAGACTTCCAAAGGCGGCGAAGCCACCGTCAAACGGCCTGTGACGCCCGCCCCTCAGCCTGTCAGAGAGATGACGCTCCAATTGCAGGCGCAGGCAGGCAAGAGCCTGATAGGGCCTGCCTCACCACTTCAACTGCGCATAATGGCTATTGGAAGCGGGGCTTCGGAGCACGACTTTGACCTTGTGACGACGGCTGCCGGCTTCGGCGGGCAAGAGCAGAAGACCTCGCAGCCGCTTCACGTCGCGCCGGATCACGAAACTCTGGGAGCAAAGTGGACTGAAGTGAACGAGTTCTACCCGCCCAATGGCGGCGACTTGCGCGTGAAGATTGAGGCGCTCCTGCACGGGGTGCGAATTGCGGGCGAGGAGGTCGCTGTCCTGGGGACTGACGGGCCTCTGACTGGTCTTCACCTGGACAAGTCGCAGAACCTGAGGGATCAGGAAGGCGCGCTGGTAGTCCTGCGGTTGGCCGAGATGACCGGACGGACAGCGCCGCCCCGGAGGCTTTGCGATACCAAGACCGGCACGGTGAGCGCGCTGGTATTTGACGAAATGCTTGGCGGGCCCCCCGGCCAATTTGGGCCGGCCGAGTATACGAACCTCCTGACAACGTTCCTGTCGGCCCGCTACCCCGAGCTGACCTTCAAGTGTGAGCACCTGGCGGAGGGCGGCGAAGCTGAGCCGTTGCCGATGCAGTCGTTCGTCCATATCTATCACACGATGGCACGGGCAAAGCCGAATCTGGTGTTGCTGGTTTGCCAGCCCCAGTCGGTGATCAACGGCGTGCCCCTGGAGGACTTCGAGAAATACCTCGAAGCCTCGCTGGACCAGATCCTGGCGCGAAGCCGGGCGGAAACCATTCTGGTGACGCCTCCGCCTGTTCCGGGCAGCCCCGAGATGGCCAGGCCGTACGCTGCCGCAGCGAAAAGGGTCGGGCTCCGGAAGGGGGTCCCCGTCGTGGACCTGTACTCGCGGTTTCTGCTTCTGAACGATTGGGAAAGTCTGTTTAGCCAGGAGATGGGGCAGGAGCCGTCTTTCCTGCTCTACCCTAATGGCCAGGGGCAGGAGTTGATAGCCGACGAGATCGGCGCAACGGTGCTGGCGAATCTTCACGACGAACTCTCGGCAGCCGTGCGAGAGGTCTCGCTTGCGCGCACCACCGCGGGTATGCCGTAGGATGCTGCTGCCAATTTGACAGGCTTTGCCCGAAGCCTGGTTCGCTGCTGTCGTATTGACAGGAAGGCCGTCTGCGGAAGCCCCCGGGCAATTCATTTGCGAACACGCGGGGGAAACTGCATAATGGCCTCTCCCCGCGAAAGACGCGCCGAGAGCCGACTCCGCACAGGGGGCGGGAAGCCGGCGCGGGAGGAATGGTCGGGCGGGGCACGGGTTTCTGGCCCTTGGTACGCACTTTGCGTTGGCCTGGCGGGGAGAGTTCGCGTTAGTTGCCTGAATTAACCACGCGCACATTCGCAGGAGGGTAGTCAACATGCCGCCAAAAGAGCTGAGTTTCGGCCGCGAAGCACAGGAGAAGCTGCTGGGGGGCGTGAGCAAGCTTGCCAGAGCAGTCAAAGTGACCCTCGGTCCGAGGGGACGCACCGCTGTGCTGGACAAAGGATGGGGCAGCCCGAAGATCACTAAAGACGGCGTGACCGTGGCTGAAGATATTGAACTCTCCGAGCGATACGAGAACCTTGGCGCGCAGCTCCTGAAGCAGGCTGCCTCCAAGACGAGTGAGGACGCGGGCGACGGCACGACGACGGCCACGGTGCTTGGCGAAGCACTGTGTCGGGAAGGCATGAAGCGTCTGGTGGGCGGCTGCGATCCCATGGCCCTCCGGCGCGGCATGCAGAAAGGGGCGGATGCCGTCATCCAGGAACTCCGGAAGCGGAGCAAGGCGGTCGTCCACTCGGAAGACATCGCTGCCGTGGCCAGCATCGCGGCCAACAACGACAAAGAGATAGGCCGCATGATCGCGAAGGCGCTGGAGAGAGTCGGCCGCAAGGGGGTCGTGACGGTTGAGGAAGGGCGCGGCTTGGAGACCGAAGTGGAGGTAGTCGAAGGCATGCAATTCGACCGCGGCTACCTTTCGCCGCAGTTTATCACGGATGAGGATTCCATGGAGTGCGTTCTGGAGGACTGTTACATCCTCATTTTCGAGAAGAAGATCTCAACGTCCAAGTCGGTTGCCTCGATTATGGAGAAGGTTGCTGCTAAGAAGAAACCCCTCCTGGTCATCAGCGAGGACGTGGAGACTGAGGCGCTGGCGACGCTGGTCGTCAACAAGCTGCGCGGGGTGCTCAGTTGCTGCGCGGTGAAGGCGCCGGGGTACGGCGATCGCCGGAAGGCGATGATGGAAGACATAGGCATTCTGACGGCCGCCAAGCCCATCTTCCAGGATCTGGGCATTGACCTGGAAAGCGTGGACCTGAGCGACCTGGGCCGCGCCAAGAAGGTTACCGTGTCAAACAGTCACACAACTATCGTGGAGGGCGCGGGGAGCCAGGCCGATATACGCGCTCGCATCGCCCAGATAGAGCGGGAAGTCGAAGAGACTACCAGCGACTATGATCGGGAGAAGCTCCAGGAGCGGCTCGCGAAGCTGAGCGGAGGCGTCGCCCAGATTAACGTCGGGGCGGCCACCGAAACTGAGATGAAAGAGAAGAAGGCGAGGGTGGAAGACGCCCTGAATGCCACGCATGCCGCTGTCGAAGAGGGAATTCTGCCGGGCGGCGGTGTGGCGCTGTTCCGGGCGGCGACTGCTTTGGACGGGCTCGGGCTTGAGGGCGATGAGGCGGTCGGGGCAGACGTCGTCAAGTCCGCGCTGCGGATCCCATTGATGACGATCGCGGAAAATGCCGGCCTGGAGGGAACAGTGGTCGCCCGCAAGATCGAGCAGGAGGATTCCTACGCTTTCGGCTATGATGCGGAGGGCGAACAGTACTGCGACCTGGTCAAGGCTGGCGTGATAGACCCGACAAAGGTCATCCGGGTGGCATTGCAGAATGCAATCAGCGTCGCCGGCATTCTGCTGAGCACCGACTGCCTTATCCGGGAGTCCAAGGAGGAGAAAGAAGAGCCGATGGCGGGCGGGCACGGCATGCACGGCATGGAGGACATGGAGATGTAGCTGCGCCGGCATGCGGGACGGGCATGACCAGGCGAAAGGCGTAGGCCCGAGAAGACAAAGCAACCGTTGCGGGTTCCAAATACTGGAGGTCGGAAAACGATGGCTAAGATCAAACCGCTGGATGACCGTGTGGTGGTGCAGGCGCTGGAGCAGCAGGAGAAGACCGCTGGGGGAATCTTCCTGCCCGAGACAGCGAAGGAGAAGCCCCAGCAGGGGAAAGTGATCGCCACAGGCCCAGGCCGTGTTCTGGACAATGGCGATCGGGCTCCGATGAACGTCAAGAAGGGCGACGTTGTGCTCTTTGCCAAGTACAGCGGCTCCGAGGTCGAAGTGGACGGCAAAGAGTTGCTCATTATGCGCGAGAGCGACCTGTTGGCCGTCGTGGAGAGCTAAGTTGCCCCTGCGCGGGGCGAGTGCTTGCGGCCCGGCTATCGCTCTGCTGACCAAGATGCTGGAGGACTGAAATGGCTGCGAAACAGCTAATGTACGGGGACGAAGCCCGCAGCAAGATGCTTAAGGGCGTCAAAAAGCTTGCAGACGCCGTGCGCGTGACCATGGGTCCGACGGGCCACACGGTCATACTGCAGAAGAGCTACGGCGGACCAAAGGTGACTAAAGATGGCGTCACTGTTGCTAAAGAGGTCGAGCTGCCGGACAAGTTCGAGAACATGGGCGCCAAGATGGTGAACGAGGTGGCGACCAAGACGAGCGATGATGCCGGCGATGGCACGACGACGGCGACCGTGCTGGCGGAGTTCATCTACCGTGAGGGCCTTAGGGTCGTGGCCGCCGGTGCGAATCCCATGGCGGTCAAGCGCGGCATTCAGGACTGCGTGGCGGCAGTAGTGGCGGAACTGAAGGCAAAGAGCCACCCCGTGGAGAGCAAGGAGGAGATTGCGCAGGTTGCTTCGATTAGCGCCAACAATGATCGGACAATCGGAGACCTGCTCGCGAACGCAGTGGAGAAAGTCGGCAAGGACGGCGTCATCACCGTCGAAGAAGGTCAAGCCCTCGAAACGCAGCTTGAGTTTGTGGAAGGCATGCAGTTCGACAAGGGCTACCTCTCGCCGTACTTCATTACCAGCGCAGAGAAGATGCAGGCTGAGTTCGAGGATGCTTACATCTTGATTCACCAGCAGAAGATCAGCAACCTCAGGGAGCTGATTCGGCTGTTGGAGAAGGTGGCCAGTTCGGGCAAACCGTTGCTCATCGTCGCTGAGGATGTGGAGGGGGAGGCGCTCGCCGCCTTGGTCGTCAACAAGTTGCGAGGCGTCCTGCCGTGTTGCGCCGTGAAAGCCCCCGGATTTGGCGACAGACGGAAGGCAATGCTCGGCGATCTGGCGGTGGTAACCGGCGGCCGGTTCATCAGCGAGGAACTCGGCGTGAAGCTCGAGAACCTGCAACTGAGCGACTTGGGCCGCGCAAAGCGTGTCGTCATCACCAAGGATGATACGACCGTGGTCGAGGGCGCCGGCAAGAGTTCGGAGATCAAAGCGCGCATCGAGCAGATCCGCAAGCAGATCGAGCAGACCACGAGCGACTATGATCGTGAAAAGCTCCAAGAGCGCCTCGCCAAGCTCTCCGGCGGCGTGGCCATCGTTCGCGTCGGCGCCGCAACCGAGGCGGAGATGACGGAGAAGAAGGCTCGGGTGGAGGATGCCTTGCATGCCACTCGGGCGGCCGTCGCAGAAGGTGTCATTCCCGGCGGCGGCAGCACGCTGGTGCGGTGCAAGGAAGCAGTAGAGAAGCGGCGCGAGCGCCTGCGCGGCGATGAGAAGTTAGGCGCCGACATCATCAGCAAGGCGCTCGAGGCCCCTCTCGCCACCATTGCTGACAACAGCGGGGTCAGCGGCGCAGTGGCCGTTGCAGAAGTCCTGGAGCGCGCAGAGGGCATCGGGTTCGATGCGAATACCGGCCGGTACGTGGACATGGTGAAGGCGGGGATCATAGACCCGACCAAGGTGACCCGGACAGCGCTTGAGAACGCCGCAAGCATCGCGGCCCTCATGCTGACCACAGAGACGATGGTCACCGAGATACCTGACGAGGAAGAGGAGGGCGCGCCGCTCGCCGAAGGTGCGGTGCGCTGAAGCCGCTGTGACAGGAGCGGGCCGGCGGCGCGGAAACTGCGCCATGGCGCGCGCGACCGGGCGGCTGTTCGCCCGATTGTGCGAGCTTTGGGCCTGCCGGAGAACAGCCGGAGGGGCTGCCTTACGGGCAGCCCTTGCTGTTAGGCATGCCTGCGAGTCCGGGGCTGGCGGTCTCGGGAGCGGATGCGGCTGATGGCCGAAGGTGACTACTACGAGATCCTGGGGGTTAACAGGGACGCCTCGCCGGCCGAGATCAAGCGGGCCTACCGCCGCATGGCTCTAAAGTACCACCCTGACCGCAATCCTGGCGACCGCGAGGCCGCTGAAAAGTTTAAGGGAGCCGCTGAAGCCTACGAAGTCCTCGGCAACGAGGAGACGCGCCACCGCTACGACGCGTACGGCAGAGCGGGCCTGGCCGGCGTGCCACTGCACGAATTCTCGTCGGTGGAGGACATCCTGGGCGTTTTCAGCGATTTCCTCGGCGGCACCGGGTTCTTCGACGAGTTCTTCGGGGGCCCCCGGACTCGCGGCCACGCCAGGGGCCGGAACCTCCGAGTGGCGCTTGCAGTAGACCTGCGAGAAGTTCTAACGGGTGCGCAGAAGACCATCACGCTGAAGCGCGCTGAAGTGTGCGAGCAGTGCGGCGGCAAGGGAGCCCCTGAGGATGGGATCAAGGCCTGTCCGCAGTGTCGTGGCCACGGCCAGGTGGAGAGTCGGCAGGCGTTTTTCCGGGTGCGAGCGACGTGCCCCCGATGCGGCGGACGAGGCAGCGTAATCACCCAGCCGTGTTCGCAGTGTGGCGGAAACGGTCACGTCGAGAAGGACGCTCAGGTTACTGTCAAGGTCCCCGCTGGCATTGAGTCCGGCACAAGGCTGCGCGTGCGCGGTGAAGGCGAGCCGTCGCCGGCGGGTCCGCCCGGAGATCTCTACTGCGACGTGTTCGTGGAAGAGCATCCCGTCTTTCAGCGGAGCGGCGCCGACCTGCTCTGCGAGGTGCCGATCAGTTATCCAACTGCCGCCCTCGGCGGCACCGTGCCTGTTCCCACGCTGCAGGGCGAGGCCCACGAACTGGTCGTCCCGGCAGGCACCCAGAGCGGGGAGGTGGTGCGGCTGCGGGGGCTGGGGCTGCCGGATATGCACGGCAGAGGGCACGGAGACTTGCTGGCGCGCGTATTCATCGAGACGCCGCAGGCGCTGACGCCGCGCCACGAGGAGTTGCTCCGTGAGTTGGCTGAAATCGAGAACGTGATCGTTTCGGAGAAGCGCAAGAGCTTCCTTGTAAAGGTCAGGGACTACCTCTACGGGCAAGAGGGCGGGGCCGGTCGAGAAGCAGGCGAGGCCTCAAAGTGACCCGCCCTGGGCGGCCTGCACAGGAGACATCGCATGAGCAGGCAGGAGAAGGAGCACAAGCCGGCGGCGCCCGGGGATGCAGAGCCGGGAGCTGAACTGACGCGGCCAGCCTCGGAAGAGGCGCGGCCCGAGGCCGGCCAGGGACCGGGTGAGCAGACAGCGGCGGTCGAAGAGATGCGGCCGGCGGCTAAACAGCGACCGGCGGAGCAGTTGGAACTGCAGCGAGGACCCGTGACCCTCCCGTATGGCGAGTACGAGGAACTGAAGACGCTGGCCAGGGAGCGGGATGACTTTCTAAAACACCTGCAGCGCGCCGTCGCCGACTACCAGAACCTTCAGAAGCGGATCGAAGGGCTCCGCGAATCCGCCCGCGAGGCCGCGCTTCGTTCCCTGGCACAGGAAATTGCGCCGCTGACCGACGGCGTCAAACGCGCCCTGGAGGCCGCCGAGCAAGTCCAGGGCGCGGAGGGCATTGTGCAGGGCCTGCGTCTTGTTGAGCGCGGGTTCTACGCGGCTCTGGCCCGGTTCGGCATCCGGCCCCTCGATGCCGTCGGGCGGAAATTCGACCCGCACTACCATGAGGCCGCCATGCAGGAGTACGTTGACGGCGTGGCGCCTAACACCGTGATTCGAGAACTCAAGACCGGCTTCATCATGGGTGACACCGTCATCAGGCCGAGCCAGGTCGTGGTGGCGGCTGCCCGCCGCGCTGCGCCCCAGGAGACAGGGGGCCAGGAAGAGGCCGGCGGGGTCGCTGGGGAAGAGGGTGAAGGCGGCTCCGGCGTCTGTTAGAGTCGCGCCGAGGGGGCCAGGATTGCCCCAGGACCGCCGCTGCGCGGCCGTAGAGAGCGTTGATTCCGTTCGGGTGGTCGCCTATAATATAGTTTTCCGAGGTCAGGGACTACGCGTTTCTTAGCCATGCAGGGCCCGAAACAACCAATGCCTACCTATGAGTACCGATGCAAGTATTGCAGGTTCGTCTTTGACGAGTTCCAGTCCATGACTGCCCAACCTTTGAGGAGGTGCCCGGAGTGCGGGCGGAATGGCCTTCAGCGTCTCATAGGCGCCGGCGCTGGCATCATATTCAAGGGTTCTGGCTTCTACGCAACCGACTATGGGCGTGGCCCTCGTTCCAAGGCTGCCTCGACCGGCTCGGGCCCGAGCCCGAGCAAGGACGGGACGGCGGGCGGACCGCCCGCGTCGTCGAAGGGGGACACTCCGTCCGACTGACGGACGTGCAAACGCGCCTCGTTCGCCGGCCCCGGGGGGATGACGCATGTGTGCGGGCGAACTGAAAGTCAGGTGCCCAACCTGCCGCAAAGAGGTCGTCCGTTCGCCGCTGTCTACGGCTCCATTCTTCCCGTTCTGTTCTGAGCGCTGCAAGCTCGTGGACCTGGGCAGGTGGCTGACCGAAGAACACCGGATCGAAGAACCCTTGCAGCCGGGCGGTGATGGGGGGGCTGAGCCCCGCAAGAGTGATTAACGGGCTCTCAGAGCGAGCGGTCTTCGAACGAGCGTTCTGCGAGGGGGCGTTCTGGAAGCAGGCGCTCCATGAGGAAGCTCTCCGCGCGGTGGCCAGGGCGAATCGGGCTTGAGCGAGCGGCCCGCGGCGTGTCCTCGGGAGTGTGCCTGCGCGGGATCGGTTTATGGTTGACAAAATGGCTCGTGCAGGTTTAGAGTAAGCGCGCTCGTATTGGGGACTGCGCTCGCGGAATCGTCCCTTTAGGTGGGGGAGGCGGATCATGCGGAAGCGGACCGGAGATTGGCGAGACCTGCTGTCGGTTTATGCACTGGCTCTGGACGCCAAGAAAATATACGTTGGCTTCATTGCCACCATATTCAGTGTTGTCATCATCATTGTTGCCACACTGGCCTACCGTGGTCTGAACCATTTGGGTCTGCTCTCGGCCCCTTCGCCGTCTTTGATGGACCTGGGCGAGGCCACCGGCGCCCCCATCCTGTGGCATTTCAGCCGGGGCACAGGGATGGACATGGTCTCGACGTTTCTCATCCTCTTGAACCCCTTCTATGGCAATCTCGCCCACTTTGCCCTTTCGGTTCTCGTCTACGTCGCCTTCTTCTGGGCCTGGAGCGGGACCGGCGGGGTCGTAGCCAGGCTGGCGGCGCTTGAGTACGCGCGTGACGACATGCCCACTCTGCAGGAAGCGCGCGCCATGGTCAACGCCAGACGGCGGGCGTACTTCCTTGCACCCCTGATGCCCCTCGTCGTCATCGTCTTCTTGTCCGCTTTGAACATGCTTGGCGGCCTCATCGCATCCGGGTGGTATGTCGGGCGCATCCTCCTCATCTTCCCGGGCTTCCCGCTTCTGATTGCGTCCACTGCCATCATCGTCTTCCTGATAGTGTTCGGCATTCTGAGCTTTGGCCTCATGATGCCGGCGGTGAGCGTGGGGGGAAAGGACGCTTTCGAAAGCTGGAGCACGGCATATAGCTACGTGTTGTGGGGCCCGCGACGCTTCATCTCCTACTCGGTGCTCGCCGGCGCGCTGGGAGTCGTTGCCGTTGTCGTCGCATGGGGTCTCGCTGAGTTTCTCATCTACGCCCTGTGCCGGACCGTCGGCATGGGTTACGTCGGCTCGATGCCCTGGGTTCATTATGAGGCCGGCGCGGCCGGAGGGCGTTTCTCAATGGCGATCTGGCCGGCGGGCAGTGGCCTCTGGGAGGTGCTCAGCGCCGTCATGGTTGCCTTGCTGGTGGTCGTGAGGGCACTGCCGGTTGCCTATGCTTTCGCTTACTTCTTCACCGCAGGAACCGTCATCTTCTTCCTTATGCGCAAAGACCAGGACAACATAGAGGTCGAGGAGCTTTACGAGGAGGCGACGGAGGAGGAAGAAGAGATCGGAGAAGGGGCGAAGGAGCCGGGCGCCGAGCCGTCGGCTGATGAGCAGGGCGCACCGGAGGCTGGCGAAGCAGGCAAAGAAGAGGTGCCGGCTGAGGAAGACGAGGAAGAGCCCTGACCCCGTCATATGCGCTTCAGGCTGGCGAATCGGGTTGTCATGACCGCACTGGGAGCGGGTCCGGAAGGCATCTTCTTGAGGGCGACGACCATCGCCTTCTTTTTTTGCCCGGTCGCGGTGCGGCGGGCGGAAGGCGAACGAGCCTCTGTCGCGCTCCCCGGAGGGCCTGACCGGCGGCCCGTTTTGCGTGGTCTCTACCATCGTGTGGCCTCGTCCGATCCTCAATGCCCCGCGGCAGGGCGGGCCCGAGCGTCGCCTTCTTTGCGGAAGCTTGCGCCTGTGACAGCGCCGCCTCCCGACATGGCATTGCGAAATCCGTTCTTTCTGTTACATTAGTGTTCGCTGTAAGTTGTCTTCGTCCTGTGAGTGGAAGGACGCGGTGGTGCAATGCTTGTAGATTTCCACGTTCACCTGTATGACGAGGCCGGTTACGGGGAGGCCCTCGCGGAGACGGCGAAGAATCTGGGGCTGGACAGACTGTGTATAGCCGGGGGCGAATCCCAGCACGGCCTGGCCCCCAACGCAGAGGTCCGCAGGCAGGCGGACCTGTACCCCGAACTCTACGTCCCATTCGCGCACGTAAGCCTCGGCGAGGACACCGCTGCAACGGTAGAGAGGCTTAAGCGCGTGGGCTTCGAGGGGCTCTGCGTATGGGGGCCGGCGGCGCCGTATGACGACGATTCGTTCTTCCCAATCTACGAGGCGGCGGCTGCCCTCGCGATGCCGATCCTGTTCCACACCGGCTACCTGCCGCCCACGCCCCTGGACCGTGCGAAACGGGTGCGTTCGGCGAACATGAGACCCGTTTACCTGGACACGCTGGCGCGCTACTTCCCACGCCTGACAATAGTCGGCGTGGGGCTGGGAAGCCCCTGGTGCGAAGAGGCCGCCGAGGCATTGCGCCATCACGCCAACGTCTACTTTGATCTCTCCGGTGATGTGCTGCGCAGGAAAGGAGCCGAGTTCTTCGGAGGGCTTCTCCGTCCTGCGCACGGGGCAATATGGAACGAAGACTCCGGCGGAAACCTGTGGGGCCGGGTCCTCTTTGGTAGCGCTGTGCGGCACGAGGAGATCGCGTCCGTCGAGCGTGACTACCAGCGCATATTCCGCTCACTCGCGTTGAACCAGCAGGACATCGAGGCGGTGATGGGGCAGACCGCGGCGCGCCTCCTAAGCCTTTCGGGGGGCAGCTGAGGGGTTCTGGAGATGAGCAATGGCGGATGAGAATCAGAAGCTGGATGTGGCCTGGACCTTCAAAGCTCCCGTCGAGGTCGAGCACGTCGCTGCAAGTGCCAATGCAGGATGGGCTCTGGTAGCTGACAGGTCCCGTAACGTCCACGTCCTGAATGAAACCGGGTCGTCGCGCGGCGCTTTCCGCGCCGGCCAGCCTGTGCGGCGCGTGCGGGCCGACCCTGACGGCGTTGTCTTCAGCGCTCTGGCCGGCGATACCATCATCTATGCGTTCAACAGGCAGGGAGAGTTGGAGTGGCGGGTCGAGCTTGGAGGCCCGGTCGAGGATTTCGACCTGGACCCTTCGGCCCACCGTCTGGCCGCCGTGTCAACGGCTGGGTGGCTTTACCTCTACTCTCCGGAGTCGCGTGAGAGGCGCGTTGCGCCGGTCGGCTGGCCGATGAATTCGGTAGCTCTTGTGAGCGGAGAGCCGCTGCGCATCGCTGCCTGCAACGAAAAAGGGCATGTCGGACTGTTGAACCTCGAAGGCAAGGTGGAGTGGCAGAAGGACCTGGGCTGCCGGGCGGGCGGCATCTGCGCGAGCGGTGGTGCCGGTCTGATCGTCGTAGCCGGACACGATGCGGGCGCCATCCTTTTGCGCCTCGACGGCCAGGAGGTGGACAGGATCCGCCTTTCAGCGCCGGTGCTTCGGGCCGCAATGAGTCCCAACGGCGCGGTGATCATGGCGCAGACGGCGCAGGACAGGCTGGTGCTGGTGCGCCCGGATGCCTCCGTGCAGTGGCAGGGCGCTCTCAGCGGCCCTCCGGCCGATTGGGCGTTGGGAGCCGCGGGGGGGACTGCGGTGGTGGCCTTGGGAAGCCGCGACGTGAAGGCGTATCGCACAGGCCAGGGAGCGCGCCCTCGCCCCGTGGCGGCGGCCGCCAAAGAGGAGACGACGGCGGCCGCACGCGGACAGCCTCAGAGGCAGCCTGTGCCCCCGGAAGAGCAGGCGGCGGAGATGGAGGAGATCGAATGGCCTGACTTCTTCGAGATAGAGACGGCAACGGGCAAGGAACCGCCCAAGGCAGGCGCGCCGCCCGCCGAGCGCGCGGCCCGGTCACAGCCGCTGAAGTCCTCGGCCGCCCCGAAGCCAGAGCCGGAGGCGGCGCCCGTTGACGCGCTGAACACTGCCGGCCCGGCCCAAACAAGACCCGGGCATCGGGTGGCGTGGAAAGTCAAGCTGCCTTCGGGTTCCCTGCCCGTTGAGGAATCCCTCTTCCGCTTGAGTGAGGATGGCGCTTTCGTACTGATGGTGACGGCCGGTGGCACGGCCTCAGTTCTGAGTGCCGACGGCAGGCAAGTCATCAGGACGCCGGTGGAAAGTGCCGCGCACATCTCGCCACAGCGCCTTGGGCGCTTCGGCGCCGTGTGGACTGCGAGTGAATTGCTGATCCTGGAACCGGCGGCGGGCAGCGTCGAAGCCGTCTCTCTCGGCAATACGCCCGTGCGGTATCTTGACTGCCCGGACGATCTGGGCTTCTTCTGTACGCTCGATTTCGACGGGAACCTCATCGCACACGGTAGGGATGGTGTTCCTCTCTGGCAGAAGGAGTCCAAGGGCCCCCCATTGGGTCTGCTCGTGAGTCCCAAAGGCGAGACGATCCTCGTCGCAGACGCGGAAGGGCGGTTCAGGTACTACGAGCGGGACGGGAGCCTGGCGCGGAAGTTCAGGTTTGCAGATAAGGAGGAACATCATGCTCTCGCCTTGAGCGACGACCTTAGCGTCTTCGCGAGCACAGAGGGCCGAGTGACCGTGCTGAATGCCGAGGGACGGGAGGTGTGGTCGCGCCGGCTATTCCCACGAGTGCTGGGACTCGAGTTGCTGGGCGCGGCTCTGGCCGTGTATGGTGAGCATGGGGCCTGCGCGGCCGTGGACGCTGCCACAGACGCGGTGTGGGATTTTCAGCCCCCTCCAGGGCGTGTGCGCGTGTGCAAGCCCGCTGGCGCGGACCCGATCGTCGTCCATGCGGCTGGCAGCGCCGTGACGGTCTTTCGCGGCTACCGGCGCAAATTGGATGTGATCTGGCACCACGATTGCGGCGCGGATATCACGGCCCTTGACGCCGATGCCGATGCCCGCTCGGTTGTTGCATTGGCCGGCGAGAAGGTTTACAGGATAGAGTGCACGGGGCCCGCGTAAAGAGAGAGGAGAAGCGGCCATGCTGTTGGGCGTGATGTCGGATTCCCACGACAATTTGCCCAAGATAGCCGCCGCAACGGCGCTGTTTCGAAAACGCGGCGTCAAGATGATTTTGCATGGCGGCGATGTTGTGGCGCCGTTCTCGGTGAGGACGGTCCTGAAAGGAGGGATCCCACTGGTCGCAGTCTTCGGCAATTGTGACGGCGAGCAGCCGGGCATGAAAAAGGCATGCAAGACGTTCTTCAGGTCGCCGCACCGATTTGAACTCGGCGGCAGGACCATCGTTCTGGCGCATGACCCCGTAGACCTGGAGGGCGAAGTGTCGGAGGGTGCGGACCTGCTCGTGCACGGGCATACTCACCATCCCCACGTCCGGGCGGGCGCGCCCTTGCTGGTGAACCCGGGCGAGACGGGCGGGTGGCTGACGGGCAGGAGCACTGTCGTCCTTGTAGATCTGGCCGACCTGAAGGCGGAAATGGTAGACCTTGGGCCGCAGGAGACCGTCGAGCTGTGAACTGGAAGCTGACAACCGTTTCACTCGTGGCTGGGATCTTTCTGGCGGGCCAGGGATGTGTTGAGAGAAGGATGCTTATCCGGTCGGACCCGCCCGGCGCCCCGGTGTGGATTGATGAGAGGTATGTAGGGGAGACGCCGCTGGATCGCAGCTTCTCGTTCTATGGCGAGCGCCGCATCCGCATCGGTCCCATTCGGGACAAGAACGGCAAGGTTGAGTACAGGGAGATGGAGCGCATCATGAGTGTCGAGGCGCCGGCGTACGAGGCCTTCCCGATTGACTTCTTCTATGAAGTGCTCTACCCCGCGACCCTTACGGACGTGCACGAGTTCCCGGTCTTCAAGCTGAACAGACCGGTTGAGACACCGCCGCAGCAGGCTCCGGGACAGGTGGAGGAACTCCGCCAAAACGCAAAGGATTTCCGCGACAAGGCGCTTCGCACGATCCCCGAGCCTGCTCCCGAGCCCTGACGTTGCCCCCTTCGTCGCGCCTGGTCGGCGCTCAGGTCCGGCCGAACGCTACCCCACGTCCGCCAGAGCCAGGTCTTTTCCATACTCATCCAGGACCCTCCGTTGCAGCAGGGCGTGCTCCGGCTGCCTGAGCCCGGGGTCCGAGACCACCAGGCTGAAGGCGTCGTCGCGCGCTTCCTGCAAGACCGCCGTGTCCGAGAAGTCATAGCACGTGAACTCCGGCATCCCGCTCTGCTCCGTTCCGAACAACCGTCCCGGCCCCCGGAGGCGCAGATCCTCTTCCGCGATCCTGAAGCCGTCGGTGGTCTGCGTGAGGACCTCCAGCCTTCTGCGCGCGTCTTCGCTGCTCGGATCGGCCAACAGGAAACACTTGCCGGGGTGGTCGCCGCGGCCGATGCGGCCGCGCAGTTGGTGAAGCTGCGCAAGGCCCAGTCGTTCGGCGTGCTGGACTATAATGACGGTGGCCCTGGGCACGTCAATGCCCACCTCGACTACGGTTGTCGCGGCCATGACCTGATAGCGGCCGGCACGGAAGCCTTCCATCACCTCCCGCTTGGTCCGCTGCGGCATCTGCCCGTGCAGCAGGCAGCATGCGTACTCCGGGAAGATGCTGCGGCTGAGTTGCTCGTAGCCCTCCCTGGCGCTGGTAAGATCGAGTTCCTTGTTCTCCTCGACCAGCGGGTAGACGACGAACACGTTCCGGCCGGCTCGCAGCTCTTCCCGAGCCGCCTCGAAGGCTTTGGGCCAGTCCCTCGGCTGGAATAGTTCGGTTGTCACGGCCTTGCGCCCGGGCGGCATCTGGTCAATGACGCTCACGTCCATGTCTGCAAAGTAAGCCAGGGCCAGCGTCCGGGGGATGGGCGTGGCAGTCATGATCAGCACGTCCGGAGGCAACCCCTTCTCGCGCAGCGCCAGCCTCTGGCGCACCCCGAACCGGTGCTGCTCATCCACCACCACCAGGGCAAGGTTGCGCAACTCGACATCCTGCTGGATAAGGGCATGGGTACCCACGACGAGGTCTACTTCGCCGTCGGCCAGCCTCTTCAAGTGTCTTCGCCGCTCCTCGGGCTGAGCGCCGCTTGTCAGCAGGGCGGTCCGCACCCGGGCCTTCTCCAAAAGGGACTGCAGTGTCAGGTAATGCTGCTCGGCCAGGATCTCCGTGGGTGCCATCAGGGCCACCTGGTATCCCTTCCTGCTCTCCGCCAGGGCAGCGAGCATCGCGTAAACGGCTACTACGGTCTTGCCGCACCCCACGTCTCCCTGGAGCAGGCGGTTCATTGGGTGGGGTGCGCGCATGTCGGCGGCCACCTCTTCAATCACCCGGTTCTGCGCATCGGTGAATGGGAAAGGAAACAGGCTTCGTATGCGCATGTCAACGTTCGGGCCCGCGCGGAACGCAATGCCCGGGGCCTTGCGAGCCGTCATCCGCCGCAGAGCGAGCGCGGTTTGGAAGACGAACAGCTCGTCGTAGCAGAGCCGGTGCCGAGCCGCTCTTGCTTGCTCTGTGGAGTTGGGAAAGTGTACGCTCCACAGGGCCTGTGCAAGCTCAGGCAGGCCGCGCTCCCGAGAGAGCGAGCGTGGCACCACGTCGGTTGTAGTGTTCGCTGACTGCTCAAGGGCCGCTCGCACGACCTTGCGCATGACGCCTTGGGACAGGCCCTCCGTGAGCGGGTAGAGCGGGAGTATGCGTCCGAACTTTTCCGATTCCGCCGGCTTGCACCCGATCTCGTAGTCCGGCGATACCATCTGCAGTCCGCCGTAGAACGCTGCCGTGCCATAAGCCGTTATCGGCTCGCCGGCGGGGAAGCTCTTTTGCCAGCCTGGGCCGGCGTTGAACCAGACGAGCGCAAGGGCGCCCGTCGCGTCTTCGACCCCTACCTCCAGGATCCCCCGGACGCGGCTGCGAGTGGGCCGGAACGTGACCGTGGAGATCCGTCCGCTGATGACCGCGCTCTCGCCCGCCCGCACTCCGGCAATAGGGCGCGGGTGCCGCCGATCTTCATAGTCACGCGGCAGGTGCAGCAAGAGGTCGCGCACTGTCTCGATGCCCATCCCGGCAAGCAGGGCGGCGCGCTTCGGCCCCACACCCTTGACGTATCTGACTTCCTTCTGAAAAGGCCCCGTTGTCCCTTGCGAACTCGTCAAGGTCAGGAAACCTTTCGTGCCCGGGGGCGGGCCTCGCGAGGAAAGGGCCGAACGCAACAACGGACGAGCCGGCCGTGCGGCAGGGGTCAGCACAAGAGCCCCGCGGCGCCGCTGAGAACCGTGCCCGCATGGCGCACGGCAGGAAAGGGCCTGGGCCGCGCGCCGCGGTTCGCCGAGAACAGCTAAGGCCGCTTACGCCTGCCCGTCGTGAGCCGCATGGGCGCCTACTATACCAATATCTGCTTGCTCCGCGACCGGCTCAGATCTGATGGCGCTTCCAGCCGATCCATGATGCTCAGGGCGAGCTTGATGTCCTCCTCCGCCTCGTCGGGGGACATGAAGCCGATCGCTACGAAATCCGTTGGCTTTACAGAAGAAAGCACGAAGTTGAGGCCGGTAGGGGGCAGCACCCGCCCTGCGCCGAGGGGCTTGATGCAAACGACATGCTTTGGCGTTTGTCTGATGACGCTGCCTACCCAGTCCGTCTCCACGGGGCACAGAAAGCCAATGGAGTTGTACGGCTGGATGTAGAAGGTGACGTCGTAGCCCGCGCGGTCGGACGTGACGATGGTCTCGGGGCGATGCGTGCTCCAGCCTGGAATCATGGCGAGGGAGCGGAGATGGTTCAGAACCTGCTCCGCGCCGATGATGCGGTTCTCCGCGGCGACGAGGTTGTTGTCGGTGTACATCTGGTGCGGCATGCAAATCTCGGGGCGGAACTCGGCGGCATCCGAGATCTGCTTCATCAACTCATCCGGCGTAAATCCGCCCGGCGTGCGCATCCAGTAGAAGTGCACACCCGTCAGCCCCTCGACGCGATCGAGGATATGGCGCATGCGTTCGCCCTCGCCGCCCACCACGCAGTTCACGCCCAGATCTGCGCACTTGGCCATGACCTCAATGATTCGGTCGTCCGTGAAATAGCTTCTCAGCCACCTGTCTCGGGCGCCTGAGAAGTGCGAGTAACCGAAGAAGGTGTTGGTCCCACAGATGATGCGGGACAGTCTCAGACCTTCCACCCCGACCACCGGCATGCTCATGTCAGTTCTCCCGTAGCGTGGCCGCAGGGCTTTGGCCCATGTGCAGGCGCCGTCGAAATGGCCTGCGCCGAGCAGCCATCCACCTAATCCCAGAATATCGTACCTGCCTGCGCCCGTGGCATCAAGGTTCTCGCAGTGCCCTCTTCCCTTGCACGGCGAACTTCGTCCTGCTACTTTGGGCTGCATGCGTGCAACAATGGCCCGGCACCTGTAACAGAGAGGTGACCCATGAAGCTGGGCGTCTATTCGCTCGTGACTCCGGACTACAAGGTGGACGAAGCGGCGGAACTGGTCGCTGGGATCGGGTACGAAGGCATCGAGTGGACTGTGGACTACCCCAACGCCGTCTGGGACGGTGTCAGCAAATGGCACATCAGCAGCGATGACCTGGAGGCGAGCGCTGCCGCAGCGTGCGCCGCCGCCAAACGCAATCGCCTTGTCGTTCCGTCCCTCGGAACTCGCTGCAACTGTTTCGACACCGAAGGGATACAACACTGCATGGCTGCCGCGAAGCTTGCCGGGGCCCCCGCAATTCGCGTGATGGCCCCGAGCTACGACGGCCACATGCCCTTTGGCGACCTCCTGGAGAAGGGAAAGGCTGCTTACGAGCGGATAGAGCAAATGGCCAGGGACAGCGGCGTGCTCGCGCTTGTGGAACTGCACCACGGGTTGATCAGTGCGAGCGCGTCCGGCACTCGCCGGCTGATCGAGGGCCGGGACCCCGACCGGGTCGCGGCCATGTTCGATCCGGGCAACATGATCCAGGAAGGCATGGAAAACTGGCGGATGGCCATCGAGATACTCGGCCCCTACCTTCGGCATGTTCACGTCAAGAACGGCAGGTGGGTTCGCGATTCCTCAGGCAAGTGGGGGCACGAGAGGGTCTCTCTGGCCGACGGTTTCGTTAACTGGAAGCAGGTCATAGACGCCCTCAAGAGCGCCGGCTACGAAGGTTTCCTGGACATCGAGGACTTCCGGGGCGGTTACGCCTGTAAGCCCGTCGGTATCACGACGCGCGACAAGCTCCAGGAAGATTACGATTACCTCGCGGCGCTGATCTGAGCGAGGCCGTCGCCGGATGGTCGGGTTCTTGCTTGACTTGAGGAGGCGTGCGCTTTTCTCATTCGACTGCCGGCGCGGTCCGTTGCGGCTGTAAAAATGGCTAAAAAGGCGATAACGAACGAAGTGCTTCCGGTGGTGCCCGTGCGGAACATGGTGATGTTCCCGGGTGTTGTCACCAACCTCCGCGTGGGGCGTCCGCGTTCCTTGTCGGCCGTCGACAAGGCCCTGCAAGGGGACCGTCGCCTTGTGCTCGTAGCGCAGCGACGGGCGGAAGTAGAGGAGGCCGCGTCAGAAGACCTGTACGACGCGGGCGTCATCTGCGAGGTCAGGGCTGCGCCCGGAGCATCCGCCGACGGTGTGCGCATTATCGTGGCCGGAGGCATGCAGCGATGCCGCATCATCGAGTGGACTCAACTGGTGCCCTACATTGCCGCGAGGGTTGAGCCCGTAGACGGGCCAGCAGAGGAAGTGCCGGCTGCCCTGCGCAAGCGCGTCAAGGATCTCTTCGCCGTCCTCGCCGACCCGGAGAGGCAGGTCCTTCTGGCGGCGCTGCCTGAGACAATGGACCTCGATGGCGTCATCGCCTTCTATCTCAACCTGCCCGTCGAAGACAAGCAACGGCTCCTTGCTGAGCCGAGCGTCCTGAACCGCTATCGGATGCTGCTGCCCGTGCTGGAGACGGAGAGCGAGATCGCCCGTAAGGGCCGGCAGATCTGGTGCACTACGCGCGAGAAGTTCACGGAGAAGGATCGCGAGCGGTACCTTCGCGAGCGGAAAGAGGACATCGAGAAGCAGTTGGCGGAACTGGAGGGCAAAGGCACGGATATCCCGGAACTCCGCGAACGCCTCAAGAAGGCCAACTTGCCTGACGAGGCGCGTCAGGAGGCCGAGAGGGAGATGGCGCGCCTGAGCCGGATGACGCCCGGCGAGCCGGAGTATGCGGTGGCGGAAGATTACCTGGACTGGCTTCTCTCCCTCCCCTGGCATGCGGCCACTGAAGCCGTGATGGACCTGGAGCGCGCGCGCCAGGTGCTCGACCGCGACCACTACGACCGCGCGGAGGTCAAGGAGCGAATCCTTGAGTATCTGAGCGTGCGGAAGCTCAACCCCGGCCGGGAGGGCGCGCTCCTCTGCTTTGTGGGCGCGCCGGGCGTGGGCAAGACCTCAATGGGGCATTCCATCGCAGAGGCGACCGGGCGCAAGCTCTATCGCGTTGCCCTCGGCGGCATAGACGATGAGGCCGAGATTCGCGGCCACCGGCGCACCTATGTCGGCGCTCTGCCGGGGTGCATCATCCGCGCCATGCGCCGCATAGGCGTCGCCAACCCTGTCATCATGCTCGACGAAGTGGACAAACTCGTGAGCGGCTTGCGGGGCGACCCCACGTCCGCTCTCCTTGAGGTGCTCGACCCGGAGCAGAACAAGGCGTTCGTGGACAACTACATCGCCGTGCCGTTCGACCTCTCGCACGTCATGTTCATCGGCACCGCGAACACAGACGACACGATCCCGCCTGCGCTCCTGGACCGGTTGGAGGTCATCGAGCTGCCAGGCTACACGACCGAGGAGAAGATCGAGATCGCCCGCCGCTACCTCTGGCCCAAACAGCTCGACGCCACGGGCCTGAAAGGCGAGGCGCTGGACATCGCCGACGACGCTCTGGAACTGCTTGTCGAGCAGTACACGCGCGAGGCGGGCGTTCGCAGCCTCGAGCGGGAAATCGCCTCGATCTGCCGCAAGCTTGCAAAGGAACAGATGGGTGGCAGCTACCACTACCGGCGCCTGGACAAAGAGGGCGTGCCGGAGCTTCTGGGCCCTCCGCTCTACTACGCCGAACGGAGTGAGAAGCTTGGCAGGCCCGGTGTCTGCCCTACGCTTGCGGTTTCCTGGGCCGGAGCAGGGCTGCTGCTGGTTGAGGTGATGCGCGTGGAAGGCACCGGCAAGCTGATAGTGACGGGGCGTGCGGGAGACGTCCTGCGGGAGAGCGTTGCTCTGATCTTCAGCTACTGGAAAGCCCGGGCCGCCCGATACGGCCATGACCCCGGGCTCTTCGGCAGATTCGACTTCCACGTTAATTTCCCGAGCGCTGAGCGGCCCAAAGAAGGGACTTCGTTGGGACTTGCGATTGCGCTCGCCTTTGCCTCCCTTCTGCGCGACACCGCCCTGCCGGAGCGGATGGCTGCTCTTGGAGAGGTTACTCTCAGCGGCCGGGTGCTGCCCGTAGACAGGCTCGCCGAGCGGCTGGCGGCCGCTCAGCGGGCAGGCATCGCCCAGATTCTCGTGCCGGCCCGCAACCGTGCGGACATCGAGGGCGCGCATGACCGCGAGCTTCCGCCCGAGCTGAGGATAGCCTATGTGGCAACTCTGGAGGAGGCCGTCAGTATCGCACTGCCTTCTGCCCATCTTGCCGTCCATTGACTTCCGTGCGGCTGGCCGCTGACTCCGCCCTGGCCTGCGCGCGCAAGAGAGTCCGGGACGCTCAGAGCGTCTCCAACACAGTTTCCTCGGTTGGGCCTGGTGATGAAGCTCCTGATCGCCACACGGAACCCTAAGAAGGGCGCCGAACTCCAGTCAATGCTGGTGGGCCTGCCCGTCCAGATCCTCACACTGCGCGACTTTCCAGGTGTACCGAACGTTGAGGAGGACGGAAGCACCCTCGAGGAAAACGCCGCCAAGAAGGCTTCCGAAACGGCCCGAGCCTCGGGCCTGCACGCCGTGGCCGATGACTCGGGGCTGTTCGTTGACGCGCTCAGAGGGCGACCTGGCGTTCAGAGTGCCCGCTACGCTGGGCCGGAGCCCACGAGCGAGAAGCTCTGCCGTAAACTGCTCGGCGAAATGCGCGAGGTGCCGGACTCCGAGCGGGGAGCCCACTTCCGATGCTGCATTGCCATGGCGGACCCCGCCGGTGGGATCGTCCTGACTGCCGACGGCCGTGCGGACGGCATGATCAGCCGCGAGATGCGCGGAAAGGGCGGTTTCGGCTACGATCCTGTATTCCACTATGGGCCGGCAGGAAAGACGTTTGCCGAGATGCCGCCCGACGAGAAGAACGCCGTAAGCCACCGCGGCAGAGCCCTTTCCAGGTTCCGGGAGCGACTCATCCGGTTCATCGAGTCCGGTTCGCAGGCGGGCTCCGGCGCGGACTGTCCTCCGAAGTCCGAGGGCTGAGGCGATCAGGCGCCGCTCACAGGCGGCTACGGGCGCGGAGGGTGGCCGCCACGGGGCACACGGCTGACGGCGCTTGCGACAAGTTGCTCCCACGGTTATATTCCACGCATTGCGCCCGGAGCCATTGTCCAGGTCCTGTCACAGGCACGCACATGAAGACGAAAGCCATCCTGCTGCTTCCTGCGTGGAGCCGGGACCGGATTTACGGCCCTGAGGGCATCGCGGAAATCTCGCAACTCGTGGACGTGACTGACTGCGCCGAGTTGCTCGATACGCTATATGCACTGCGCCCGGTCCTTCAGGACGCTGAGGTCATCCTGTCGGGTTGGGGCATGGTGACCATGGATGCCGACTTCCTGGATGCCGCGCCCCGTCTGAGGGCTGTGATGTACGGAGCGGGTTCGGTGCGTTACTTCCTCACCGATGACTTCTGGAAAAGGGACATCCTGCTGACGAGCGCCTGGGCCGCCAACGCCATTCCTGTGATTGAGTACACCATCGCAGCGATCACCTTTGGATTGAAGAAGGTGCTATTGGCCGCGGACATGACCCGGCGTGACAAGACGTTCAAGGCGCCGTCAGGGACGACCGGGCTCCATGGAGCCAGGGTTGGCGTCATCGGCGCGGGGATGGTCGGAGCGGGCGTCCTGCAGAGGCTTAAGGCCTACGAGGTTGAGACATTCTGCTATGACCCTTACCTCTGCTCGCACCGGGCGCGCGAACTCTGGACCACGCCCATGGGCCTTGAAGAGGTTTTTCGGAGCTGCGACGTCGTCAGCCTCCACGCTGCCAGCATCCCGGCCACGGAGCACATGATTACCGGCGCGCACTTGCGCAGCATGAAGGAAGGCGCTGTCTTCATCAACACTGCCCGCGGCCGCATCGTCAGCGAAGACGAGATAATCGAAGTTCTGCGGCAAGGCAAGATCTTCGCCTTCATTGACGTGACTGACCCTGAGCCGCCGGAATCGGGCAGCCCCCTCTACACGCTGCCGAACGTGCTCCTGACGCCGCACCTTGCCGGCCCTCAAGGCGCAGAGGTCCGGCGCAACGGGCAGTACGTGATTGAAGAGCTTAAGCGCTACCTGGCCGGCGAAGAGCCGCGCTACCCGGTCACGAGAGAGATGATGGAGTGGATGGCTTGAGCGCCGGGCGGGCGCTCGCCCGCTCGCCTGCTCGGCTGGCGGCAGGGCTCCTCTTTTCCAGCGCCCGCGCATCAGCGCACGGAGCCCGCATTGCCGCGGAACGCCGAATCCCGGAGAGGCACGGAGGAACATGATGCGATTCTCGCTCATTCTGTTGGTCACGGTTGCTGTGGGAGCCTGGATTGCTGAAGCCGCCCCTGAGCGCGTGACGCCGCTCATGGTCAAGCTCGAGGGCAACGTCCACCCGGGCGGCTACACCTTCGTCAGGGGCGGCGCGCAACTGGACACGGTGAACGGACGCATCCCGGTCGTGACCTACGAGGGGAAGAGAGCCCTGAGCATACATGCCACCCAAGGCCAGGATGCCCTCTGGCACGTGGGCATCTCCTTTTCCGGGTGGGCCAAGTTCGCCCTGGATGACTACGGGCGGGAAGGAAAGCTTGAGTTCGACGTCGCCGGGAGCGCGGCAGGGGAGGTCCGCGTCTCGATCGTCGAGCCCGGGAAGGGCCGCGCTGGGCAGGCGAGCGCCTCTTCCGCCAGGGTGCAGCTCTCGCGGTATGTGCAGCCGGGGCCCGCGTGGCAGCATGTTGCCATTCCTCTGGGCGACTTCATGGACGCCAACCCTGGCCTGGACCTTTCGAGCATGGAGAAGGTCACCATTGAAAGCCCGGCGCCTGGAGAGTCCACGTTGTACGTCACCGACATGCTCTTCCGCACCACGAATCCCGAGAAGGCGTATCCGCCGGTCAAAGTTGACCAGCGGGGCTACCGTCCCGGTTGGCGCAAACTGGCCAAGGTGACTCCGAGTTCCGCCCTTGCTGAGGGCAGCACCTTCGTCGTCAGGGAAGCCGACTCGGGCCGGACAGCCTACGAAGGAAAGCTGGTGCCGGCTGTCCTGAACGACAAAACGAGCGGCGATAGCGTCTACGATGCCGATTTCTCTCAACTAAGCGCATCCGGAGCGTACGTGGTCGAGGCCCGGGGGCTGGGCTTGTCGCCTGAGTTCCGCATCGCGGATGATGTCTACGACCGGCTTCTGTACGACGCCGTCCGCTTCTTCTTCTTCCAGCGTTGCGGCACTGACCTCAAGCCGGAGAACGCAGGCCAGGATGCCCATCGCCCCTGTCACGTCTTTGACAGGGCGATCCCAGAGCCCGGCGGCGCCATGCGCGATTGCCTCGGTGGCTGGCACGATGCCGGCGACATGAACCGTTACGCTGGGTGGACAACGCAGTCCGTTTCGGCGCTTCTAACTCTGTACCGTCATTACCCCGCGTACTTCACTGACAGCCAGTTCAACATTCCGGAGAGCGGCAACGGCCTCCCGGACCTTCTCGACGAGGTCAGGTACGAACTCGACTGGGTCCGCAAGATGCTCATCCGCGAGGGACCTGACGCGGGCATGGTCTATGACCGCGTGCATGAGAGCCTGACTAGCCAGCCGCCCGGCGTGGACTTCTACGAACGCCGTCACGGCTTGAGCCGGCCCTCCGACGAGGCAGCCTGCGCGCTGGTAGCGGACATGGCGCAGGCATATATCGTCTACAAAGACTTCCCACAGATGAAGCAGTTTGCCGGGGACTGCCTCAACGACGCGCTGCTGAGCTGGAACTACCTGACCGCGCGCGGCAAGCCCGATGACGAGCGCTACTTTACCGCCGCCGCACTCCTCTTCGAGGCAACGGGCCGCCAGGACGCGAATGACATCGTCAAACGCCTCTCCGACACGATCCTCAAAAAGTGGCCCGGCCACCTGAATTATGGCGCGTATGACACGGGCCTTGCCACCTATGCGCTTAGCGAGCGGCCCGAGGTGGATAAGGACCTCCAGGCCGCCCTTCGCCGGTACTACACTGGCTATGCCGACGCTGTCGTGCAGGCGTCCAGGTCGAAGGGCTACAACGAGCCGATGATCGAGGGCGTCGTCTTCAGTTGGGGCTCGAACGGGCATTGCATCGCCAAGAGCGGCGTGAACCTGCTCATGGTGAACCGCTTCGCCCCAAACCCGGAGTACGTGGAAGTCGCGCGCGACGCGCTTCACTGGCTACTCGGCAGGAACGCGGTCAACCAGTGCATGGTCACCGGGCACGGCAAGCCGCCGCTCGGTCCGATCTACCACTCGATGTTCGGGCCGCTCGGGCCTGGCCTGCCGATGCCGCCCGGTTACCTCGCCGGCGGCATTGATGCCGCTGACTGCCCGGGGGACTCAGCTTTTCCGGCCAAGTGCTGGCGCCCGGACTACACGTGCTGGCAGTTGACCGAGCCGTCGCTCGGCTATCAGGGGCCGTTCACCTACCTGCTCGGCGCGCTCACGGCCATGGACCGCAAGTGAACGGCTCGTGGCAGGAGCCCGATCCATTGCGGGCGCCCCGGAGCTTCAGTGGCGGCTCGCCCGGCCCGCTCAATCGGCCTCTTTTGCGGCTTCGCCCAGCGTGAAGTCCGAGGGGATGCCCAGCCGCTTGTAGAGCCCTGCCCGGCTCTTCTGGTCGCCCACCTGTATCTTCTTGGCGATGGCAAAGGCGTCCTCGATCCTGTCCTTCGGGATCACAATGACCCCGTCCCCGTCGGCCGCCACCAGGTCGCCCGGCTGAACGTAGACGCCCCCGCACTGAACCGGTTGCTGGTACGAGTCGAGCTCCACCCGGCCCGGAATGATGCCCCTCGAGAAGCCGTTGCAGTAGACCGGCACCTTCTGCTTGATCAGTTCGTCCGTGTCCCGCACGCCGTTGTTCGTCACGATCCCCACGGCCCCCTGCGACAGCCAGGACATTGAGTTCATCGAGCCGACGTAGCCGGTGTCCTTCGTGTCGGTCCCGTCAATGACAATCACGTCGCCTTTCTGGAGCGCCGCCCGCCACTTCGCCTCCCGGCCGTACCATTCGCCCTCCTGCTTCTGAAAATCCTTGACGTCGCGCGCCACAATCGTCCGCGTTGACGGCACATACCGAAGCGTGAAGGCAAAGCCGACGACCTGGTGACGGAATTCGTCAATGTCGCGCCACAGCGGGCGGATCTCCGGGCCCATCAGGCCGCGGTCGAACAGCCCTATTGTGTCCATTGCATCGTGCCAGTCCGTGACACGTATTCCTTTGCACCTTGCCAGCAGAGCCTGGCGTTCCTCAGCATTCATCAAACTTTCCTCCCAAACGTCGTTCGAGATATCCCGAAGGCAATGGCGGCGGATTTTAGCATCCTTCCCGATGCCGGTCAAAAGGACCCCGCCCCACCGCACGAAGCAGGTGCCTTGGCCGAAGGGATGCGAAGGAGAAGAAACCATCCTGCCAGAGCGGTCACGCCGCACAGAAGGAAAATGTGCGGGAAGTCCAACACCCTCGCGTCCTTCACCATCCCCATCAGCGGCGGGAGAACCGCTGCCGTGCCGCCAAGTGCGGTGAACAGCACGGAGCTGTAGCTCGGCCGCCTGTGAGGCTCGGCAAAGCTGAACACGGCAGGAAGGAAAGCCACTATCCGCATCCCCCATGCAAAACCGAGCAGCGCCCATGCCCCTGACACGACCATCCAATTGGGCGACACGGCCGACACCGCGCATCCGCCCGCCACAAACAGGGGAAACACCCGGAAGGGGACAAGCACACCCTTGTGGTCGCTGATAAGCCCGCCCGCCAGCGATCCGACGGCCATGGCCGCGAAGTAGAACATTGTAAAGGTGCCCGCCACGCCGCTTCCCGCCCCGGCGGATGTCAAGCCGTACTTCGTCAGAAACGTTGCCATCACCGCCGTCGGCACCGTCAGGAGGACGGCCGCTATCAGGAACACTCGAAAGTCTCGCTGCCGTGCCAGTATCAAGCCCAGGTCCCTGAAGTAGCCCGCCCAGCTCTTGCCGTCTTGCGTGGGCAGACCCTCGTGGCGCTCCTCCTTGACCAGCATGACGGACACGAAGCTGAGCGCGTAAAAGGCGATGGTCAGGATGAGCAGGATCTGATACCGCTGGGGCGCGGGGCGAACGTCTACGATCCACTGGATCAGCTTGCCCAGCCCCACGCCGAGTACGGCAGGTGCCGCCGCCCTCATGCCCAACAGCCTGCCCCACATGTTCTCCGGCACTGTCTTCGCGTACCAGTCGGCCCAGATGGGCATGACCAGTCCCGAGCCGAGGCCGTTGCTCACCATGACAACGAAAAACACCGGCAGCGTGAATCCCGGGCCCCAATGCACAAAGAGCGATGCAAGAAACACCACCCATCCTGCTCGCCCAAGAAAGGCGCAAAGAAGCACGGCGGGTTTCTTGTATGCAAGCCCCTCAATCTTCTTGGCATAGAAAGTCTGCGGCAGGATCCAGCAGGCCTGCGTGATAAGCGGCACCAGCCCGAGCATCAGCGCCGAATCGCTCAGTTCGGCGATCATCGTCGGGATGACCATCTCCGCGCTGAACGTGATCAGCGCGGCGGAAAAGAACACCCCGTCCAGAAAGTGGCACACCACGTTCCACTTTGAACTGGACACGGCCAACGCCCATCCTCCCACTTATAAAACCGCCCCGTTCACGGTCGGAGTGCCGCGTGGATGGGGCTCTTTGCCGCTTCAGCCGACGGCTATGGGCCGACAGTCATGTCAGCCCCGGCTTGCCGCATCAGCTCGACGAAGTTGGGGAACGTAATCGAGACCGCCTCGGCCGTGTCCACGGTCGTCGAGCCCCCGGCGGCGAGGCCGGCGACCGCCAGCGCCATGACCACGCGGTGGTCTCCGTGGCCGTTGACCTCGGTTCCCCGCAGCCGGCTCTGCCGTACAATAAGCCCGTCGGGAAGCTCTTCCACCAGGCCGCCCATCTTCCGCAGTTCCTTGGCCATGACGGCCAGCCGGTCCGTCTCTTTCGCCCGCGCCTGCGGCACGTTGAGCAGGCGCGTTTCCCCGCGCGCAAGACAGCCCGCCACCGCCAGAGACGGAAGGGCGTCGGGCGTGGCGTTCAGGTCAAAGCTCGCGCCCTGGAGTTCCCCCGGCCCCTCGATCCAGACGCCGTCCGGCTCGACCTGCACCGAGCATCCCATGGCCTTCAGCATGCCGACAACGGCCTTGTCGCCCTGACTGTCGCTCATGTCCAGGCCGCGCAGAAAAAGCCGGCAGCCCGTGACAGCCGCCCCTACCAGAAAGAACGTGGCGCTCGAGAAGTCCGTAGGCACGGCCCGGTCGAACGAGGGGTAGCTCTGCCGCCCCGGAATCTCGACATGGCTGAAGTCCTCCGCCGCGTGGCAGCGCATCCCCAACTCCTCCAGCCACTTAAGAGTCATGGCTACGTAAGGCTTCTCGTTCAGCAGCGGCACGTCTATGGTCGTGTCGCCCTGGGCTGCCGGGCATCCGATCAGAAGGCTTGACAGATACTGGCTTGTGGGACACTGGATGGAGACATGCCCGCCGCGGAGCCCGCCGCCCACGACGATCGGCGTGCAGTCATTGCCGCGGCGCGAGTACGCCGTGGCGCCCAGCGCACGCAGGGCTCCCAGCAACGGCCCGGCCGGGCGGCGGCTGGTCTGCTCGTCCCCGATGAACTCCGTCTCGCCTTCGGCCAGCGCAGCGGCCGTCATGGCGAGGAACAGAGTTGTCCCCGAATTGCCGACGTCCACGGGAGCCGAAGCCACAACTGGGCTCCCCGCCGTGCCACGCACCTGCCACATCTCGTCGTCGCCCGTGTCAACCTCCGCGCCAAGCGCCCTGCATACGCCCACACAGCTCTCCGTGTCGCTTGACCTCAGAGGCCGCCGCAGGATGGCCGTCCCGTCGGTCAGGAGGCCGATGATGAGGCCGCGGATCGTGTGCGACTTGCTTGCCGGAATGCTGACACTTCCGGACAGCGGGCCAGGTTTGACTCTTAGCTTCATCCGTGCGGGTGCCTCGGGGATAGGAATCGGGGGCGGATGCGCGCGCCCATCTGAACCGAACACGCATCAAGACGCAGGAGCGCACAAGCCCTGCGCCCGCGATTGGAGCGCGACGCCGGTTTCTGCCCTTTGCAGATTATAGGCGGACCGCCGGGCCCGTGCAAGCCGTTGGGCGTATGGTCTTGGCTTTTCAGCCTCCTTAATTCCGTCTTCCTCCTTTTCCACCTGCCCCAGTCCTTCCCTTTCCTGAGTCTCCGGCCTTGCCCTATAATGTGGCCCTTTGTAGCATAGCACGGCTTCCGAAAAGCCGACGCGATTCGAACCGGACTCTGCTGTGGTTGGGCTTTCACAGAGGCGGCGGCATTGGCGACGTTCGTCACCGGCGGCACGGGTTTCATCGGCACAAAGCTCGTCCGCAGGCTCCACGAGCGAGGAGAGACCGTTCATCTCCTCACCCGCGCGTTCAGTGACGTGACAGGTCTGCCCGGCGAAGGCATAGTGATGTTTCGGGGCGACGTCACCGACCGGCAATCGCTGCGCCCCGGAATGTCCGGCTGCGACAAGGTCTTTCACCTGGCCGGCTATGCGCGCAACTGGGCGGCTGATCCTGCCGTCTACCATGCCGTCAACGTGGACGGCCTGGTGAATGTCGCCGAGGTGGCGCTTGAATGCGGAGTCGCGCGGTTCGTCTGCACCTCCACTTGCCTGACCTTCGGTCCGTCGGACGGTGGCATTGTGGACGAGCGGACGCCGCGCAAGACGAACGTCTTCCTGACCGAATACGAGAGGACGAAGTACCTCGCCGAAGTCGAAGCTGCGAAGCTCGCGGAACGCGGCCTCCATATCGTGACCGTCAATCCAACGCGAGTCTACGGGCCGGGCAAGATGACGGAAGGCAACTCGGTCGTCCGCATGATCGAAATGTATCTGTGCGGCCGGTTCCCCCTTATCCCCGGCAGGGGCACTGAGATTGGCAATTACGTCTATGTTGACGACCTGGTGGATGGCCACCTCAAGGCAATGGACCGGGGAAAGGTAAGTGAAAAATACCTCCTCGGAGGCGAGAACGTGTCTTTCGACGGCTTCTTCCAGTTGTTGAGCCGGGTCACGGGGAAAAAGTCCCCCCGGTTCCACCTTCCGCGTGGCCTGGGAAGGATGTTCGCCCGGCTCGAAGAATGGCGCGCGAAGGCCTTCGGCTCCTATCCGCTCATCACCCCTGGCTGGATGGAGACGTTTCTCGCGGACTGGGCCTTCTCCAGTGCGAAAGCCGTTGCAGAGCTGGGCTACGCTCCCCGGGGGCTGCGAGAAGGCCTTCAGCTTACGTGCAACTGGTTGGCAAGCGGCAAGCCGGAGCCGGCATGATGACCATTGGAAACCGAATCAGAAACGAGTGGCGTTCCCTCGGCCTGTCGTTCCAGCTTCAGCCGACCGTCATCCTTCTGAGCGCCTGCGTTCTGCTGACCATCTACCGCTATTACGGCTCGTCGCTTTTCTTTGATGCTCACCTTGCCCGCCTCTTCCACGGCGCGGGCCTCCTGCCGCTGTACCGCACTCTCTACCAGTTCGCCGCCTGCTTCGTATGCATGTTAGCGGTGCCGGCAGCCCTCTCGGTGTTCGTCCTCAAGAAGCGGCTCTGCGATCTGGGACTGACGACCGGCGACACGAAGGCCGGCCTCATCATCGTGGCCGTAGTGCTGCCGCTGGCCGCTTTGCTCCTGCTGCCTACCTCTCACCAGCCTGACTTCCGCGCCGAGTATCCGCTCTTCCACGGCGCAGGCCGGACGCTCTCGCTTTTCGTCGCGTACGAGCTGCTCTATGCAGTTTATTACATCGGCTGGGAGTTCTTCTTCCGCGGCTTCATGCTCTTCGGCCTCGCGGGCTCCATCGGCGCGGCGAATGCCATCCTGGTCCAGACGATACCTTCCACGCTTCTGCACATCGGCAAGCCGGACGGCGAGATCTTCGCTGCAATCGCAGCCGGGATTGTCTTCGGCATCATCGCCCTCCGCACCAGGTCCATTCTCTACGTCTTCGTCATTCACTATCTCGTCGGCGTCACGCTCGACGTCTTCATCGTCTTGTCCATCCGGCCAGGATAGAGGTGCGGCTTGAACCGAGAGTCCCTTGTGGAGCGGCGCTATGTCATTCCGAGGAGCACGCAACTGGCGCGTGCGACGAGGAATCTCCATGAACCGAGGGTCCCTACACCCGGAGCGCCTTGTCCGTCCGCCTCAGGTTTACGGGCCGTGACGGGCGGACGGCGCATTCTGCATGACGGCGCGCTGGTAGGCCGGTTCTGCCCATTGCTTCCCTTTCTTTCCCCTGCGTTCCCGGTGCCCTCGTCGGTTAACCTGCCTCTTGGCTGTTGTTAGACAACGGACTGCCGTATGGACGACATCGTCACACCCCTGAAGGCCTGGGCGCGGACCTTGCGAGCCGCCGATGCCTTCTGCATTCTGTACCTGCTCCTGCTTACCGCGCTGATCTGTGTCGCGTCGCCCCGCGTCCCCCATTGGTGGCTGCTGGCCTCGGCTAACATCTTCTCCCTGGCGGCCATAGTCGTCGCCAGGCGCCTGGCGCCCGCTGCCCGCACCAACTCCCTGCACTTCATCCTTAACACCGCCCCCCTCATGCTTTTTGTCTATCTCTGGTCAGAGATCGGCATGCTCCAGCATATTCTCCACCAGGGATGGTTCGACCAGACGGTCATTGACTTCGAGCACCGAATCTTCGGCGTGGACCTCTCCCTCTGGGCCGAACGCTTCATCTCCAGGCCCGTGACGGAGTGGATGATGTTCGGCTACTTTGGATACTTGCCGGCAATCCCCTTGCTTGCCGCCGTCCTCTACTTCCGGGTGCGCCCGAAGGCGATGGACGCCTTTGTCTTCGCCATGACTCTCGCGTATGGCACCTGCTTTCTTGGTTTCATCCTCTTCCCGGTGGAAGGTCCGCGCTTCCATTTCGAGGGGCGCTACACATACGACCTCTCGGGCTACGTCTGCCGTTCGCTGACGAGGCTCATGGAGACCTACGGCCATTACCCGGGCGGCTCCTTCCCCAGCCCGCACAGCACTGCCGGCACGGTCATGCTTATAGTTGCCTACCGGTATCACCGGCCGAGCTTCTGGGTCCTTGTGCCCGTGATCGGCACGTTCTACCTGGCGACGGTCTACGGGCGCTATCACTACATCTCGGACACGGTCTCCGGCATCGTCTTGGGCCTGGCCGTGGCTTGGGCCGCCCCGCGGATCGAAGCACGGTGGGCCGCCCTGCAGGGCGGCGGCACGCCGGGTGCCACGCCCAACCCTCCGTAGCTTTAGCGAAGGAGGGTTGAGAGAATATGAAACAGGGCTGAGGCCCTGAGGGAAGACGCGCTTCCGCGGGGGGACGCCGCTATGATGCGGCGTGCCTTCGATACCTCCGCTCGGCCACGTGTAAGGGCGCCGAAGGCCTCACGGTCTCGGGGTTCAGGCCGCCTCACGGCCGCCAGTGGATTCCCTATCCGCCGCCAGCCTTCTTTGGTTCCGGGGCAGCTTCTTCGGCCTTTGGCGGAGCCGCGGCGGGCGCCGGCTTTTCCGCCTTTTCAGTCGCTTTGGCCTCTTGTTCCTTTATCTTCGCCTCGACGGCGTCTGTGATCTGCTTGGCGACATCCTGGTAACCTACAAGAAGCACCTCACAGAAGCCCTTGAGTTCCACGATGTCATAGGGGGCTTGACAATATAAGGCGACGCAAAAGGGCACAAGGTCCTGCCGGTAGAATGCCAGCTCATTTGCTCGGACTACCCTATCGTGCGCTTCCCAAGCCCGGCGGTATTCCTCGTCAAGCGCCTTCAATTCCGGCGAGTTCGGAGGCCCATGGTAGTCATACCTAAAGACGCCCGGGCTAGGTTGCCTTTCGGCGGGTGCGCCATTGTCCAGCGCAGTCCTCAGACCCAAAAGGGCCAAAAGGACAGCTTTGCGCCTTGCGACGCCGAACCTTTCCGGCGGCAGACGGAATGAGCAAGCCTTGCCCCCCCAAATGCTGTACATCCGGCACACATTGAGAACGTCAAGTGGCTCCTTTAGGGCTAATATTGAATACTCGACTGCTTTTTGTGTCCTGACGTCACTGGGAGGAGTATCGCCCTTCTGTGCGTACATCTGCGCAATGGACGCGTAGATGATCCCCTTTTCCTCCGGTGTCTGATGATCCTGCAGGAGGGCAAGCAACTGCGGCTCGAGCTTTGCAAGCGTTGCCTCTGTTCCGTCGTTTTGGGCCACGATGCGGCCGATACTGCTGGGAAAGGGGTCCCAGGGATGGTCTCTTGTCTCCCACGCGGGTGCCATGGCCAGCACACAAAGGCCGATGAACAAGCCCAAGAATGGGCGCGTTATTCCTGATATGGTCATTTTCGTGTTCCTTTCATGGCTAATTGGCCAAATGTGTTGGCCCATGGCATCCCCCAACCAGAAACGCCACACTCCTATGGAGCGGGCTCCTGGTAGGGCCCCTGCCAACCCTGGCTGGATGCCGAGTTAGTCACGTTGATTCCGACCTTGGCCGACTGATCAGCCCCTCTGAACCACCTCGGGTGCGTCTGCCCCGGGAACCAGGGGACCCAAACGTGGTCCGCCGACCAGTACTCTAAAGGCATAGCTACAGAAAAGTCGCAATTGTCGTACGCGACGCCGTTCCACAGTCTACCGATTGGGTGGGGCCCCTCCCACACCATATCCCACCCATGGTTGTTCTGGGGTAAGATGTACATGCGGTCCCAGGGTCCGAGGGTCTCCTGAGTACCGTCTGGCCAGTTAATCACCTGGGGTGGGTCGGTGCGGCGCCTCTCATGGAAGATCCCCCATGCAAAACACACCGTCTCTGGGCCCATCACCGAGGAGAAAAGGGATTGGGCTCCAATTGAGTTATTGGGAGGACCCATGGTGCCGAGGGGTTCGTCTCCGCTCCACGCTACAGTCTCAGTGCTCGGAGCAATCACCTCGAAGTTAAGCACCAGGTCGAGGCCTCCGATCCGTGCGTGCACGTCCGAATGCGAAGGGCGTTGGATGGCGGTGAATAGTTTAACGTCGGGGTTATTTCCTTCTAGGAGCCCCGGCCCGACAAGCTCCCATTCGGGATTCAGCCCTGCGGGAATGACGGAACACACGACAGGCTCTCCTATTCCGAGGGTTACCCTTGCACGGTTGGCTGGCGTATTTGCAACCGTCTCAGACTTCAGCTCGGCAACTGCGATCTTGACCCTGTCGGTAGCCATGTTCGTGCCTTCGCCGCCCCTATCGGGCGCCCACCCCCCGCATTCGTCAGCGGGTGCGTACGTCAAGGTAAGTTCCAGATCGCCTGAGCCGCCGGACACCGGCTCCACCCAGACCTCCGTCGGCGGCTGGTGCTCGAAGTACGTCTGGGGCTGGTGCTGCGGGTCGTCCTCTTTCCATCCCCATACGAGGTCCGTCAGGGGTTCGCCCCCCGTTGGTTGGGCGTAGACCTTCACGGCGGTGCCCGCGGTGAGCGTCACCATATAGGGCGGCCGGCCGTGGTGCGGCTCGCCAGCAAGGAATCCCCGTGGGAATACTCTGTTCGGGTCCGAAGGGACCAGGTTCAGGGTCACCTTCCTGCGCCCGGAACCCACGCCCATCCATACGTTCGGGCCGTCCTCCGTAGTGTCCTGGCGGTCGTCCGGCAGGCCGTCCAGAGTAAGATCTGCATCGAAGACCCGGATGTAACCCGAGGTATTTGTTGCGCCTCCGAGGTTCTGCTCATAGAAGCTGACCGTCGCAGTCTGGTTGTAGTCGTAGACGTCCCCGTGTTTCTCGTTTGAG
>Ga0315282_10001235_pt1 | contig 48994 bp, 47 predicted proteins | sample YL17G07_20_MG_FD_203693 | JGI IMG/M metagenome (GOLD analysis project Ga0315282, IMG submission 203693) | Sediment microbial communities from Yellowstone Lake, YNP, Wyoming, USA - YL17G07_20 | ecosystem: Environmental > Aquatic > Freshwater > Lake > Sediment | place: USA: Wyoming | collected...
ATGCGGCGCAAGGAATTGAAGCTGAAGTATGTTGCCTACAATGTTTATCGGTCAGTCCAGCTCGAAGAGATTTTTTGTTGTCTCGTCTTTAGCTGGACATAAATGGAGGGTTTCTACAGAGCCATAACATATTGAAAACAGATTGAAAATCATACACGGAAGATGGGGTAGTTGGCAGGATCCTTGTAGAACCCGACGCCGTCGCGTATGATGTCCACCACGCTGCGGGTCGGCTTCCATCCTGTTTTCTCGCTGAACCTGCGGTTGTCTCCTATGAATCCATCGAAGAGCGCCTCGCCGCGCTCGTATGGCCGCAGCAGCTTCTTATCCACCATTATCGGAGCCTTTATGTTCCACACCTTGCTCGCCAGGCGCGCGTAATCCCCGGTCGTGATGCCCTTTCCAGAGCAGATGTTGTACGCCTCGCCGCGGTTGCACTTCTCCACTGCGAGAATCTGGGCTCTTGCCGAATCATATATGTGCGTGAAATCGCGGACTGAATTCGGGTTCCCCATGACGATCCTGTCCGACTTCCCGGAGAGGACGTCCTTTATCTGCATCCCTATCCTGCCTGTGAAGAACTGCGGTCCCCTCCTGGGACCTTCCTGGTTGAACGCCCTCGTGATGACAGTGGGCGTCTGGTAGGTGAAGAAGTAGGATTTGCCGATGAATTCCGTGAACACCTTGGTGGAGGCGTAGGTCGAGGTGGGGCGCAGCTCGTTCGTCTCCTTGACCGGAAGCTCTTTTATGTCCTTCACGAAGCCGTACTGCTCCGAGGAGCAGGCGAGCTGTATCCCCTTCACGCCCTTGTCTTCCTTGGTCGCGGCCTCGAGCAGGTTCACCGTGCTCACGCAGTTGTTCTCCACCACATGGCTCGGCTGGGTGATGCTTGTCGGTACGAATGATTCCGAAGCCTGGTGGAAGATGAACTCAGGCTCTATCTCCTTTATGAGCGATGCCACGCGGTTGTAGTCCGTCAGGTCAACTTCGTGGAGGCGGAGCGTCCCGGCATCCACGTTGTGCTGGAGGTTGGGATAGTTAGCGACTGCATGGCGCTTGACCGTGCCCGATACATCCGCGCCCAGGCTGATGAGGATATCTATGATCGTGCTTCCGACCATGCCTGCCGAGCCTGTCACGAGCACGCGGCGCTCCTTCCAGAAAGATGCGTGCGGGGTGGCGCTCTTGTTGGATTTCACTGCCTTCTCATAGGCTTCCAGATGCTCTATGTCTATCAAGTGGCCTGACGAGATGAGCTGTGCGAACCTGTCCTTCGTGAAAACGTCCTCGACCTTGCAAAGTTCCATGGAAACAACCGGATTATATTCAGGGGCATGGTTTTTTATGAACCAGCCTTCTTCTCAGTCTTCTCCTTGTTTTCCTTCCTCTCCTTCTTCTCCTCCTTCTTGTCCTTCTCCCTCTCCCCTGGCCCTCGTCCTTCTTGTTCTTCTTATCTTCTTGTTCTCCTTATCCTCTTTTCTTATCCTCCTTCTTCCGCTTCTCCTCGGCTATCTTCAGGTTGTCCTTGCCAGTGACATCCTTGTTCATCATGCCTATCTCAGGCTTGCGCTCGAGGAGGGCGAGCACGTCCTCCATCGAGAACGAGATGCCCTTGGAGGGGTAGAGCTCCATGAAGACAGCTTCAACGAAATCGAAATCAGCGGGGTAGTCCACTGTCCACCTGAGCCTGGACAGGTCCTTCTTGTAGCGGAAGTTGCCATGCCTGAACTCCTTGTCCCTGACTCCGATGTAGGTGGTGACATGCTCGCGGTCATGCGCGTCTGTGGCGTTCTTGTACGCGTCCTCGAGCGCGCGGAACGAGATTATCTCGATGTCCTGGCCGTCCGGGTACGTCCTTTCTATCGCGTTGGTGAAGTAGTCGTAATCATCCTTCTGGTACAATGACACCGCATGGTCCACGAGCGCGGGGTCTATGAGCGGGCAGTCAGAGGTCAGGCGGATGACAGGGTCGATGGAGAACCTCTTCGCAGCGAGATAGTACCTGGAGAGCACGTCGTTCTCGCTTCCCCTGAACACGTGCACGCCGCAGCTGGCGCAGAGCGTTGCGAGCGCGTCGTTCTCCGGCGTGTCAGGTATGGCAACCACGACAGCTTCGACCGAGCGGCAGAGCTTCACGCGCTCGAGCATGAGGGCGATCAGGGGCTTGCCGAAGATGGTCTTCATGACCTTTCCCGGAAGCCTTGTGGAACCCATCCTTGCCTGTATTATGACACCGATCATGGCATATCTTCCCTCCCGAATCTTATCATTTCACCTGTTCCATCCAATCCCGTTTCTTCCATTCATTTCTTGTAGTATCTCGCGATCCTTATGAGCGCGTCAGCCACCAGCTCCAGCTCCTTTTCGCTCATGGAATGCGAGAACGGGATCGAGAATGTGTTGTCGGATATGAACGCGGCCCTGGGATAATCCTCCCTGCGGAGCGAGTACTTCTCGCGGTAGTATCGGTGGATGTGCAGGGAGCGGTAATGGACCCCGACCCCGATGTTCTCTTTCTTGAGCGCTTCGAGCATGCGGTCCCGCGTGATCGTGGTGCGCTTCGGGTCCACCATGAGCGGGAACATGTGCCATGCGTTCTTCATGTGCTGCTGCGTCTTCTCAGGAAGTATGAGGCCGGGTGCGCCGTCGGCGAGCCGATCGATAAGGTATCTTGCGTACCGCTCGCGCACAGCGTTGAACCTCTCCACCTTCCTGAGCTGCGAGAGGCCGAGCGCTGCCGAGACGTCGGGCATGTTGTATTTGAAGCCAGGCATCTCGATCTCGTAGTGCGACACGCCCTCTTTGGAGAACCGCTTGAACGCGTCCTTTGACATGCCATGCAGCGAGAGCACGCGCATGCGGGAGAACAACCTGGCATCCGGGCCTGTCACCATGCCCCCTTCTATGGAGGTCATGTTCTTGGTGGGATAGAAGCTGAAGCAGGAGAGGTTGTTTGAGCTGCCTATCATGCGGCCGCGGTATGCGCTGCCTATGGCATGGGCGCAGTCCTCGATCATACGCAGGCCGTGCTCTGCCGCGATCTTTTCTATCGCATCCATCTCGCACGGCAGGCCGGCGAAGTGCACCGGGATTATCGCCCTGGTCTTCTTGGTCACGCGCCTGCTGATGTCAGCCGGGTCTATGTTCATGCCTGCTGGAGTCGAATCGGCGAATACGGGCTTGGCTCCGACGAGCTCGACCACGTTCGCCGTGGCTGCGAATGTCATGGCAGGCACTATCACCTCGTCGCCTGGGCCTATGCCGTATGCGAGGAGCGAGAGGTGGAGGGCGGCGGTGCATGAATTGAGCGCGAGCGCGTTCTTCGCTCCTGTGTACGCCATGAACGCGGATTCGAACGCCTGGGCCTTGGATCCTGTGCTGAGCCATCCGCTCTGCATGACCTCTGCCACTGCCGCGAGGTCGTCTGCCTCGATCTGCGGTGGGCAGAAGCGTATGTAATCTTTCGAGAGCAGCGCTCCGCCTTCTATAGCGGGTTTGTCTGCAGGCTTGTCCATAGATATCCCGATTATCGCTGATTATCGCCAACCATGAGCTGATCAGGAAACTAAAACCACTTGTGATACCAGATATGCGCTGAAACCATCTTAAATCCGCTTTTCTGGTAGAGGCGCTGGGCAGGTATGTTCCGCCCCTGCGTGACCACTTCGGTCACATAAGCCTTCTGGCCGTGCATCCAGTCCAGCATGGCATCCACGAGATGCTTGCCCACCCCGCTCCCTGCGCTCTGCTCGTCCACTCCGACCAGTATTATCCTCCCCAGCCTGCCCCGGTTGTCTATCTCGCCGGAGATGTACCCGACGGGTTTTCCGTCCTTGTGCGCAACGAACACCTTGCCCCTTGGAGAGCGGAACGTGGTCTCCAGCCAGTCGCTGTAGAAGCGCTCCAGCGTCGCGGTGTCGAAGTGGCCGTCGTAATAGTATCTGCTTTGCGAGTAGCTGCGGCGGGCGATGTCCTTTATCGCAGGCAAATCCGCCTCCGTGCATCCGCGCACGGATTTGTCCGCCCCCCTGGCTGCATAGTCCTGCATGTCCATCTCGAAGGAGACGCGGATGTCGGTGAAGTGGAAGCCGTGCGCCTCAGCCACGCGCACGCTTTCAGCATGGTCGCAGTCGCACAGGTAATACAGGCAACGGATGGAGTTGGATGCGCACCAGCTGTCTATGAATGATGCCATCCTCTGCGTGATGCGCGGGGCCGTCACCTTCGCAATCCTGATCTTGAAGAAATCGCTGTCCCACTTGAGCGGCTTCACCACGCGTATGAGGTCAGTCGTCCTGGAAAGGCCCTCGCCATCCACCAGGCGCTGGCCGCTTCTCGACATGCGCTGCCTCGCGACCCGGTCGGAAATCAGCCCGGTGGCTCTTCTCATTATCTCTGCTTCCGCCACCGCATCGCCCATCCCGAGGAAATCAGCAGCTCCTGCCTTCATGTACGTTTTCCCCGTGATGACCTGGTGCTCGTACTGCGCGAGCACGAGCGCAGGAACACCTGCGGTCATGGCCTCGAAAAGCGTGAGCCCGCCGCTGATTATCGCGAGGTCAGAGCTTGTGAGAAGCTCGGCGTAGTTCGCAGGCGTCTTGTGTAGCGAGAACCTGCGCTTGGAGGTTTTCAGGAACGCCTCGAGCTCGCTCCAGAACGGATACGCCCCCCCTACCACGAGGCGCACCTCCCTGGATGGGTCGAGGGATTCGAGCGCGCGGGCGCTCTTGAGCGTGAGATTGAGATGGTCGTATCCTCCGAAGCTCACGAAAACATGCTTGCACCCGTCGCGTATCTCCTTGAGCGATGTCGCGAGCTCCGGCGGGGTTATGACATAGCGCGGGCCTGCGTAACCCGTATGTCCATGAACCGTCTTTCCGTCTCCGACTATGCCGTTTATCACCATGTCCGCGAGGCTGGCGCCAGGGCCGAGATCGTCGAACGACACGAGCGCCTTGCACAGCGGATTGGCCATCTCCATGAATGCAGGGTCTGAATCCAGCCTATCCACAACGATGATGTCCGGCTTGCGCTTTGCGAATATGGCAGCGCATGCCTTCATGTCCTTTTCCGGGAACGTGTGCACCTTCCATCCAGCGCCGCGTGCGAACTCCCTTGAGAAATCGTTGTCCTGCATCACGAAGGAGGGCTCCACGCCTCCTTGGGCGAGAAGAGCCTCGGCGAGGCGGCTGCAGCGGGCGACATGGCCTGTGCCGATCTCCGGTGTCCTGCCGCCGTCGCACCTGAACATGATCCGGATCGCATCTCCAATCGCATCTCTCGACATACGTCCTTATTTTCCAACGTATGACTTTTATTAGGTGCAGTTGAAATCAATATATAGGTAGAGCGCAGGTGTCGCATCATATGAACGTCATGGAATCATTCAAGCTCGATGGCAATGTGGTGGTCGTCACCGGGGCTGCTGGCCAGATAGGCGACCAGCTCACGAAGGCTTATTCCGAAGCAGGCGCGCATGTCGTGCTCGCTGACCTCGATGGCGCTGCGCAGAAGGAGTGCGTGAAGCGCGCGAAGGCGCTTTCAGCAGGAGGCAGGAGATGCATCGGCCTGGCCATGGACATCACTGACCGCAAATCCGTGGAGAAGGCGCTTGGCACGATAATCGCTGAATTCAGCAGGGTGGACGTGCTGGTGAACAACGCAGGCATAGGCGTCTTCACCCTGTTCGAGGACAGGACCATGGAGGAATTCGAGAAGGCGCTCAGGGTGAACCTCACGGGCACGTTCCTGTGCTGCCAGGCGTTCTCAGCACGCATGAAGAAGCAGAAATCAGGCGCGATAATAAACATCGGCTCGGTCTATGGCGTGACTACCGCGGACTACCGCATCTACGGCAACTCGGGCAGGAACAGCTCCGAGGTGTACGCAGCCACGAAAGCAGGCGTGATACACATGACGCGCTATCTCGCTGCCTATCTGGCAAGATACAACATCCGCGTGAACTGCATCTCGCCAGGCGGGGTTTTCAACAACCAGTCAGCGGATTTCGTGAAGAACTACGAGTACAAGACGCCGCTGGGACGGATGGCGGACGACACGGACCTCAAAGGAGCCGCGGTGTTCCTGGCGTCTCCTGCTGCCAAATACGTGACCGGGCAGAACCTGGTAGTGGATGGCGGGTTCACGTTGCTGTAGCTGTTCCGGGTCCAGGGTTTTGGGTTTTGGATTTTGCGTTCCAGGTTCCGAGTTCTGTGTTTCGGGTTCTGGGTTTGGAATTTGCGCTCAGACTTCCGCTCGCGCATTGTCTCCCAGTATCAGCGAGTTCTCTTTTTGTTTCGCTTTCCCCTTGCCCGTGACCTTGCACCCGCTTCCGATTATGCTGTCGCCCATCCTCCCCACGTCCTCGATGACCGCGTTCTCGAACACCATGGAGAACTCGATGCTGCTTCCTGATATCTTCGCGCCATCAGCGATGGAGGTGTATGGCCCGATGAGGCAGTCCGGCCCTATGACGCAATCCTTTCCTATGGAGACAGGACCGCGTATCTCGCTGTTCCCCAGCACCTGCGTTCCCTTGCCTATCCTCACCCTGCCGAATATCGTGGCAGACCGTGAATGCGTCCCTTCATCGAACGTCTCTTTCATGTGGTCCAGGACAAGCGCGTTCGCGACAAGCAGAGACTGGGGCTTTCCCGTGTCGTGCCACCAGTCCTTCACGAACTCGACCGAAACAGACTTGGAGGACGATATGAGCTCTTGTATGGCGTCGGTTATCTCCAGCTCGCCGCGCTGCGAGGGCTTTATCTTCCTGATGGCATCGAACACAGCAGGCCTGAACCCGTAGATTCCTACCACCGCGAAATTGCTCGGCGGGTTTTTCGGCTTCTCGACAAGCCGCACCGGCTTTTTCTTGTCGTCCAGCTCCACAACCCCGAAGCGCGCCGGGTCGCTAACGGTGGTGAGCATCAGCCTCGCTTCATCTGAAGAGGAGGCGAACGCCGAGACGAAGTCGGATATGCCTCCGCTCAGCATGTTGTCTCCCAGGTAGAGTATGAACGGCGAATCCCCCACGAATCCTCTCGCGCACTGCACCGCATGGGCGAGGCCGAGCGGCTCTGGCTGCATTATGTATGTTATCCTGACCTTCCAGCGCGAGCCGTCGCCCAGCGCGTCCCGGATCGGGCCTCCGGCAGGGCTTATCACTATGCCGATGTCTGATATGCCGGCGTCGATCAGGTCCTCCACGACATACATTATCATGGGCTTGTTCGCGACCGGAACCAGCGGCTTTAGACGCGTATCCGTTATGGGCTTGAGGCCAGTGCCTTTCCCTGCAGCCAGCACGAGCGCCTTCATGCCGTGTATCTTCTCGGCGTTCCTGTAGTTCAGGTAAGCGGTCTTTATCTCACCGACGCGGCTGATGCTGCCGTCGAAGAAATACGAGAAGGGCTCCATCTCCGCCCGCTCGATCACGTCCTGGAAACCGATGTTGAAGTACCTCTCGCAGCTCGTGATGGTCCTGAAAACGAAAAGCCGCGAGGAGATGCTGTAGTGCTCGCCCCGCACCTCGATCCTCGGGGCGTTTATCTTCAGCTCAGGATGCCTGGTGAAAAGCAGGTCGTAGAATGCGAGGTCGCCGAGCCAACTGTCCACGCCGTCCATCCGCAGCCCGTCGTAGTATTCCCTACCCTTGATTATGAAAAGCCCGCTCTGCAGATCGCGCACCCGAGTGGCCCACTTCTGCCGCAGGAACCCGTTCTCCAGGTCCTCGAGCGTGAGGCCGTCTATGGAATCCCTGGTGAATATCACGCGCTTGTTGCGCTCGGGAACGGTCACGCCTCGCGGCGCGGCCTCGTACGCCTTGCGTATGGCCTGGAAGATGTGCTGGTCGTTGCCGTTCGTCACTATGACGTCTTCGCTGCGGTTTTTCCTCGCATGGTCGAGTATGACCGACCAGGAGCGGCCGTGGCCCTCTGCCTTGTCGGAATAGTGCACGATGGAATCGAAATATGCCGAGAGCTCCTTTGGCACCTGCTCTCCGCATGCCGCCAGCACGAGCTTGGCTCTCGGAAACTCCTTGCGCGCGTCCGCAGCCTGCCTCGCGAGTTCCGGGAGCCCTTCAGGGCTTATGAAGCTTCGTATGCCTATCGTCAAGGTCATGTTCCTTCGCCTTCTCCTCCCACCACTTCGGGTTCTCCCTGTACCATCTGACTGTCTGCGCTATCCCCTTGCCGAAAGAGAGCTTGGGGGACCACCCAAGCGTGCGCACCTTCGAGCTGTCGAGCGCGTAGCGCTTGTCCTCGCCAGGCCTGGGCGCTGCGTGCGAAATGACGGAACCGCTCCTGGCATCCTTGCCGAGCGCTGCGAGTATCGCCTTCGCGACCTCCATCACGGTCTTCCTCTGGCCCGTGCCTATATTATATGTGGAGCCGGAGCGTCCCTTCCGCAGCACAGCGAGTATGGCGTCGCAGTTGTCATCGACATGTATCCATTCCCGCACAGATTCCCCGCTGCCATAGACCTGGAGCTTTTTTCCCATGAGCGCCAGGAGCGTGAATTTAGGTATGAGCTTCTCGATGTGCTGGAAGCGGCCGTAGTTGTTGGTGGTGCGCGTGATCTTCACGTCCAAACCGTATGTCCTGCAGTAGGAGCCTGCCAGCAGGTCTGCCGCTGCCTTGGACGCTGAATACGGGCTCGAGGGAGCTAGCGTGTCGGATTCCCTGCTCTCGCCTTTGCCCACATCCCCGTAGACCTCGTCCGTGGAGATGTGCAGGAACCTGATGTCGCGCTTCCTCGCGGCTTCCAGGAGATTGAGCGTGCCAAGGACATTGGTCTCGTAGAAGAGCTTGGGGTTGGATATGGAATAATCGACATGGCTCTCTGCAGCGAAATGGACGATGGTGTCGCAGCCATCGAGCGCGCGCTCCACGACCCCGGCATCGCGTATGTCTCCTTTGACGAACGAGTATCTTTTGTCCTTGGAAACGGTCTCCAGGTTGCGCAGGTCAGCGGCGTATGTGAGCGAGTCGAGGACCTTGACGCTCGTGACCGCATCCTCGTCTTCGCGTGCATCGCCCGAGGCATCACCGGAAGCATCCCCGGCAGCAACCGCCGCGCCTCCTGAGAGCGCACGGATGACGAAGTTCGAGCCGATGAATCCGGCGCCGCCGGTCACGAGGAGTTTCATGTTATCACAACATCACAGCATCAATATCCTGCTTGCGGGTTTCCTGTTTCGAGTTTTGAGTTTCGCGTTGCGCGTTCTGAACGGAACCCGGAACTCGAAACCCTAAACCCAGAACCCATATCCAAACCCATAACCCTGAACCCAGAACTCATAGTATCGTGTCCCATGTTATCGGCTGCCATGCCTCTATCTCTGTCCTTGCGCGGGCCTTGGAGACCACGAGGTCGTAGTATTTCGGGTCCAGCCCTCTTTTCGGATATGCGCCAGGCCTAAGCACGCCGACATTATCCGGAGTCAGCCTCTCATCTTTCGCTATCCTGCATTTCGAGAAAAGGCATTTGTAGGCGAAGTTGCGCACGTACTCCTCTATGTCGTATGTGACGCGCCTGGAGCTTCCCCGCAGGAGCGGCTCGACCTCGAAGCGCTTGCCTGAGTTGTAGCCAGCGCGGATCTCCCGCATGGACTTCACCATGGATTTGAGCTCGTCCGGCTCTGTGGCGAACCCGTGATCAGGTCCCGGGAGCTTCCGGTCCAGGGTGATATGTATCTCGAAAAGGTCGGCTCCCATCTTCGCAGCAGCGAGCGGCACGCGGCCCGAGTCGATCCTTCCGCTCTCGTCCGCGAATCCGTTGTCCGAGAACCCCACCGGCGCTCCGAAAGCGAGCCTGAAGGTTTCCATCACCGCGAGGTTCGCGTACGAGTACGGGGCAGGGTATTTGGCTATGCAGTGCATGATCGCGAACGGCGTGCCTGCCGAGGCGAGCGCATCCGCGGTCTCATCCACCTCACCCATCCTCGCGCCTCCGCACGAGAATATCACCGGCTTCTTCTTGGTGTTGAGGTGTCTTATGAGCGGGATGTTCGTCATGTCGTAGGAGGAGACCTTGAAGACCGGGACACCGTAGCTGTCGAGCAGGTCAACGCACGATGCGTCCACCGGAGTGGAGAAGAAGGTTATCCCGCACTCATTGCAGTAATCGTTCAGCTCGCCCACCCACTCACTTGGCATCTCGAGCTTGACATGGAGGTCGTATATCGGGATGTCCTTCCCCATAAGGCGGTAGGTGCCAGAGCGCTCGGTCGGGATGTAGAGCGCCTTGGCTGTGAATGTCTGGAATTTTGCCGCGTCGCAGCCCGCGTCAGCGGCAGCGTCAACGAGCTTCTTGGCCAGGTTCAGGTCTCCGTTGTGGTTGATTCCGATCTCGGCTATGAAGAACACGTCCTCGCCCGGACCCATCTTCCTGCTCCCGATTTTCACTCCTGCCATGATATCGCTCCGTATCGTCCCTTTATCAAATCATCAAGAAATCGCAAACCGAGTTATTGATATTGATGATAGTTATCTCGAAAGGACTTAAATTACTTCTGATGGCATACGTATAGGACATGATTTATGGCATGGTTATATGACGCCATGAGCCGCGCCATTTCATATGATAATAGGGGGTGGGAGTGACTACCATGAACAAAGGGTTAGACTTGTGGAAAAAGGCGAAGAGGATCATACCGGGCGGAAGCCAGCTTCTCTCGAAACGCTCTGAGATGTTCCTTCCAGACCAATGGCCCTCATACTATTCCAGGGCCAAGGGCATAGACGTCTGGGACCTCGACGGGAAGAAGTACCAGGACATGAGCATAATGAGCGTGGGCGCGTGCATACTCGGCTATGCCGACGATGACGTAAACGAGGCGGTGATAAGGGCTGTGAAGGACGGCAGCATCTGCACCCTCAACTGCCCTGAGGAGGTCGAGCTCGCGGAAAAGCTGCTCAAGCTCAACCCCTGGGCAGGCGGCGTGAGGTACGCCAGGACCGCGGGCGAGGCGCTGTCGATCGCGGTCAGGATCGCGAGGGCCCACACGAAGAAAGACAAGGTCGCTTTTTGTTATGATGATAAAACCGAGATTCTGACGCAAGATGGTTTTAGGAAATTCGAGGAATTGAAAGGCGATGAGTTGGTTGCTACGTTGAATGCAGATACTGGTTGCTTGGAATACCGACCAATTCTCGAAAAAATTAAGGAGCGTTATGACGGCAAATTGATACACTTCGGAGGGCAACGCCTGGACTTGCTGGTAACTCCCAACCACAGGATTTATAGGGCATTTAAATCACGAAACGGAAGCAAACACTATGAACTGGTTCGTGCTGATTCCACCTTGAAAAGAAGGACGAATACGCAAATGACTTCTGGATGTAATTGGAAGGGGGATAAACTGGAAACCATCGCAATACCGAAAGTCCAAAATAAAAACCGGAAGACGAAGGGCGTAACTCTTTTTCCAGTTAAAGAATTTGTAAGATTTATGGGGTGGTATCTTTCAGAAGGATGCCGCATAAAAAGAAAGAGGGCATCTTATGAGATTAGCATCTCACAAGACGAAAAAAATATTGAAAAGGTTCGGGAAATAATCAGCATAATAAAAAATCTTGGTTTCAGGCCGTACATAAACGGGCACCACATAGTGTTTTCTTCCAAAGAATTGGCACATTACCTAACGCAGTTCGGTAAGTGCAAGGAAAAACACGTCCCAAAATGGTTGAAAATGTTGCCAAAAGAAGAATTGGCTCTTTTTGTCGATGCCATGATCAAGGGGGATGGCTGTTTTGAGAAGGGCCAGTGGGCAAAATTTTATTCTTCCTCGAAAAGATTGATAGACGACATGCAGGAGATACTACTGAAGTTAGGATACGCGTGTAATTTCTTTGAAGTGAAGGGAGTCGGATTTTCCAAAAATTCTAAAGTCTATCATTTACGCATATCCAAAGAACAGATATTTGGCGGTTATCCGAAAAAAGAAGATTATCATGGGTACGTCTATTGCGTAACTGTTCGGAATCACATCATATTAGTTAGGCGGAATGGCAAAATGGTGTGGTCCGGAAATTGCGGATACCACGGGTGGCATGACTGGTACATCTCGGCGAACCTCGCGGACGAGAAGGGGCTTGACGGCCACCTGCTTCCAGGGCTGAAGCCCTTGGGCGTGCCACGCGGGCTGAAAGGGACCTCGATACCGTTCGAATACAACAAGGCAGAGCAGCTGGAAGCCATACTCGAGAAGAACAAGGGCGAAGTCGGCGCCATAGTCATGGAACCAATGCTCCACCACTTCCCGAAGGATGGTTTCCTGCAGAAGGTGCGCAAGATAGCGGATGACAACAACCTCGTGCTCGTGGTTGACGAGGTCACTGTGGGCTGGAGGAAGAATGTCGGCGGCATGAACGCCCTCCTGGGCCTGAGACCTGACATCGCTGTGTACGGCAAGGCGATGAGCAACGGATACCCGATGGCCGCGATCGTGGGCAGGCGCGAGGTCATGGACGCTGCGCAGGAATCGTTCATCAGCAGCACGTACTGGACCGAGCGCATCGGCCCTGCGGCAGCTCTCGCAACCATAGCGAAACTCGAAAGGGAGAAAGTCCCGGCCCACCTCGTGAAGATAGGCAGGATGATAGGCGAAGGATGGAAGAGGATCGCTACGGAGAAGGATCTCGCGGTGGATGTCCTGCTGGATTTCGAGCCCCTGGTGGCGTTCGACCTGAAATACGGGGACAAATCCCAGGCGCTCGCCACGCTTTTCACCCAGGAGATGCTCGGACGGGGATACCTGGCTGCCAAGAAAGGCGTGTATGTCTCCAACAGCCACAAGGAGGAGGACGTGCGGAGATACCTCGAGCAGGTGGAAGAGGTATTCGGCATCATGAAGAAGGCTGTGGATGAAGGTAGTGTGGAGAAGAGGCTCAAGGGCCCGATCGCGCACACGGGGTTCAAGAGGCTCACGTCCTGAATCAGACACCGTGGTTGATCGGTTGATTGATGAGCGGGATAGGCATCTGACAAGCTGGTATCATGGACACTGATGCGTATTTCAACACAAAGGAGCGCATAGAGGAATACGAGAGAGGCGAGCCGAAAAACGTGAGATACAATCTCGATCTGCTTGCTCGCGAAGGGATATTCCCTCAAGCCATGGAAGGCAAGAACGTGCTTGACATCGGCTGCGGCTTCGGCCTCTTGCTCAAAAGATTCCAGGACTGCGGCGCGCGCTGTTTCGGGACCGACATATCCGAACTCGCGATCTCCAGGTGCAGGGAGCGCTTCCCAGCAGTGCGCGCTGAGCAGGCGGACTGCACCCAAAATCCGTTTAGTAGCGGATTCGCGCTCGTGCTCTCGTTCGGCGTGCTCGGCCTTGTCAGGAAGGAGGATCACCGGGAATTCTTCAGGAACGCTTTCAACTCCCTCGAGAAGGGCGGGATCCTGTTCGCCACCGCACCGAATGCCGGGCGGCCGGCATTCATGGACATCCTGGGCAGGAAGAGGAACCTCCAATCGTATGCCAATGCCAGGACCGAGGTGCAATGGCGCGAACTCCTCAAAGAAGCAGGATTCGGAGAGGCCACGACATTCCCCGTGCTACGGTTGGCTAAGATGGAGAAGGTATTCGGGAGAAATATCTTCCTGAGGATCGGTAGCGGGGATCCCATAGTGATAAAGGCTAAGCGATAGGGATCTACGAGCGAGAGCGTGATTGCAGGAATTCCTGCGTGGTCGCATACCTGACCCTGAAATGCCTCTCCAGTTCCAAGAGAGCATCGCTGACAAGATTGAAATTATCAGGGCCTGAATATCCATATTGCTTCAGGTCCACCCATCCGGGAGGCGTGAAGAATTCCCACGGATGGCTCAGGATAACGATGAACGGCTTCTGGCCGGAAAGCGCCTGCGCCTTGGCTACCCGCATGGCTGCGGCCGCGATACCGCCTGCGAATTCACGCACCACTATGTGATTGACGTTGAAAACATCGTACCTAGCCCTCAAGGAGCGCCCGAACACGGGTTTGGGATCGAAGGAAACGGGAAGCTCCGTGATACCGTATCGCGAACCCATCAGGGGGACACCGCCAGCATAGGAAGGGAAGGAAGAATCCGCGGTGAAACCTGCGCTTTCCAGCAGCCTGAAAGACGCGTCATCCATCACCATACGCGGTGCGCGGAAGGATAGGGGCCTCATGAGGCCGGCCTCTCCGAACGCCTTGAGCGAACTCGCGATCAGGTTTTTGCGCACATCCAGCGGAGGAGGGGCATCCTTCACGAACCAGGCAGTACCCCACATCTCATGCGAATGGCCGTGCAACCCGATTTCATGCCCGCTACCAAGCAGGCGGATGTGGCTTATGGCATCAGCTACCAGTCCGCCTTGCATGAAAATCGTCGCCCTGATGCCGCGTTCTGTAAAAAAACCCTTCGCCTGTTTGAGGAAGGGGACGACGAGATTCGCTTCCCTGGAACCGTAATCGTACTCCAGGTCCACAGTGAACAGGACATCCAATTCCGGCCTGCTACCAAGGTCGAGCTTATCCATGCGCGAGTTGAGGGAAACCCATCTTGCCAGGTTGAAAGGGTAATAGATGGGCAATCTCGGATCTGAGAGAAATGATGATGCACGACTGAAAAAACCGCCCATATATCCGGAATAAGGGGCGAGAAGACTTTAATAATACCATGGGGGTGACCCGTACAACCAGCGCACAACCGTAGTTGCATCCTTGCCCTGGAAGGTTTGGAAGGAGGTCATGTTATTTAAAATTTTCACTGCGTTTTTTTATTATGGCAGGCTACGAAGGGGAATACCATACCAAGGTCCATGAAGGCCGGATAAAAAACGCCATCACCTATGAGATAGAAGCAGCCAGAGCGAAACGGGAATATCTGCGTGATGTGACGGATAACGAACGCGTCCTGGAATTCGGATGCGGGGTCGGGCAGAACATCTACTTGCTGAAGAACGCGATAGGATACGACATATCCAAATATGCCAGGGAATTCTGCAAAGGCAAGGGGATAACGGTCATCGATGATTTGGATAAGATCGAAGATGGCTCGCTGGACGTCATCCTTTGCTCCCATGTCTTGGAGCACGTCGATAATCCCTTCGAGGTATTGCTCGGGATCAACAAAAAACTGAAAAAAGGGGGCAGACTCATCCTAATCCTTCCGGTGGAGGGCCAGGGCAAAGCTTCTTATGCCTTGGACATACACCAGCACCTCTATGCATGGAATTTCAGGACGATCAACAACCTGTTATGCAAAACGAATTTCACTCCTGTTGAGAATAAAACGCTCCATATCCCTGCAGGATATAAGAGATTGCTATTCGTTTCGAGGATCCATCCCGGACTCTATGGGCTTGCCACGCGCATCGTGGGTACTTCCCTTGGATTGAAAGAGATGAAGATAGAGGCGGTAAAAAACTAGATTTGCCCGGGGGTCAGGTAAATAAAAACATGCCGAGTCTACTTCAGTGTTCATGGACCGGACCACGGCATGCAGCAGATATATCGTCTCCACCCCCTACAATCTCCTTCTGGCAGCGGCCATAGCGGCATATATGGATACGGCCGGACTGAAGGAGCTCATCGTCTCTTCGCATTTTAGGGATGCTGACAGATTCGTTACCGCCCTCAAGAGATGGAAGCTTAACCCTTTCTCGAAAATAATGGAGGTGAAGGAGCGGAAAGACCCCGATGTGCTCAGGAAGATACTCACGATCCGCGCGAATCTGCAGGAGATAAAAAAACTCATGGGTGAACACCCGGCAGGTAACGCTTTCATATCCAATATAGAACAACCAGAGGGGCAGATGGTGGCTTATGAGAATCACGTCCGCGGAGGGAAGAACACATATGTGGAAGAGGGGGTGGATTCTTACACAGAAAGGAAATTCAACGAGCCGATATACATAAAACTGGCCAAGAAACTGCTTTATGGCCCTTGGTTCCTACGGGTGGAAACGCAGGTGGAGTATCCGTATTTCGACCGCATAATGGTATTGAGGCCGGACCTGGTACCGAAAAGACCGCAGAACGCGGAGATAATGAAGATACCTGGGGATGTTTTTGCAAAGCTGAAGAGAGACGGTCTGGTCAGCCTCATACTGGAGCAATATGGCGCTGATGCCGCGCTTGAGTGCGAAGCCATGGTGCTCGCTCCATATTCAGGCCAGGCAGAACAGATGGGGTATGAAAAAACCATCAAAATCTACCAGGAGATAATGAGGACGCTGGCTGGAAAAGGCATCAAGACGCTGGTGAAATACCATCCAAGGGAAAACAAGGAGGATATCCTCGGCATAGCAGGCATGAAATGGGTCGCAACTGTGCACCCCTCGCTGACCGCAGAGCTTCTTTTCCTCAACTGGAAACCAGGCAGTAAGAGGATAGTCATCGGTGACCTGACGACTGCGCTCTGCAGCTCCATGCTGATAAACCCGGATGTGAGAGCCATAAGCATCATGCACCTCGTTGGCTTCAAGGACACCATCGAGCTGGAAACGCTTTTCAAAAAGTGCGGGGTCGTCTGCCCCAGGACGATGGAAGAACTCATCGCTATGTTGGATTGACCATGCCGAAAAGCAGGACGTCCACGTATTTCCCTTCGGAGATGCAGTGGCTTTTCCTGAGGCCCCCTTATCGAACCATTCCTGCCTTGAACCCAACTACGAGAAAAACACATAATGAGTCGGCTATTTCCTGACCAGCACCACCGTGGCAACAGCATGCGTCCTGCAGTGCGAGATTGACAGGTGGACTCCGTACCTGAATCTTTTGTCTTTCACTGTTATCGAGGGCTTTTTGCCCTCGCCGCCCCCTGTGACGACTATCTGGGAAAGGGACAGCCTGCGCGGGGATGCCTTCACCAGCGCCTCCTTCGCGCAAAACCGCGCGGCCAGGCACTCGGACGGGTCATCCCGGGCGAAGCAATGCGCGAGTTCGCTTTCTGAAAACGCTTTCCTGAGGAACCTGACGTCCCTGAGCCGCGCCCTGAAACGCGATACGAGTTCTATGTCTGTGCCGATGCCGGCTATGCAGGAGGTTACATGACCTGGCATCCGTCCACCCCGATCACCTGTCCGCTGACGTAATCAGACAGAGGACTCGCAAGGAACAGGATCACTTTTGCGACGTCATCCGCCTTCCCTGTGCGGCCGAGCGAGATGTTGGCCCCTATCGCTGCTTTTGCCTCTGGTTTGATCCCGGAGGTCATGTCCGTCTCTATGAATCCGGGCGCGACCGCGTTCACTGTGATACCGTACCTGCCGAGCTCCTTGGCTGCCGATTTGGTGAGCCCGATAACACCGGCCTTGCTCGCGGAATAATGCGCGTAGGCCGCGCTGCCGTTGGTACCCATGATCGATGAGACGTTGATTATCTTGCCGGAACGTTGCTTCATCATCATCTTTGCTGCGTGCTGGACGCACAGGAAGGTGCCTTTGAGATTCGTATTGAGCACCTGGTCGTAGTCCTCCTGCCTTGTCATCAACAGCAGGCCCTCTTTCAGTATGCCGGCATTATTCACGAGGATGTCAAGCCTGCTGAACGTCTGCCTTATGGCATCGAACATGGCCTTCACCTCTGCTGCGTTCCCGACGTCGGCCTTTATGGCGATGCTGCCATTGCCGAGCTCGGCGCACAGCCGCTCCGCGTCCTCCTTTCCGCGGTTGTAATTCACGATCACCGTGGCCCCGCATGCTGCCAGCAATCTCGCGGTCTCCCGCCCGATGCCTCTGGATGCGCCAGTCACCAAAACCACCTTACCATCAAGACGGAAATCCATGCAAAACATCTCCAGAACTATCTCCGCACAATCACGAAACGTACGAGCCTGCCCATCACGAACGAGCCATCCCACGGGAACTCGTAATGGTTCATCGTTCCGAACCGGACGCAGCGCGCCACGCCGCACGATGCGAACAGCCTGCACAGGGCGATCGCACGGTCATCGTCCTTTATGGCGATACCCACTGTCTGTATTTTCGGAGTGATCAGGGCTGCCACGTCCGCCAGGTCGGGCACCTCCTTGACGAAAATCGTCCTCGACTGGACTGCCTCGTTGAGCACCAATTCGTCGTCAATCAGGATGGTCCAGTCCGGTTTTTCCGGTGCCACCAGGTCTTTCCGCTCGTCAAGCAGATATGTCGAACGGGCGTTGATTATTTTCGTCACGGTGTATTCCAACATCTCGCGTTTTGGGTACCTCGCTGAAATCTCCCGGAACCCTTTTGCCAGCATCTGAGCGAACTGCCGGACGGAAAGGCGGCTGTTCTTTTCGATGAACAGGACCTGTGGGGAGCTGCATGCGCTCTGGTCGAACGCCACTATGTCCATGACAAGCGAGGTCAGCAATCCCTCCAGCCCGTCCCCTTCGAGGAATCCCCGGTCCAGGACGCCGAACGAGTACTTCGGGCCGAATATCACGTCCTCGCAGTGCTCTTGCTCCGGGTATGCCTTTATCGCCTTCACCGCATCCTTCCCGCCCCAGATGACCTTCGCATCCGCAGCCAGGGAAAGTTCGGCATTCGCTGCCGCATCACCCTTGTCGAAATACACCACACTCACTGCTGCAAGCACATCCTTGCCCGAATACGTCCTGCCCTCATGGACGACCGATGTCTCGGAGAGCCTGCTCAGAAAACGGAGGACGAGCGGAACGGATGCAGACGGTATGCGCAGGATGTTTGCGTTCCTGCAGAGGATGGACTGCACAAGCGAAAAAACTGCGAGCGTGGGGACGTTGCCAGCTATCCAGTGGCAGACGAGCCCGCGCGGTGCTGCGTGCAGGAAGGTCCTGTCCCTGATTTCCACGAAGCCGTCCATCACGCCGGGATGTTGAAAACTGTCGCGGATCATTCCATCGAGGTTTTTCCTCTTCAACCATAGCACAAGATAGGTCACACCGTCCGCCTCCCTCAGGATCGGATCGCTCATGCATGCGGCACCGGCCTTGTCAAGAAGCAGGAGCAACGCATCGGTCGGGATAGACCTAAGGAGTCCGATGTTACTGCGCGTGGAATCTATGACATGGGCAAGGGAACGCGCATCTTCTTTCGGAGTGAAGTTCCCTGCTTCAAGATAGACGCTTATCATATTTTAGCCTCTGGTTTCAATCCGGCTCCCGATTCTGCCTTGCCTGCCGTTATGTCCCCGCAACCCCGCACTTCCGCCTTTTCAACGCGGTGCCTGAAGATAAGATGTTTCCCTTTCCTGCCGCAGCTGCAGTCGTCCACGCCCTTGAGCTCGCCGACGTCCTCGGTGAGAAGTGCTTGCCCGGGGTAACTGTCCGGAAGCACGCTGAGCACCTCTATGAGGCCCGGCTTTCCCGGCGGCTGCGCCTCCAGGGTCTGGAAATCGCGGATTATGACGTCTGCGAAATTGGCGACATGCTTGGAACCGGCTTCGCAATCGATGAAGACGACGCCCGGCTGCTCTGCCATGCCGTAAAAATTGTGCACGTCGGTTGGCGAAGCGCCGAACGCAGAGGCTATATCCTGCGTGAACCGTGACTCGCTCACCTGCGCGTGCCTTAGTTTTTTCCATCCGCCGCTGTGGAATATATGGGCTTTCCCGAAGCTGAAATCAGGAGCGCCGTCCGTTTCCTTGAGACGCTTCAGGAAACCGCTCCAGAGTATGAATGTGAAGCCGAATATCAGCACTTCCTTTCCGCGATTCTCCCTGGCGAAATCAGAGAGCACGGCAAAGTCGGGTTCCGAGGAGTCGTTCCTCTCGGTCATACCATAGGTGACGCTTTTTGCGAACATGGAGAGTCCGCGTATCGCCATACCACGGGCGGAAAGATCCGTGGCGTTCCGATTCGAGCTTTTCGTATCCATCACCAGGAAAGGGAGCCGTTTTTTACCCAGGAAACTGGCCAGCGTCGCAGTAAGGGCAGCGCTCTGCCTTCTGGCTGTGGTCTTGTCGAGCGGAACCGAACTGGGCTGCTGGCCCGTCGTGGCGCTGGATTTCAGGAGCCTCGTTATCTCGGCTTTTTTGCAGGTCGCGAGGTCGAAATATTTGAACATCTGCACCGGGATGAAAGGCACTGCCGCGAGGGAGTCGAACTTATCGGGTTCTGAAGAGAGTTTGGTATACATCGAATGCAGGTGGCTGTTCCTATCCTTCATGGATTTCAGCTGGCACCGCATTATCCGCAGCATCGCGGCCTCCTTCTCGGGCTGGGGAATAGAGTACTGCGGTGCCCCTATGAGGCCCTCAATCATCCGGTCTGTTTCCATGAAGGGCCACCACCTTTGTCGTGTCTATTTTTCCTGCGTGGGTGAACGGGAGCTCGGCAACGAACTCGACATATTTTGGGACCTTGAAGGTCGTCAGACGCGAACGGCAATGCGCCAGCACGGACTTCCTGGTGAGGGCAGCGCCTTCAGCGACAAGGACCACAGCCTTGGGCACCTCGCCCAGAAGATCGTCCGGCACGCCGATCACAACGCAGTCTACGACGCCAGGCAGCTCCATTATCGCACTTTCTATCTCCTTGGGGCTTACACGGTTCCCGGCGCTCTTGATAATGTGCTTTTCGCGTGACCGGATATAAATGTATCCATCCTCGTCTACGGTAGCTAGGTCACCGGTGTGCAGCACCCCTCCCCTCAATATCTTCGAAGTCCCCTCAGGGTCCTTGTAGTATCCTTTCGTTATGTTCCTGCCTTGTGCGACAATCTCTCCTGTCTCGCCAGGTTTCACGTCATTCCCATCCGCATCAACCACCTTGAGCTTGACGCCCGGGATGCCCGTGCCTATGGAACCGAGCTTGGAGTCGAGCATCTCGAAAGGCAGGTATGAAAGGCGCGCGGTCGCCTCGGTCTGGCCATACATCACGATGAGGGGTATTTCAGGATGGGCGCGCCTTATCTCCAGTATGTATGGGTTGGTCAGTTTACCTCCTGCCTGCGAAATGTAGCGCAGGTCCGGGAACCGCATCTCCTTGAACCTTGATTTCCTGAGGAGTATCTGGTAGTGGCTGGGAACTCCGGAGAAGCTCGTGCAGCCGTAATTGACAAGGTCGTCGAGCACAGTCCTTGTCAGCGCGAATGTGTTGTTCAGGACCAGGGAACCACCCTGGCGGATGTGCGTGTGGAGCAGGGAGGCGCCGAAGCAGTACGAAAACGGCAGGACTACGAGCTGGACGTCCTTTTCGGTGATTCCTAGGTACTTTATTATGGATTCGGTATTCGCTATTATATTGCCGTGCGTTTGGATGACACCCTTAGGCTCCCCTGTGGAACCGGAAGTGAAAATAAGGGCTGCAAGATCTTCGTCTGACGTTTCCGGCCACGCTCCACTCGGCCCATCAGCATCAGGCAACATCAGGTAGTTTTCCTCAGTGATTATCTCTGTCATTGCAGGCCCTGCAAGAGCACGGTATTTTTCCGCGCTGAACACGACGTCCATGCTGCACGTGTCTGCTATTTTTCCGAATTCTGACCTTGAAACCTTTGGGGAAACCGGTACCGCAACGTTTCCTGATTTTATCATCGCGAAATAGGCAATGATAAAAAAGATGGAATTGTCAGCGACAAGACCGATATTCTGCTTTTTCCACCGGCCCAGATATGATGCGACTTTGAGGATTTTGCCGTGTATTTCCCGGTATGTTGCCGTTTCAGCATCTCCCAGAACGAGCTTTTTTTCAAGATTCCCTGTCCGCTCAAACAGGTAATCGAAGAGATTCATATGTTGGGTACACCGTGTTTCCTCAGGATTTCCTTGATCGCCTTGACATTTTCCATGGCCGTTATCTCATCAACGTCAAACTCGATCCCGAACGCCTCTTCGAGAGCAGAGGTTATCTCAAGGTGGGTTATGGAGTCCCAGTTCCTGGACTTGTTGTATGCCGTCTCGTCGCTTATCTGGCTTTCGGGGATGGAAAGCTTCTCGGATAGGATTTTTTTCAATATGCCGTTTGCGTCCATGAAACCAGCTCCATGCCATGGGATTGGCACGATGAAATAGCTAATATCAGATATACTACCATACCGCCTGCATGGCAAGTATTAATACGTCAGAAAGAATATAAAGATGCAATATGAAGATGCGCCAATTTGCCGGGGCGAAAACTACGGCAGCACAAAATTTGCAAAAATTTTGTGCGCTATGGGAAATTATCAAATTTACCATACAAGGACAACAGTAGGAAAAAATATAAGAACCCACCACGACTAATAAGTGCTGATTGTATGGAAACCAAGGATTCTGTAACCTATGATGTGTTCCTGCCTGGAGAACTGATAGACCTTTGTGTGCCTTCGGAAAAGGCGGCCATCGTGAGCGGATGGCACAATTGGTTCAACAACCAGGAGACCACGCGCTTCCTCAACCAGGGAATCTTCCCGAACACCGTGGAGGAGCAGTGCAGGTTCTATAACCAGAATGCCGTCGAGAAGAAAAGGGTCATACTGATGATACGGGCAAAGGGGGAGACCGGCCTTATGGGCACGATCTCCCTTTCCAACATAGACATGTTCACCCGCCAGGCGAACCTGGCCATAGTCATCGGTGCCCACCCGAAAAAGCCGAACTATTACGCGCTCGAGGCAGTATGCAGGATGACTGAGCACGCATTCGAGAACGTCGGCGTGACATGCATCCACGCAACCATGCTCAAGCCGTTGAAAACATGGTGCCAGATGACCGAGCTTTTCGGGTATAAGGTGGAGGGCATACAGAGGAAGAACTTCACCAAGGGATATCATGTGTACGACACCATAGTGACATCGTGCCTCCTTGATGATTACCTGGGGCTGAAGGCCATGAGGAACGGCCAGTTATGGCCAGGCGCCAAGAAGGTCAATGAGCTCGTGCACAAGATGCCCAAGCAATGCTTCAGCGACAAAGTCTGCAGGATGCTTGAGGAGGAGCAAAAGAGGTACTACGGTTCGTTGAAGTACCTCTGATACGTGCCATTTCAATCAGACCCATTTTGTCAAACGAGAGGAGAGGCTCGGCTTGTCCTTTTCACCCATCAACCCTTCCCTGCCACCCAGCCACCCATCTTTCATGCCCTTTTCCGCCAGATCGGACCCGATTGACCTTCGGCGGCCTGTTTTAATAAATAATGCCAGGATATAAAAAAAACATGAACTGGAAGTCGAAAAAAGCCCTGGTCACAGGTTCTGCAGGCTTCATCGGCAGCCACCTCACCGAAGAGCTCGTACGCCTCGGCGCGGACGTGCGGGCGATGGTGCATTACAACTCGAACAGCTACTGGGGCAACCTCGAGCTGGTGCCAGCGGAAACCAGGAAGCGCCTCGACATAGTGGCAGGCGACGCGCGCGACCCGTTCTTCGTGCGGAAAGCGGTGAAGGGCTGCGATGTGGTGTTCCACCTCGCCGCGCTCATAGCGATACCATACTCATACGTGGCGCCCCGCGAGTTCGTGGACACGAACGTCAATGGCACGCTCAATGTCATGCAGGCATGCCTGGAGGAGAATGTCTCCAAGGTGGTCCATACCTCGACGAGCGAAGTGTACGGGACCGCGCGCTACGTCCCGATAGACGAGGAGCACCCGCTCCAGGGCCAGTCCCCGTATTCAGCGAGCAAGATAGGCGCTGACATGATCGCGGAAAGCTATCACAAATCGTTCGGGCTTCCGGTCGCGACGCTGAGGCCATTCAACACGTTCGGTCCGAGGCAATCCGCAAGGGCCGTGATACCGGCCATAATATCCCAGGCGCTTTCAGGGAAAAGGAAGCTCGAGCTCGGGAGCCTGGACCCGATACGGGATTTCACCTATGTCAAAGACACTGCCGCAGCCTTCATCAAGGTCGCGGAATCCGAGAAGACAACTGGGATAGTGGTGAACTCAGGCACTGGGGAAGGGAGGCGCATAGGCGAGGTCGTGGACCTTGTCGGCGAACTGACAGGGATCAAACTCGACCCGCTGCTGAAAAAGGAGCGCGTCAGGCCTGAGAAAAGCGAGGTCATGCGCCTGGTATGCTCGAACAAGAGGATCAAGGAGCTCGCGGGATGGACCCCGAAGCATCAGTTCAAGGAAGGATTGGAAGAGACCATAGGATTCGTGAAGACGAACCTCCACAGGTACAAGACCGACATTTACAACATATAACAGTGATAACAGCGAATAGCGAAATGGAAGGGAATTGAAAGGGGTGCTCATATATGCAAGCGATTCTGCTGGCCGGTGGGAAGGGGACGAGGCTCAAGCCGTATACCGCGTTTTTCCCAAAACCCCTGGTGCCCATCGGAGAAAGGCCGATAATGGAGATCGTCGTCCGCCAGCTCAAAAAGGCAGGGTTCGATGACATAATAGTCTCGACAGGCCACCTGGCGCAGCTCATGGAGGCCTATTTCGGTGACGGAAAACGTTTCGGGGTCAGCATGAGGTACGTGCGCGAGGAGAAGCCCCTGAACACAGCCGGCCCGCTCGCCATGATAGACGACCTTGATGACGATTTCCTCGTCATGAACGGCGATATCCTGACCACGCTCGATTACAGGAAGATGTTCCAGTTCCACAAGGAAAGCAAGGCGATTGCAACGATAGGCGTGCATGACAGGATACAGAAGATAGACTATGGCGTCATCACGACCGGCAAGGATTCCGCGCTCCTGGACTATGTCGAGAAGCCTTCCACCGGGTTCATGGTGAGCATGGGCGTGAACATACTGAACAGGAAGGCGGTGTCGCACATCAGGAAGAACGAGGCAATAGGCATGCCTGACCTGATGATGAGGCTGAAGAAGGATGGGGAGAAGGTATTGTGCTTCAAGAGCGAGTGCGAATGGCTTGACATCGGCAGGCCTGATGATTACGAGCTCGCTCAGAAGGCATTCTCTGAAAAGCCGGAGAGATACGTGGATGACTGATAGGATGGCTGGTTATCTTGTCTGATTATCTTGTTACAGGCGCGTGCGGCTACCTGGGCCGGAACTTCATACGGATCCTCAGGAGGGAGAAGCCTGACGCAGAGATCATAGGGACTGGAATAGACGACTGCGGTGGAAACAAGCCCGGCATGGATAGTCGTAGTGGGATTGATCTTTATCTGAAAGCCGACCTCGCGAACCCGGAGGAAGCGACCGGACTCGTGGCAAAGGCCGATCCCAGATATATCGTGCATCTTGCAGGCGTCCCTGGCGCATCCGACTGGCCGCTGCTCATAAAAGGGAACGTCCAGACAACTGCCAACATCCTCCAGGCCGCATCAACTGCAGGCGATGGCACCGGAAGCTCCCTCAGCAGCGCAGGAAACATAAGGACATTCATAGTTGGCTCTGCGGCTGAATACGGTTTTGTCAGGAAAGAGGAATTACCCCTGCAGGAAAGCAGGCCGCAGAGACCAGTGACACAGTATGGCATGTCAATGGCATGCAGGACCACCATCGCCCTGGGATATGCGACCCGGGGCGCCGACGTCGTGGTCGGAAGGCTGTTCAACCCCCTCGGGCCGGGTTTGTCGGAAAGCATGGCGCCAGGCTCTTTCGCGAAACAGGTGCTTGCTGTGAAAAACAGGAAGCAGAAGACGCCGATACGCGTCGGCGACCTGGAAGCGAGGCGGGATTTCATAGACATAGAGGACGCCTGCTGTGCGTTCCTCGCGATAATCGGGCGCGGAAGGAAGGGCGAGGCCTACAATGTCTGTTCTGGAAAATCCGTGGGTTTGGGAGAGCTGCTGGACGAGATGCAGCGATGCGAAGGCACGCATGCTGCAATAGAAGTGGATGGAAAACTCGCTGCAATGCCAGGGGTTCCTGACATCTACGGGGATTTACGCAAGATAACCGCGCACACCGGATGGAAACCTAAGATAAGCCTGGAAGAAAGCGTCAGGAGGATGCTGGGCTGACGTACGCTTTTCCGATCATATCTCTTCCTTGAGCCCTGCCAGCTGTCTCTTGAAAAGCGCGAGCATGTCCTTCTCATTGAAGAACGATGCAGCGGCACGGCATCTGGACGAGCATTCCATCCTCTCCTTCATGCTCTTGCTGAAATAGGATAACACCGCATCAGCGATGCTTTTCGCTTCGTCATCCACCACCATGCCAGGACCTATCTTATCCACAATCTCCTTGGCGCCGTTCTCTTTCGAGACGATAGTCGGGACTCCGGCTGCCATGGCCTCGATGCACGCCACAGGGAACATGTCCCCTCTGCTCGGCTGGATGTAAAGCGATGACGAGGCGAATTCCTGCGATATGTCAGGCACGTTCCCCAGGATGCTCATGCGTGCGGGGCCATACCCCTGGATCGATGATATCCCAGCAGGTTCGACGCGGCTGACTATTCTCAGCCTGGCCTTGGGCTCGTGCTCTAGCACAGTGGCGAACGCCTTGAAGAGCAGGTCAAGCCCTTTGTTGAAGGGGTCTGAGCTCACGATTATGAGGATGGTCGGGTCCTCCAGCGCAGGTTTCAGGGAAACGAGCTTGCGCATGGATTCCTCCTTGACAAACGGATAGACGACTCGGACGGGACGGGACGACGCGGGGATGTTTTTCGGGTTCTGTTGGTTTTGCGGGTTTCGCGTTTCGGGTTTAGGGTTTTTCCGGCCCTGCGCTTCGAGCCGCGAGAGCAGCTCGAGGCCGTACGTACCGTACACGAGATGGCCGTCCACATCGCGCAGAAGCTCCAGGAGCGCTTTTCGCTCGAACCCTTTGATGCGGCCGGAAAGGAGATGAAGGAAAAGCGGGCCGCAACCCAGGTTGATTATTTTAGATTTCCCGAGCAGGCCCATGCGCCGTTTCATCGCTGGATAGAAATAGCATGACTCGCACACGATATGGCTGAACCCGCTTGGAACCGCGAGTGATGCGCGCAGCAGGCTGAGCGCCTTGGTCGGGGCTGCCTGGCCTTTGGATGCCAGCTCCGGAAGCTGGAACACCTCGTCGCATGCGTATTCACCGAAGCGCCTGTGCACAGGATGCGCGCCGCTCAGTAGCATCAGGGTACGATCATCCACCATCGAGCCACCGCATGTAGCGCCGTACGCCTTGCTCCAAGCCGACCTTCTCCTTCCACCGCAGGCTCTCGAGCTTGGAGACGTCGAGGAGCATGAGTCGGACGTCCCCGGTCCATCCCCGTTTCGTTCCTGTGAACATGAACTCCGGGTCGAGCGCCATGTTCTTGCACACGAGCCTGGCGAGCGCCTCGACCGTGATCTTGCCACGGCTCCCGACATTGAACACGTCGTAGCGCGGCTTCTGCTTTTTCCATGCGGTTGTTATCGCTTCCACGCAGTCCGAGACATGGAGATAGGATTTGTCCTGCCTGCCATCGCCCAATATCTCCAGTTTCGCGGGGTCTTTCTTGAGCTTGTGGAAGAAGTCGAACATGACGCCGTGCGCGCTGCGCTCGCCGAAGATGTTCGCGAAGCGGAGCGAGGTGCCCTTGATGCCGTAGGAACCGCTGTAGGAGGACAGGTACGCCTCGCACGCGAGCTTGCTCGCGCCGTAGTTGCTTATCGGGACGCAGGGATGGGTTTCGGGCGTGGGTATGACCCCGGCCTCGCCGTAGACAGTGGACGTGGATGCGATCACGACGTGGCCGACGTCCGCCTTCCTGCATGATTCCAGCACCGAGAACGTGCCCCGGACGTTTATGTCGAAACCGCCTGCCGGGTCTGTCGCGCTCGAGCGCACCTCGGGATTGGCAGCGAAATGGAACACAGCGTCCGCGCCGCGCAATTCCTCTGATAGATCATGACGGATGTCCTTGCGCACGAAACCCGCTCTGGCCCTGGGACTGAGATTCTCCATCCTGCCGCAGGAGAGATCGTCTATCACCACGACCTCGTTGCCCCCGTTGCCTTCAGACAGCAGAGAATCCGTCAGATGGGAGCCTATGAAACCTGCTCCTCCGGTGACCGCCAGCCTCATGACAAAAACATTGCGAAGCTAAGTTTAAATATGCCGGATACGATATATCATTAAGAAGCACAGAAGCAACCAGGAGAGTCGTGATTGCAGATGAAGATACTTCTTATACAGCCGCAGTACAGGACAGCGGATTTGCCGACTTATTTCCCCCTGGGACTCGCTTACATAGCCGCGGTCCTGCGGGACGCGGGCCATGAGATAAAGGTCATAGACATAGAGGGCAACCGCTACCCGCCCGGGGAGGTCGAGCGCCGCATCGTCAGCGAGGATTACGACGCGGTCGGCATAAGCGCGCTCATCACGAAATACAAGTACCTGAAGAGGGAGCTCATACCGCTTATCAGGGCGAAGAAGCCTGGCGTGCCCATAGTCATCGGGAACTCGCTGGCGACCGCGATACCGAAGATGACGCTGACGCATGTGGGCGCTGACGTGGCCGTGATAGACGAGGGCGAGGTCACTGCTGTCGAGCTTTTCAACGCGCTCGCAAAGGGCTGGGACGAGAATAAGCTCGCTGCCATCGACGGCATCGCATTCAGGAAGAAGGATGGCAGCGTGGTCATCACGAAGCCCAGGGGTTTCATCCAGAACCTGGACACAATCCCGTTCCCGGCATGGGACCTGTTCCCGACAGAGGAATATGCCAAGAACATGCCGCTGCTCCACGCGGTTTTCCTCGATGCGCTCAAGCCCATGCGCGGCATAAACGTCTCCACTGTCCGCGGCTGCCCTTTCAGGTGCAATTACTGCTTCAAGGTCTTTGGAAGGAACGTCAGGTGGCGCTCTGCAGACAACATAGTCCAGGAGATAAAGACCCTCAAGGAGAGATATGACATCCAGTACGTCTCTTTCTCAGACGACCTGTTCACTGTGAACAGGACAAGGGTAGAGGAATTCTGCAACAGACTGATAAAGGAGAATCTAGGTATCAAGTTTTTTATCTCTGCCAGGGTGAACACAGTGGATGAGCCCATGCTCAGGCTGCTGCACAAGGCAGGCGTGGTGCAACTGACATACGGCATAGAGTCGGGGAGCAACGTCATACTCAAGAACATGAACAAGATGGCCACCAAGGAGATGGCCTACAAGGCGGTGGTGGCCTCCAGGAAGGCGGGCATCTCCCCCAATCCGTCTTTTATTATAGGCTATCCGGGCGAGACCAAGGATAGCGTGGAGGAAACGGTCAGGTTCTGCGAGGAACTCGGCCTTGCCACGGAATTCTTCTTCGCGACAGCCTACCCTGGCACAGTGCTCTACGAGCAGGCGCGCGCCATGGGCAAGATACCGGACGAGGATGCGTATTTCGAGAGCCTGGGCGAGATGAGCCAAAATCTTCTGATCAATTTCACTGAAATGAGCGAGGAAGAGCTGAAGAAGCTCAAGGCCGAGGGTGATAGGAGGACGAGGGAATCCAAGCTCGGAAAATTACTAAGAATAGGCAAGACGCTCGGCCCGGGCAAGATGATCAACGCTGCGGTCACGAGAGGGATCTGCAAGGTCATCAAGATCGTGAGGAATAGGGAACTCAGGATGAAAGCATCTGCTGCGGCTCCGAATCTATTACGGGAACCGAGCCAGAGCGGTCCGCAATGAGTATCGCGCCTGGTTTTATTCCTTCATTCTTGCTTAATTTTTCCTTCATTCCCCCGTTCATTCACCCTTCAGACTCGACAGCTTATCCAGTGTCTTCTCCATGCTGTGCTTGTGCAGGTATTCCACTATGACCGGCAGGGAGAACACGTCCACGACTATCATGGTCAGCCGGGTGAGGAAGCCGAACGCCACGCTGGTCTCGAACGGCACCCCGAAAGGAAGGAGCACCACCGCGAACGCGGCCTCGCTCGCGCCTGCTCCTGCTATCGTCGGCCCTGGCACGAACTGGATTATCGTTATCGCTCCCTGGAAAACCATCATGAAAAGCAGGTCGTAGACCATGTCTCCCGTAACGCTTATCCCTATCGCCCTGGAAAGCAGCAGCCATTCAACGCCTTTCATGAGCCATGCTAGGAGGCTTATCCAGATCACTTGCCATTTCACGGACAGGACGCTCGCCGAATGCTCGTGCATCCGCCGCAGGAAACCGAACGCTTTCGGAGCCAGCGGCAGGCTCTCGAAAGGCGACAGCAGCGCGAGCGCCGGGGGATGGAAAACGAGAAGGCCGGCGAAGATTATCGCCCCGGACGCCACCGCTATGACGATGACGTTTATCATGATGCCGCTCGCCCCGGCTCTGGAGATTATCAGCGCGCTCAGGATGGCCGCTGATGCCACCTTCACCATGAAATCGAAAAGCTGCGGGCCGAATATCGCGGCTATGGTCTTCTCGAGCTTTATGGAGAAACGCGAGGACAGGGAGAAGGCGGTGAAGAAATATCCCATGCGGGCAGGGGTGAAATCCGATGAGAGAAGCCCGGCCAGATTCGATGGCGCGACCTGCCGCATCCCGAGCCGCTCGCCCATGCTCGCTAGCACGGTCTTCAGCCGGTACGACATGATGAGGGTCACTGATACGTAGGCCAGCAGCGCGAGCGCGAACATTTCCAATCTCGCAGTGCGGAGGACGGAGTATATCTTGCCGAAACCCACCAGATATATGATGGCCGCGAAAAAGGCGAGTGAGAGGAGGATGTTCAGCATTATCTGGTTTCTCTTGTCCAAAAAAGCACCGCTACTGACATCAGTGAGAACGATTTTAAAACAACGGAGATAAATATGGATATATGCTCGAATTCATCCCGTCCCTGCTTTGGTTTTTCATCGTCTCGTTCTCGCTCGGCTTCGCGCTCACGCGGGAGAAGAACCTGATGAGCATGGGCTTCGGCCTCGCTGCTTTCGTGCTCCTCGCAGTGGCGTTCAATCTCATCGGCATCCCCCTCTCCTGGCCGGTGTTCGTGATCATATCCATCGCACTCCTCGGCTTCTTCATCCATAGGGGGGATCTGGACTTCAAGGCGCAAAAGCCGGACTATATCCTGATCCTCGTCGTGCTGCTTTTCATAGTCAACACCCTTATCTACTGGATCGGCGCGACATCCTACCCCTGGCTTGAGGACGACGACTCATGGGGCTATGCCCATGATGCCAAATGGGTCGCTGTGAAGGCGACCTCCACCATACCGTATGACGGCGGCTTCGTGGGAAGAGGCCAGAGGCTGGAGCCGTTCCCGCCGGGATACACGATCCTCATGGGCGTGCTCGGCCAGATGACACCTTCCACATCCGATACGCTGAAATTCTACAACGCATTCATCATAGGGCTGGGGCTCGTGTTCGCGTTCTATGCGTTCGCGCAGATCACCGGGGACAGGCGCCTCGCGCTCTTCGGGGCTTTCTTCCTCCTCGCCCTGCCTTCATTCATGAACCATTTCATATGGGCGCAGTCCCTCGCCGTGCCGCTCATGTTCGTGGCATTCTACGGCTATGAGAAGTGCCTGGGCGACAAGCGCTTCGTGCTTCCGGCAGCTGTCGCCGCGGCCAGCGTCGCGCTCACCCATCCGGCCGTGGCTCTGATATTCGCCATCTTCTCAGCCGCTTATTTCCTCGTCCGTGCCTGGAACGACGGTATGGAAGCAGCCAAAACCCTGGCGATGATGGCTGTCCTCGCCATCGGCCTCTCATGCATCTTCTACGTCCCCATCGTACTGAAATACGGCGTCCAGAACACGGCCTCTGGCATAGGCCTCACCGGCTCGCTCGTCCAGGTGGAGAACGGCAGTATAACTTATGTCGAGGACACTTCAGGTAACATCGTGTACAGCGCCCAGGACTTCCTTTTCATCGAGCCTTTTGGAAAGATAGACCAGCAGCAGGGCATCGGCCTCGTGCTGATGGCTCTCTCCGTGCTCGGATTGCTCGCTGCCCTGAATGAGCTGAGGCTCGGCCGGAAAACGTCCTGGCTCGCCTATGGAGCCGCATGGTTCGCGATGGGCATGATCGGCGTGGAAGGCAACCTGTTCCCAGTCAAGCTTTTCCCCCACCGCTTCTGGGTTTATCTCTCCATCCCTATCGCCATGCTGGCTGCTTACGCCTTCCTGAAGATCGAGGAGAGGTTCGCGAAGCACAAGAATATCCTGCTGGTCCTTCTCATCGCCAGCGTGTTCCTCACATCAGCCGGGCCCAAGCTCAGCGTGGAGACATCGCAGTGGCCGCCAGGCGTCGCGTTCAGCTCGTCAGACGAAATCGCCGGCTATGTCCACATAAAGGATACGCTCCCGAAGAACACCAAGATATTCCCGCTCTGCTCCTATGACGGAACGGTGATCGGGTTCGACATGCTCTCCGGCATGTACGACGATCGCGCGTTCAAGAAAACGGCCACGAACAAGACGCCTGACGAGGTGTATTCCTACCTTTCGCGATCAGGCTATTCCTATATGACGATAGACGTCAACTGCTTCAAGACGCTGGGCCAGACGACCACCAACGACCTGCTCAACGCATACCTCCAGTCCGGAAGATTCGAGAATACGTATGTCAACGGAGGCCTCGCGCTTTTCAAGCTCAAATGAGCTTCACTCTCTTTGGACTGGACCGGAGCTAGCCCATTTCCTCACCAGGCCGATACCGTTCTGGATGAAGCCGTGCAGGCGGAAACCGGATTTCGAGCTGAGGCGCAGGTAGTGCGCCAGTTTGGACGGTCTGAGATAGAAGCGCCGCTCGGTCTCGTTCCTCTTCTTCACCAGCTCGGGGCTCGAGTAGAGGCAATCCGTGTTGCTGCCCTCTTCCGCCCCCAGATCCTCGCGGATGGTGCTGCCCACCCTCGGGACGAGGAGGTTTATGGAAAGGTAATCCGGGTCAAGCTCGAACATGAACGCGATCGTCTTGCCGATGTCGTCTCCTGGAAGTCCGAGGATGAAGCTCGTGAGGACCTCTATGCCGAGGTCCTTGGTCTTCTTCACGATCTCCCGGACGCGCGCGGTCGCGAAGCCTTTGCTCATGCGCTTGAGCGTGTCGTCGTTGCCGCTTTCCACCCCGTAGAAGATGAGATAGCAGCCTGCGGCCTTCATCTTGGCGAGCAGCTTCTCGTTCACGACATCCACCCTGGTCTCGCAGCTCCAGTCCAGACCGAGGTTCTCCGATATCATGGCGTCGCAGAGCTTCTCCATGTCAGGGACCGCGAACGTGTAATCCCTGAAGAACAGGTCCTTTATGCCGAGCTCCTTGATATGCCTCAGTTCCCGGATGACCTCGTCCATGTCCCGCTTCTTGAAATTGAGCTTTCCTGAATTGCAGAACCTGCACTTGAAGGGGCAGCCGTAATTGGTCAGCACGCCGGTGGTCGGGCAGTGGAGCGAATGCGGAAGGAAATATTGGTGCTTCCTGACGAATTCGTGCGGCGATACGCCCATGGAGAAGCGGTTGGACGCGCTTCTTTCCACGCTCCCTTTCCCGGCGCCTGAATCCAGCAGGGCGATCACCCCCTCGCGGTTGGTGAAGTCGCGGATGTGGAAATCAACCTCGGGATACTCTTCCTTCCTGAAAAGCATGACATCTCCGCTCGCCCATATCTTCGTCTCGGGAAGGGCTTTTTTGAGGCTGGAAAGGAATTTCCGGTCGGCATCCAGCGTTATGGATGAGACGATGGTGAACACGTGGTCCGGCTGCATGGCTGCTATCCTCTTGAGCGCTTTCTCCTCGTCCATGCCCTCCATGATGCAGTCCAGGTATTCCAGCTCCATGCGACCCTTGAGCATGGCGCCGAAGCAGAGCAGGTCGGCCTGGGGAAGATAATAGCTCGCCTTGACTGTATGCGGGCACCCCATGTCTCTTGAGACCTTCCTCGTGAACGGCAGATTGAGCAGCAATGCTTTCATAGTGTCAGACACCTTGCGACATGAGATACCTTATGGTTCTTTTTATCCCGTCCTCGATGCCCGTCTCCGGTTTCCATCCCGCGGCCTCGACCCTCTTGGTGGAGAGCAGGACCACGGGCTGGTCCCCTACCCACCCTATCTCGCCTCCGGTGTGCCTGTAGACGACGTTCTTGAGGCCCATCTCCCTTGTTATGATGCCTGCCACGTCATCGACCATGATCGTGTAGCCCTGGCCGAGATTGAATATGCTGGAGCTGCTGGGGTTGTTGGATCTGCTGGAACCCGAACGCGCGGCGGCAGTAGCGGCAGCGCCTGCCATCATGCCTGAGACGCAGTCCTTGACATACATGAATGATTTCTTCTGCTTCCCGTCTCCTAGTATCTCGAGCGTGCTCGGGTCCTTGCGCAGCTTGCGGTAGAAATCTATCACAACGCCGTGCGGGTAGCGCTCGCCCACCACAGAGACGAACCTGTAGATGGATGACGATATGCCATAATACTCCGAATAGGCTTCGATGAACGCCTCTGCCGCGAGCTTGGATGCCCCATAGAGCGAGGTCTGCACCTTGGGCGCGTCTTCTGGTGTGGGAAAGACCTTCTGCGTGCCGTACACCGCTGCCGACGAGCTGAAGGCGATGCCCTTGACATCGTTGAGCCTCATCGCCTCGAGGACGTTGTGCGTCCCTATGGTGTTCTGCTCCATGTCTATCCCGGTGTTGGCGATGCCGCCGCGGATGTCCGCGTTCGCAGCGAGATGGAAGACGAAATCAACGCCCCTGAGCGCGTCTTTGAGCGCTTTCCTGTCCAGGATGTCGAGCTTGAGGAAGCAGTACGATTTGTTCTTCCTGTGCTCCTCCACCACCTTAGGCTGGCCGGTCTTCATGTTGTCTATGACAATGACTTCGGCGCCTTGTGAGAGCAGCTCGTCCACGGTGTAGGAACCTATGAACCCCGCTCCGCCGGTGACCGCAACCTTCTTTCCCTTGAACATAGAACCACGATCCTACATGCCCCATAGAATGATTATCACTATCATCACTATTATCACTATTGTCACTATTGCCTTCTTGGCACGCTGTCGTTGAATATTATCCTGCTGCCTTCCACCGGGAAATCGAATTGCACTTCGCGCATGGGCGAAAGCGCCTTGCGCACCGAACCCTGCTTCCCCTCGTCGCAGTAGAACATGAAGAACCCGCCGCCCCCTGCGCCCAGTATCTTGCCGCCCGCAGCGCCAGCACGGATCGCCGCGTTGTAATAATTATCTATGGTATCGCTCGATATGCTCGATGCGAGCGTGCGCTTCATCTGCCAGGATTCGTCGAGCATCCGCCCGATGGATTCCGTCCTGCCGCGCTCGAGCTCCGCCCTGGCCCGGATCGCGAGCTCGCGCATCCGGTTTAGATGCTCCACCTTGTCGCCTATGTTCTGGTTCTGTTCCTTGAGCACCCGACCCGAGCTCCTCGCGATGCCTGTGTAGAAGAAGAGCAGCTTGCTCCGCAGCGTCGAGACCGTATCCGGAGCGACCTTGAGGGGTTCGACCGAGACCGAGCCATCCTTGTTGAATCGTATGAAATTGAATCCGCCGTATGCGGCGATGTACTGGTCCTGCTTCCCGATGGGCTCGCCCAGGATGTCTATCTCTATCTTGCACGCGTCGGAAGCGAGCTTCTCCGGCGTCGTCTTCTCGCCCCTGAATGAATGGAGCGCGTTCAGAACGCTGACCAGGAATGTGCTGGATGAACCGAGACCTGTCCCGTGCGAGGGGAAATCGGCCTGCACGCTCAGCTCTATTCCCTGCTCGACCTTGGTGAACCGCATCGCCTCCCTTATGGTTGGGTGGAGTATCTGGTCCACTGAATCCGCGACCTCGGTCAGGCGGTAGTTCAGCTGTATCTTGTCATCGAATTTCTTGTTGACCATGACATAGACGTACTTGTCGATGGCAGCGCTCAGGACGCAGCCGTAATCCCGCTCGTAATATCCTCTGAAATCCGTCCCGCCGCCGAAAAAAGAGATGCGCAGCGGGCTCCTTGATGCGAGCATGTCATCTCCTCCCGCCGCTGCGTTCGAGGATGTCGCTCTTGAGGAGGTGGCCGATCACCCAGTGGACGTCTTCGGCTATCTCCACGTTATCAGTATCCACTATGATATTGTGTTTGGCGACCGATGCTATTTTGCCTCCTTTGAATGCAGTGAGAGCGACAGTTATGGCGCCTGCGCGGTTCGCGTACTCCAGCGCCATGAGGACGTTAGGCGAGTTCCCGCTCGTGCTTATGCCTATCACGACATCGCCCGGCTGCAAGAGATTCTCGAGCTGCTCCCTGAACACCACCACGTAGGAGATGTCGTTGGACCACGCGGTCATGAGCGAGACGTTCTGGTTGAGCGAGATGGCGCGGAAGCGGGCTTTATTGCCCGGGACTATGCAGCCCTTGGAAAGGTCGGATGCGAAATGGTTCGCGTTGTTGGCGCTGTCGCCATTGCCGAACAGGAAGATTGTCTTGCCCCTCTCCCGCGCATCGATCACGAGGTCGGAGAGCATCCTTATGTCCGACCCCTTGACCTGGGCAAGCGCCTTCTGCAGCTGCGAATTATAGGATGCGAAATCAAGGACCTTCATCTTTTCACCGTGTATCTGGATAGCCTCTCCGCGGTCCCGATATCCGAGACCTCCTCATCGGTCATGTAAGCGAAGAGACGCCCGCCGCGCTCGAGCACCGAGGGCAGGACCTCCTTGTCGAGCATAGACTTTCCGTCGGGAAAATAATTTAAAATGGAGTGTTCGAAACAGTAGACCCCGGCGTTCGCTATATTCGTGAACCGCTGGCTCGGTTTGGGCTTGCCAAGAAAGCGGGTTATCGAGCCGTCCGGCGCCACCTCGATGATGTCTGAATCGTGCGGATGCGAGCTGCGATGCACTGTCAGGGTGCCGAGCGCCTTCTTCTCCCTGTGGAACGCCACGAGCCTCTCCAGGTCCATGCCGACGACAAGGTCGCCGAGCAGCAGGAGGAACGGACCGTCGAGCAGCGGAGCGGCGTTCTTGAGCGCTCCTCCTGTGCCGAGCGGCTCGCTCTCCTGCGAATATTCGATCCTGACCCCGAATGCCGCGCCGTCCCCGAAATGCGCGCGTATCCTGTCAGCCAGGTGGTAGGTGCAGATGACTATGTCCGTGAACCCGTGGCGCTTGAGATGTAGTATCATGCGCTCGAGCAAGGGCTTGCCGTCGATCCCGACCATGGGTTTGGGGATCGTCTTCGTGATGCCGCCCAGGCGCGTCCCCATTCCGCCTGCGAGTATCACTGCCTTCATATGAGGCTCACCACCAGCTTCGCCGCGTCATAGAGATCGTCGCAGACATGATCCGCCGTGACATCGTATTTTTTGTCCTTCCCGCCATGCCCCGTCCTGACGAGTATGGTTTTGCATCCGAAGTCCTTGCCTGCCTTGATGTCCCGCGTGGTATCGCCTATCATGAAACAGTCCTTTGGAGCGATCCCGAACCGTTCCGAGGCTGCCTTGAGCATCCCTATTTTGGGCTTGCGGCAGTCGCAATCCACGCGGTAGATAGGATTAGCGCCAGGATGTCCCTTCTCCGGATGGTGGGGGCAGTAGTACACGGCATCGATCCTCGCGCCTTGTTTCGCCAGCATGGAGACTATGTGCTTGTTTATTTTCCTGACGTCATCCTCGGTGCAGAGATTCCTGGCCACCACAGGCTGGTTCGTCACCATGGCGACGGTGATCGAGCGCTCGTTCAGCAGCTTTATGGCCTGCGCGGCCCTGGGAATGAGCCTGACCTGGCTTGTCTTGCAGATAAGGTCTTCGTCCTCGTTAATCGTGCCGTCCCGATCCAGCAGAACCAGGTTTGCCATAATATCGTATTCCATATGTATGTCCGGGGTTGTTAAAATTGCTTCCCATCAGGCATGGAGTTTTGCGGGTCTCGGGTTCTGCGGGTTTTGGGTCCTGAAGTCCGATCAGATTTTTCGAAGAGCCTGGCTCATTTCGGGTTCATACGCGACATATAACAACGGAAATGAATCAGGTATGAACCCGAAAATTCGAAAAATACTCGCAAAGTCGGGTCGGTGTCTCACCCCTACTCGAGGAGCACGGTACTCTCACCGACTTTGCGATAGGACTTTGGGGACTTGGGGCAACAGCCCCATGGTTCTGAGTTTTGAGTTTCGCGGTTCAAAACGCGCAACGCGAAACCCGCGAAACTATCTGAACCCGCGAAACCCGTCACGGCCTGAACCGTTCCTTCAACAGGAAAACGCAGTCCTTCACGCCATCCACGAGCCTGACTTTCGACATGCCGCTCCTGCGTGAATAGGTTATCGGCACCTCGATCATCCTGAATCCCTTCTTCGCGGTCTGCGCGAACAGGTTGCATTCGAGCTCGAACGTGTGCGCGGTCACCTCTATGGATTTGTACGCCTTCTTCCTGAACGCCCACATGCCGCTGCAGACGTCGCTGACATACCTGAGGTAAAGCACGCTCGCAACCATGCAGATGATGTTGTTGCCGACGTTGTTCACGAGCGGCATCGAGCCGGTCTCGAGCTTCCCGCGCAGCCTGGAGCCGAGCACCACGTCGTATTCCCTGAGCAGCTCCAGGAAGCGGGGTATGTCGCCTATCGGGTAGGTCAGGTCGGCATCCATCATGACCGCGTAATCGCTGTCGATCTCCTGGAAGGCGCGCTTGATGGCGAATGCCTTGCCTTTTTTCGTCTCGACTATTATGCGGGCGCCGAGTTTTTTGGCTATCTCGACCGTGCGGTCGGTGCTCAGCCCGTCTATCACCACGATCTCGGCATCAGGGACCGCTGCCCGGACCCCGCGTATCGTCTTCCCTATGTTCTCTTCCTCGTTCAACGTGGGAAGCAGTACAGAAACTTTCGGGTTCGTATCTGACACATCACATCCGTCATGTACCGTATACGAACTCGAAACAGAAGGCATGTAGAGGATTCCGGACGAATCAATAAAAACTCAGCGCTTGCGTGCCACGCAGAGGATGTCATTGTTGAGGTTGTTGAAGAGGATCTTCTCCCCGATGCCATCCGTATGCGTCGCGACCGCGAGAGAGAGCCCGAATCGGACCACCGGGTTGTGGGAGGTGCTGCTGCGGATGAGGTGCCTGAACCTCACGAAACGGGTTGTGTTGCCCATGTACGCGACCTCGAAACCCGCTTTGGCGAGCAGTTTCGTGAGCGTACCTTTGGTGAAATAGAAGAGGTGCTCGTCAGGCTTGATGTTCACGAGTTTCGTCACCCATCGCTCGTAGTCCGGGGTGGTTATCAGCAGGACGCCATCGTCCTTGACGTAGCCGCGGAGATTGCGGAGATATTCCACCGGGTCCTCGAGATGCTCTATCAGGTCGCTCATGTTCACGAGGTCGGCCTTCACGCCCTGCGGAAGCTCTTGCGCCAGCGTGAGCGAGAAGAGCCCCTTTGCCTGCGCCCGCGAGCCTGGGTTCAGCTCTACCCCGTACAACTCCTTGAACCCCTTTTCCCTGCAGACAGCGAGGAACGTGCCGACCGAGGCCCCTATATCGAGCACCACCTTCGCGGATTTCTGGTAAGAAGAGACGAAAGAAAGCCTCTGCCTGAAGGTCTCCTTGTCATTCTCCATGCTTTCGGCATAATACAATGAATTGCCTATGGAATCCGATTCATAGACCGTGCTCACAGACGAGAGGCGCGGGCTGATGAACACGAGGCCGCAACCCCTGCACCTGACGAGCTTGAGCGAGGCGCCGCGGACTGAAAGCTGCTTGAGCTGCTCCTGCTCTCCTTCGCATAACACGCATCGCACTTCAACCGTCTGGGGCCCCAATGATAAACCTCGCTGGTTTAGCATGGAGAAAACATATTAAGACCATTCCGCATAACATATCAGACCATGGAGAGGATCGGGATCATCGGCGCGCTGGACGAGGAGATAGTGCACTACCTTTCCGAATTATCCGAACCAGTGAAAACCACTGCCTCAGGATTCGCATTCTACGATGGGAAACTGGCGGGAAAGGACGTCGTCGTCGTGAAATGCGGGGCGGGAAAAGTCAATGCAGCGACATGCACCCAGCTCCTGATAGGCAGGTTCGGGGTTTCGTGCATCATATTCACAGGAGTGGCCGGCGCATTGAACCCTTCCCTTGGCATAAAGGACATGGTGATCTCCAGGGACAGCATCCAGCATGATGTGGATGCCACTGGCCTTGGTTTCGAGAAAGGCGAGATCCCCTACAGCAAGATAAGGGTTATAGACGCCTCGGCAGAGCTCGGCAAGCTCGCTTACTCGGAGGCCAGGCGCCTTGGCCTGAACATCATCCACGGCAGGATGCTCAGCGGAGACCAGTTCATCACAGACCATGGCGCCTCGAAACGGCTGAGGGACGAATTCCATGGAGACTGCGTTGACATGGAAAGCGCGGCCGTAGCGCACGTGTGCAAGCTGAACAATGTCCCGCACCTCATCATCAGGTCGATATCAGACAGGGCGGATAAATCCGCTTCAGTGGATTTCAAGGCGTTCTGCATGGATGCGTCCAAAAATTCTTTCTCGCTGGTGAGGTCGATACTGGCGAAGATGGATACTAAAGGGCCGGACCGCCTCGCCAGGATAAAATCCAGGATACGGACTGTTCCCGACTGGCCGAAAAAAGGCGTGATGTTCAGGGACATAACCACGGTGCTGAAAGACAAGGAGGCGTTCAACGACGTGATGGAGCTGCTCGTCGAGCGGTATTCGCGCATGGACATCGATCTCGTGGCAGGGATAGAATCGCGCGGATTCATCACAGGCTCTGCGCTCGCGAACAGGCTCGGGGTGGGATTCGTACCCATAAGGAAGGCAGGGAAGCTGCCTGCCAAGACTGTTTCGATGGAATACGCGCTCGAATACGGGAAGGACAGGATAGAGATGCACGAGGATTCGATAGCCAAGGGCGCGAAGGTGCTGCTGGTGGACGACCTGATAGCTACAGGCGGCACTGCCTTGGCTGCATGCGAGCTGATCCGGAAACTGGGCGGAGACGTGGTGGAGTGCAGCTTCATGATCGACTTGTACAACCTCGGCGGGAAGAAGAAGCTCGCTGAGAAAGGATACAAGACCTTCAGCTTAGTGGAGATGGAAGGATGAAGAAAAGCTGCTTCCCAGAGATCAATTGGGGCGAGATCGCCCATCAGACGACCGGCCAGCCAAGAACTCGTGATTCTTCGTTCGATCACTGCCAAAAGCAAGCTTACTGATGAGAATGTGAAGGAGATAGGAGACAAGATAAAGATGGCCATAGCTGCACGGCACAAAGGAGGTGGGAAGAATGATGGTTGATGAAGAGGTATCCAAATACCGAAGCGAAGTGATTGAAAAATTCATTAATCTCGAAACGGTAATCAACGCCATAATTTCCCAACATTATTTTGGAAAAGTAAGGTTTGATTTTTTAACTGAGGTACTTTATGACGAGTATTTTTCTTTTGGATTGAAGCGCAGAATTCTTGAGAGGATAGTGCCGGATATTGATAAGGAAAAACTTCAGGGCTTATGTAGATTGAATATAATACGGAATTATTTCGCACATTGTAATCAGGAATTTTTTCCTGGGTCTTCTAAACCAACTAAAGAAACAAAAGGGTTTGTTTTGGATCCACGAAATCTGAAAAAACCAGTGGACTTCAAAGCGCTCTACTCTGAATTTACTGCTAAAGAGAAGGAAGTTACCCTGTATTTATTCGAACTTTATAAGAAACGGGGCGGAGTCGCAGGAGAAGTATAAAAATTTCAGCACCAATCCTTTAAATCTCTCCGACAAATATAGATTCGGGGGGATAATTTGGAAAGGGTCATCAGCCAAGACATTTTTACGGAGCTTCTCCAGTCTAAAGAACGAGACTTGAAATACACGATTCATTCAGTTCAACAAGCGAGAAAAAGAGGTTTGATCCGAGATCATGAGGATTCCATTCCGAAGTTCGAGAAGGACATAAAAGAAAACACGCCCCACAAGGTAACCGAACAAGATTCGGAAAATGCAGGCGAAAGGAAGTTCAAAGCATATTATCCCGCTGGAGAAGGAGGGGCTATATAGCCTATATCGTAGTCCTTAACTCTCAAATTCGCCTGTTGAGTGTATATCGTACAACAAAAAAACTGCAAAGAGAGATATATCGATACAGGAGACGATTGGTGCATTCGCACCAAAGAGAGGCTATAAAAACCTGAGAAGGGAGAGTTCTACTATGAAACCGATCAATTTTGATCCGGAAGCCGATGCCATTGCTGTTGAGGTCAGAACAGAAAAGGCCTACCGGACCATTGAGTTGACTGAGCACATCCTAATCGATGTATCCGATTCGGATCAGGTAGTTGGGCTTGAGATATTAGACGCGAGTGAAGAAATAGCTAAAATCTTCGGCAGGGTGGTACCAAAAGCCGAAATCAAACAATTGCTTTGCCAGATAATACAGAAACCGAATGATGAGTATCTTATCCAGTTCAATTCACCTAAAAAGAATAACCAGATCGCTACATTTCTATTCCAATTATATCGCAGTCCGTTAATTTCTTGAATAATAGAAAATCCCGTTATTTTTAAATCTCTCCGACAGATATAGGTTCGGGGGGATGGACATGCTTGGCTGGCGCATCATGAGCCAGGGCGAATACGACGTAGGGCTTCCGGTGCTGAGCAAGGACGAGGAAGAGCTGATTCTCGCGACAGAAACGCGATTCAAGGAGGCCACGCGCTCGCACAGGGCAGGCAGCAAGGCCGAGAGCGACGCGCTCGTAGGCGCGCTGCTAGAAACGGTCGCGAAGGAGAAGGGCCTTTACCTGGACGAACATCAGAACGACTACCTCAAGCGCATCGCAGCCATGCACATCCACGGCTTCGCCTTCATGGAGCCCATACTCTCAGACCCTTCCATCGAGGAGGTGAGCGTGATAGGGCCTGGCAAGCCTGTCCATGTCTACATCAGGAAAACAGGCTGGAAGGCTGTGAACGCGTGCTTCGAGAACGAGAAGGCCATATGCGACATGATAAACCGCATGTCGCGCGGCCTGGGAAGGCACATCACGATGCAGAATCCCCGCCTGGACGCTATGCTTCCAGACGGCTCTCGGCTGCATGCCTCCCTGCCTCCTGTGTCTTTGGGCGAGATAACGCTGAGGCGCTTCCGCGACAACCCCTTTTCTCCGCGCGAGCTTGCTGAAAATGGCACGATAAGCGCAGAGGCGCTCGCGTTCCTCTCGGCATTGATGCAATGCGACTGCTCGCTGCTTATCGCAGGGAACACAGCGAGCGGCAAGACCACGACGCTGAACGCCCTGTTCTCCTTCATCCCTGGGAACGAGCGAGTCATAATCACAGAGGAGACGCCTGAGCTCAGCCTGCCGCACGAGCACCAGATGCGCCTCGTTGCGAATCGCGACATGGGGATAACGCTCAAGGACCTGGTCTATGACACGCTCAGGATGCGGCCTGACCGGATGGTGGTCGGAGAGGTGCGCAACAAGGACGAGACCGAGGCGCTTTTCGACGTGCTGCTGGCCGGCCAGGCAAGGGGGAGCTACGCCACGTTCCACGCGCAGAGCGCGCACGAGGCGATCTCCAGGCTCGAATCGTTCGGTGCGCGCAGGGACGACCTGTCCAGCATAGATTGCATCGTTGTCCAGCGCAGGATGCTATCCTATGACCCTGTGAAACGGGCGAACAGCGAGGTGAGGCGCGTGGTGGAGATCGCGGATGTGGGAGAGATGATACGCGGGAATCGCGGTGGTGGAGACAGCGGCGAGCGCAGCGGCGGAAACGACTGCGGGAATTGCGGTGTGTTGTACGCCCCTGGGAAGCGGATTGTACATTCCAGCCTGCTCGGTAGGATGGCTGCGAGCTTCGGTTTGAGCAGGAAGGGGATGATAGGCGAGCTCAGGAGGCGCGAGCGCGTGATCATGGAAGCTGACCCGGACTACCATGGATTCTACAGGACCGTCCAGAAGGATTTCTTCGCGCTCGGATGGTGACCATATGCTTGAGACGCTCGTGCAGCTTTCGGAAAGATTCCCTTCGATCGAAATGACCTGGAAGGGAAGGAAGAGATTGCTCATCCTGATGCCGAAGGCCGATCCTGGGAAATATATCTCGCTTTCCATCGCGCTTTCCGCTGGTTTCTCGCTCACCATCATCGCGCTCTCGGTTGCGCTCGGTCTTCCTTATCTTCTCGCCCTGCCTGGCTTCGCATGCGCAGCGCTATTCTTCCTCTATCTTCCTGACATGGAGATGGGAGGCAGGCTCGCTGACATCGAATGCTCGATGCCGTTCTTCCTCAGGACGCTCGGCATGCTTCTCGAGATGGGCCTTCCCTTCCGCCGCGCCATGGAGATTGCGTGCGAGGGCGAGGGGACGCTACAGGACGAGATGAGGCATGTGCTGCGCGAGTGGGATGGCGGTATCAGCTTCCAGCGCGCGATGGTAGGCTTCGGCACCATGTTCGATTCGCCTGCGATAAAGCGCACGGTCTCCCAACTGCTCTCAGCGTACGAGACCGGGAGCCAAGGCCATGAGATCGTGAGGATAGGAGACGACCTGCTCGCGCTCGAGCAGCACAGGCTCAAGGAATACGCATCGCGCGGTTCGGTGTTCGGGCTGATGTTCATAATGACCAGCGCCATCGCGCCCACGTTTTTCCTGGTGTACGCGATCGCAGGGAGATTCGCCATGGCGCAGCGCCTGGAACCAGCGCAGATAACGATCGCCATGCTCGTGTTTTTCCCGATGGTGAGCGTCCTGCTCCTCATACTTTCCAAAGCCACCATGCCGCGCTCGGCGTTCCAGACCAAGGGGTTCGATCCGGCTGCGCTCGCTCCTGGCGCGATTGTGGCTGCTGGATTCATCATAGCGCCGGAATACGGCAGTGTTGTGCTCGCCATAGGGCTGCTCCTGTCCTTCTATTCCATATGGCGGACGTACGCTCCTGAAAAAAGGCTCGAGGACCTCGAGCAGCGCCTTCCTGACGCGCTGTTCTCGGTGAGTGGCATGCCCAAGGCCACGCGCACCGAGCGCATATTCGGGATGGTGGAGGCTGGGGGATACGGCCCGCTTTCCGAGGAGGCGGGGAAATCAAGGGCGCAGCTCGAGATGAATGTCAGGCTGGGAGAGGTACTGGATGATCTGTGGATGCGGAACCGATCCCCTATGCTCAGGAGAACGTGCCTGATGCTGGGGCACTTGATAGAATCGAACTCCATAGACAGGCTCGGCATGCTGGCTGACGACATGACCAAGGCGCTCCAGACCGTGCGCGAGAGGGCGCAGACGTTCGCGATGCAGAAATACACGCTGATGTTCGGCGCGGTGCTGATACCGCTCATCATGAAGATGACGATATGCCTGCTTGGAAGCATAGGAGGGCTGATAGCTGGCGGGAGCGGAATCGGGGCTGGAATAGGAAGCGAAGCGGTGAGCGGGATTGTTGGCGGATCCGGAATCGGAAGCGGGTCGGTGGTCGGGGCGGGTTCTGGAGCATCTGACTGGTTCGGCGTTACGGGCTCGGGCGGTGAGATATCCGCGATGGTCGCATACGCGCTTTCGGTCGTGCCGCCATACCTCGTTATATATGCTATGATAGCATCCGCCGCCATAGCCGATGCAGAGGGGAAGCGATCCGCCGGCGGCATCTATTTCGCGCTCATGTGCCTGGCCAGCCTCGCGATATTCAGCTTAATAAACCTTTAACCCTTGAAACGATAGGAAAACCATGGACGAGATAATGGCAGTCGCATTCTCAATCCAGGATCCGCTCGTGCGGGGCGCGAGCCTTCTCATGGACAACGCCCTGATCTACGTCCTGATAGTACTCTTCCTCGTATATGCAGGCGAGGGCAGGACAGGCAAGAGGACGAAGATCATCGTGTCCATGATGATCGCTGTCGCATTGGCCTGGGGTTTCAAGAGCGCGCTTGCGGTGGAGCGACCATGCGCAGGAGAGCCGTGGTGCCCGCATGACGGTTCGTTCCCGAGCCTGCATGCAGCAGCGGCTTTCGCGCTCATGACCGCGTTCCTTGACAAGAAAGCGTTCCCTGCATACCTGCTCTTCGCGTTCTTCGTGTGCTTCACGAGGCTCAATCTCGGCGTGCACACGTTCAGGGACATCGCAGGTGCGCTTCCTGTGGCGCTCCTGGCGTATTATATAACGGATATGGCATGGCCTGTCGTGGAATCGAGGCTCTGGCTAGTGGATAAGAAGAAGTATGGCGGGTATGCGAAGAGCACGGGTCTGGGGGACATGGGTGCAAGGGACGCGAACATAAGCAGTGCGGGTGTTGGTGGTAAGGATGTGGGCGTGAGAGGTGCACGGGATGGATAAGGAACTCAAACGCCAGCTGTTCCATATCCTGGCCGGGGCTGCGGTGCTTTTCATATTGTTCTATCAAGGCAGAGAGGTGGCCATCTCCGCGGTGTTCTGCGTGCTGACGTTCGGCATGCTCCTCATGAACAAGAGGCTGCAGGGCGGAAAGCTCAGGATTGTCGGGTGGTTCGAAGAGCAGTTCGAACGGGATAACCCCCCTCTCCCTGGCTGGGGCTCGGCATGCTATACAACAGGCGTGCTCATGCTGCTCACATTCCTGACAGACCCTGCCAAGATGGCAGCAGGGATAATAATACTCGCTGTCGGAGACGCATTCTCCACCATAGTCGGCAGATACGGAACTCATCGCATACCCTACAACAAAGGCAAGACGCTCGAGGGAGCGGCGGCTTTCTTCATCTCATCCCTCTCTGCGTATCATTTCATCGGTCCGGCCGTGATATTGCTCGCCATACTGGCCATGGTGGTCGAGACATTGCCAGGCCTTGAGGACAACCTCACGATCTCCCTGGCGTGCACGATATTCCTGCTCGCCGTCTGAAGGATGGACGACTGATGGACTTGCGGTTGATGCCATGATCATACTTTTCACATCCAATAACCTGGCGAGCGCGAACATCGCCGGGAAACTGGTGGAGGAGCACGGATTCGTAGAAGCAGGGGAGGGAAGATGGAGGTCAGAGGCAGTTGGCGTCGAACTGGTTGATACAAAGGCACCAACTGTGCTGGATGTGCCCACTGACTTCAAGACAGACTGCATCATAGTCCTTAGCACGCATAGGAGCAAAACCCCGGGCAAGATGCTGACGACTCACATCCCTGGAAACTGGAACGAAGCCATGATGGGCGGGAACCCGAGAACGCTCAACGTCGCTCCTGCCAGGATCCTCAAGCGCATGCTCATCGAGCTCAAGGAAGAAGGCGACAGGATAGGCTGGCCTGTCTCGCTTGAAGCTGACCACCACGGCCCGCTCGCGAGCGTGCCTATCATATTCGTGGAGATAGGGAACGGCGAGGAGCAATGGAAGGACCAGGAAGCCGCACGGGCGGTTGCGAATGCGGTTGCGAGAGTCGTGGAGAACCAACATACAAAACCCGAAACAGGAAACCATGGGGCTGCTGCCACAAGTCCCCCAGTTCCTTCGGAACTGGAAACCGCCTTTGCCGTCGGAGGCGGGCACTACCCCAGGACATTCACCAAGCTCATGTTAGAAACCGGCATCGCGATAGGCCACATCCTGCCGAAATATGCGATCGATGATTTCGATGAAACCATGTTCAGGCAGGCGATAGAGAAGAACGTGGAGAAGGTCGATGTGGTGCTGGTAGCCAAAGACGAGGTCAACGCATCGCAGAGGAAGAGGATAATGGAGATGTGCGAACGGTCCGGCATAGGGTGCAGGTTGGTTTAATCGGCATGATAAGGCGTTAATAGTTCTGCACTGGGGGCAATTATATGGCATACACGACAATTCAGATAACCAAGGAAACACGTAAAAAGCTTGCAAGATTGAAAACCTCGCTTCGGAGCACCTACGATGAGCTCCTTAATTCCCTTCTCGACCTTGTACCCCATGGAGATGATGAGGGCGAGTACACCGAGGACTTCAAAGCATCGCTTCTCCGATCACTGTCTGACATAAAACATGGTCGAGTCTATATGTATGATCGCGAGAATATCGCATGACAACGATACGATATTCATCCTGTCAACTAGATAGATTCTCTTCCTAATATATACTGGCGATGACATGCCCGGCAAGAGGAAGAGGATATGGAGATGTGCAATCGGTTCGGAATGGGGCATAGCTGTTTGGTAGACAAAATAACTAAAAATCACACTTAAAAAGGTTGATGGTAGATAACTATGCATGGATAACATGGCTGCAGGCCAGAGAATAAACAGGATTGGATTCAAGAGTCCGGATAGGTTGTTGGCTGGGATTAGAGGGAAGGATGCTGGACGCAAGCACAGCGCGATTTTTGCGCTTCGCACCCCCGCCTTATTACCGACCCTACACGAAGCGATACGCCGGAATGACATTGTAGATGCCGTTACTGGCGTACTTTTTTCACCGTTACCAGAATCCCGGGCAGATTGTATCAGAAGATGCGCAGGGGCCACGCTCGTGTATGCTGCAAGGAGAAGAAAGAATCTTCCTGAGCAAACCACCAAACTTCTTTTTTATGCCCATCCGCCGCCATTGGCAATCGTGGGACACCCAATGTGTGCTGCAAGGGTCTTCCGGGCGGTTGACGAACCGGAAAGACAGAGGATTGCTGTAATCCTCTGGGAAGCGCTTCGAAGCGGTGATAGTAGTAGAGCATGCGGTGCCATTCAAACCATTAGCGAGATAGTTTACGGGGGAGAAGGCATGATACATGAATTACGGTACAATCCGACCGCCCACCCATGGATGGAAAACCTCTTGGTCCCGCTGGGGGAGGCAGTTGGGAAGGGGGGTGCTAGTGGTCCGATACTCCGAAGAGCTAACGATGTTCTTGTAATGATGACTGATGTCCCGGAGTTTTACATAGAAGCATTGGCCGGATTATACGCCATGGGGAGGGTATGAACCGTGAGAACTTCGGATACTCGACTTCGTGAGGGACTTGTTATCAACAGGATTAAAAACAAATGACGTCAAAAATTATCAGTTGATGAACATGGAATATGTGACCGTTGAAAAGAAGACGCTTCAGAACTTCGTGCTTGACCTAGAGAACCTGATCGCTGATTTTGAAAAGATGCTTGATACCTCACTGGAGATGGAAAGCGGAAACCGCTTGGGTGAAATGAAAAACAAAAAAATCAAGGCTTTGAGCGAAGATGATTACAAGAAATTCGGCTCTGTAGAAATGCTTAATTGCTAATTATGCCAATTGGTTTCATCGTCTGAGCTTACCAGGGTTCAGACTCTCCCAAAAGGCTATCCCATGCAAAAGAGAGTGTCAAAGTTAATTAGAGTAG
>Ga0315282_10001236_pt1 | contig 48982 bp, 39 predicted proteins | sample YL17G07_20_MG_FD_203693 | JGI IMG/M metagenome (GOLD analysis project Ga0315282, IMG submission 203693) | Sediment microbial communities from Yellowstone Lake, YNP, Wyoming, USA - YL17G07_20 | ecosystem: Environmental > Aquatic > Freshwater > Lake > Sediment | place: USA: Wyoming | collected...
TTGTGTGCTTCTGAAACAATGGATTTACTTAAGATTAAATAAGAATGAATAGAAACCGCAGAAAACAAAGATTAATCGCAGAAATAAATATCACGCCTTTTACCGATGTTGTTTTGGTGCTGTTAATAATATTTATGGTAGCAACCCCGTTGATTTTTCAATCAAGCATTAGGGTTAAACTTCCCCAGGCCAAGAGCGGTATCCCGATTGAATCAATCAGGCAAACATATATTACCGTTACAAATGACGGTTTAATCTATTTAGATGAAAAACCCGTCACTAAAAAAGAACTGAGAGAAAAAATTAATGCCATATTCCAAAAGAATCCGGACTTAAGTGTTGTCTTACGTTCAGATAAACTCGTGCGATTTAAGGATATTGTTGATATAATTGACCCCTTAACCGGACTTGGCATAACTAAGATTATCATTGCCACAACCAGAGAGCAGTAACCATAATGAACAAATCCAAAATACCTAATGGCTTTAGCGTTTTATCATTGCCCAAAGGCTGGGCAGTGATTAAAAAGCAATACGAGCCGTTGTTAACCAAAGAAGTCATTCCCTTCATTGGAGAATTTCCATTCTCTCCTTCGGACAGTGAGTCCTCAGGACGAACCTGTAAAACGACTCAAATCGTTGGCGGAAGAAAAGGCTTGTATAGATTTAAACTCCAAGACGCAGAACTTAGTACTGTAGTCGTTCGTCCGTGTAAACGCGGAGGTGTTTTGAGCGGATTGTTATTAAAAGATATTTATTGGTCCGCGAAAAGGATGATTGATGAATTAATAATCAGCGAAATGGCCCTTAATAAAGGATTGGCTGTTCCGCAAATTATCGGTGTCTTACTGCAACCCAAGGGACTGGGATTCTATAAGGGATTTATCATTATGCGCGAGATTTATAATTCCTTAAATGTATCTGATTATCTGAAAACCGTTGTCGCACATGATAATGCCAGATTATTTCACAGGAAAAAAGACTTAATAGAAACGATTTCAAATAGCCTTATTCAGTTCCATAATTGCGGTTTCTACCATTCCGACTTGAATATAACTAATTTAGTGCTTCAGAGAGATGATGCAGAAAAATTAAAGATATGGATTATTGATTTAGACAAGGCAAAATATTATAAAGAACTGGCTTTTGCTAAAAGGATTAATAATTTAATACGGCTGAATAGGTCTGTTATAAAATTAGGACTGGATAAAATAATTACTTCAAGTGACCGGTTAAGGTTTCTTAAAAGCTACCTTGGAACAACAGGAAAAAATAATCAGGATTTTATCTCCAGGATTAACCTCCGTTGCACCGCTAATATAAGACGCCATCGCTTATGGTGGCGAATTACAGGGAAAAGATAATATGGCTTCTAACCCCGTTAGAAGCGGGGTTAGTGAAAGAAATAAACTATGCAAAATATGAAACCTAATGCTATTGACGCTTCTAACGGGGCTAAGAAAATATTAATCAGTTTGCCGAATTGGTTGGGAGATATCGTGATGAGCCTGCCGACCGTTAAAGGAATGCGCTGGCTTTTCCCGGAAAGCCATATATCGGTCCTGGTGACATCTTCTTTTGCCCCTCTGTTTAAATATAATAATGATATTAATGACGTCATCTCGTACGAACGAGGAAAAGGGTTAAGAAGGTTTGTTAAAGGATTGAAGATTGCTAAGACAATGCGGGAAAAGCGGTTTGATTTGGCGGTTATCCTTCCACGCTCCTTTAACTCAGCACTCATACCTTTTTTGAGCCGCATTCCCCAGCGAATCGGTTATTCAGCGGATGCCAGAAGTATTCTTTTGACTCACCCGGTAACCCGGTCTGGCGACCTTTTATCACAACACCGCGTTTATTATTTTCTTAATCTCCTATCCAGCTTTCGGCGGGATGACAAATCTATATCGGTCTCTGACGGGATCCCGGAAGGGACAACTGCTCCGCGCATACAACTCGGTAAAGATGAGGAAAAATGGGTAGATAAAGTATTAACCACCGCCTATGGTAGGGAGTTGATTGGATTTAATGCCGGTGCGACATATGGTTCTGCCAAGTGTTGGTTACCGGAACGCTATGCGGAATTAGCCCATAAATTAATAGCTAAGTTTAATGCGACAATCTTATTGTTTGGAAGTAAGGGAGAAACCCGGACTAATTCAGAAATATCGGGGAAACTGCCGAAAGAACGTGTGTTAGTCCTTACCGCAAAGACTGATATCATACAATTGGCAACCCTATTTAAACGCTGTCGGTTCCTCGTAACAAATGATACCGGCCCTATGCATGTGGCTACGGCAGTTGATACTCCGGTAGTCGCCATATTTGGCCCGACGGATGCAGTAACAACCGCGCCCTTTGGAACCAATCATATTATCATTCGTAAAGAAGTTAATTGTAGTCCCTGCCTTAAGCGGACCTGCCCGATCGACCATCGTTGCATGAAGCTAATTAGTGTAGAAGATGTTTTCAATGCTTGTGAAAAAATGGTTAAAACCACAAATTAAAAGGAAGACATATAGCTGAATGAAGTATCTAACTTTCTGGATATCCTTTTTGGGACTATTAAAAGAGGTTACACGACTCAAGAAACCATTTAAGAAACGAGATATCAATGGTTAAAGATGTCTTTGAAACGAATCAATTACCCAAAGATTTTTCGGATAAGGTTACTCAGCGAATTCAACTCGTCCGCGAAGGAAAATCCAAGATTGTTTGTCGAACCATCTGGTTAATTCTTACCAGAAAGTGTCCCCTTGAATGTCGACACTGTTATCTTTGCGGAAGTCGCGATGGGGAATCAATAACCTTACCTCAAGTTACCCGAATTATTAAGCATTTGCCTTCTGGAATTGAGAGTTTAGGCATTACGGGTGGTGAACCATTTACCAATAAGAAATTGCTTTATGAAACATTGAAACTTGTCAAGAAGCGGAATTTCCCTAATTTGACCAATATAGACGTTCAGACTATCGGTTTCTGGGCAAGGAATAGAGCCTATGCCAAAAAAGTGATTCAAGAGTTGATAGACTTAGGAGTTAACTCTTTTTATATTTATGGCCACGATAAATGGCATTGGGAAGCTGGGTTAAATAAAGAAAGGCAAGAAATGGTTGTTGATGTCTTGAAAAATGAGTTTAATGCGGTTCACCCTGAGGGACGAGAAGATGTAGAAAGGATTTTTCAGGGCAACCGGATTACTTATAGTTTAGGAGAGACAAAACTTGTTAATCCTTTAGGAAGGGCAACTTGGGCAACAAATCCGGAGGAGTGGAATCCAACAAAAACTGATATTTTAGGATGTCATGACTTCCTATACTTAAAGCCTACCGGATATATCTACACTATTAATTTTAATGGCGAGGTACACCATGGTATATGTTTAATATCAAGGTCATTGGGTAACATTACATTATTGAACATCCGCTTACTGAGATACTCCAAAAAGCCCGGCAGAATAAGTTTTTTCAACTAATGAACAAGGGAAATATCGTTGATTTCGCAATGGAATACTTCGGTATTCCAAGAAAAGAAGCAATAAATTCAATTAAACAAAAGGGAAGATGTGTTTTTCATTTTGAACTTCTTACACAATATTTTAAGGATAGAAAAGACGCACCTATTTTTTATGATATATTTAAACGGGAAAAGGAACAATACATTAATCGACATAGAACGAATTAGGTAAGATGGCGGGGGAAATTCCCCTATTGATAAGCAGGTTTTCTATTCTTTATTATTTACAATTCCTCTATCTTAATTTTATCGTTGGTGTAGATACATATTTCCGAGGTGATTCTAAGTGCTTCCTCCACTATCTGGTGGGCAGAAAGATTAGAGTTTTTAATAAGTGCTTTTGCAACAGCCGTAGCATAAGAACCACCTGAACCAATACCCATAATATTATCATCCGGCTCTATTACATCACCGCTACCTGATATCAGGAGCAGATTATCTTTATCCGCTACAATCAATAGCGATTCTAGCCGTCTCAAGATTTTATCTGTCCGCCATTCTTTTGCCAGTTCAATTGCGCCTCGCGGTACATTGCCCTGATATTTTTTCAGCATTCCCTCAAATCGTTCCATTAAAGCCAGAGCATCTGCAGAAGCACCGGCAAAACCAACCATGACTTTGTCGTCATACATCCGCCGAATTTTGGCTGCCTGATGTTTTACTACGGTTTGTCCGATGGTAACCTGACCGTCTCCACCCATTACGGTTTTGCCTTTATGCCTGATACAAATTATCGTAGTCATTTTCTCCCCTTTCTTTAGTTCTTAAGTTATTAAGTTCGTAAGTTATTTGTGTTTTATTGGTGTCTGTTTCCTTATATAAAGAAGACAATTCTCAATATCTTTTATACGGCTTTCCAGAAATGAATCATCCGGATTACTCCCTTCGGCCGCAAAGACGGACCGATAAATTTCCAGGGCAGATTTGAATGATTCCCTTTCCAAATCGTTTTTCTTATCAAAATCAGGACCTTTATTAAGAGTTTTTTCCATGTGTTCTTTTCCCTTTTTATAATACTCATTAGCCTGTGCCAGTTGTTTATCAGTAGCGGGATTCCGTTCGGGGACTGCCGGTGGTTCGGGGTAATTACTGCTAATCAAATCAAGGTAATCCTCAATATTTTTTATGCGTTCCTCCAGTCCGCCTACGACTGGTTGCAGTTTCTGATAAATTTCTAAAGCGGAGTTAAATGATTCATTTGCCAATTCATTCTCCTTATCAAAATCAGGACCTTTATTAAGAACTTTGTCCATGTGTTCTTTGCCTTTTTTATAATACTCATCAGCCTGTGCCAATTGCTTTTTAGTCTCAGCATTTTGGTTGCCTGCTACCAGTGGTTGTTCAGAAAGATTACTGCTAAGAGAAGCGAGAAATTGCTCATCCTTCCCCCAGGCAAGTTCCAGCATTGATAAGGCTTCTTCATTTAACTGTTCCTTATAACAATATAAAGCAATTTGATAATAATCTTTTGCCGTGGGATTAGATAAACGGCTGAGTCTTTTTTGATATTCAGCTCTAACCTTGCCGCGATATTCCTCCTGTGTAAGTCTGGTATAACGATTAATTTCTTTTAATGGGATTTCTTTTTCTGTCTCATCCTGTTTGACTGTAATAGATGTTTCCCGTTCTTCAATCAGCTTAGCGATGATAGGTTGTCCGGCATTAAATTGTATTTCTACTAATCCGTTTAAATCACTCATGTCATCGCGATGCATATTCTTGATTAATTTATTAAAGACATCACATTTGTGACTCAAATCAACTGCTTGCTTTGCCAATACGGGTGAAGGGTTGGCTTTTATCACCTTCTTCAATTTGTCAGTCGAACTATTAAAATTAAATTGTTTATAATCATCCTCAGCTTCGGCAATAATTTGCTGGGCAACCTCTACGGACATAGATGGCCTCGGTGGTTTAGGCGGCTTGGGATGCGACACAACTGGTTTAGGAGACGTAGGAAGTTCAGGTGGTTTGGTAACCGGTTTTGGCGGTTTAATAATCGGTGGTGGTTGAGGTGCCAGATAAGTCTTAATGATATTTGTTACTTCAGATGTAGAGATGTTATGCCTGTAGGCATAATCATAAATTCCCCAGATAAATCCGCCGATTATTAACAAGATGCAAATTACCGAAAAGATAATTACTTTTTTCATCTATTGAATATAGGAGGATAAGATAATCAGATATTCATCTCGTAAAGGCGATATTTTTTATATATGCGTGCGCCTAATGAAACGAGGGTTCGGTTCATCAAATCATTATCCTCAAGAATCCATGATAGTTCCGCTTCTTTAAATCCTTTAGCCAAACCGCGCTTAACTGTTTCAATATAGAAAATAACGTCTATTCCGCGTTTCTGGTACTCCGGAATAACACCCATTGTAATCAATCGTAGCATCTTTATCTTTTTCACCTTAGTATACCAGAGAAGTTTCAGGAGACCGAATGGGAAAAGCCTGCCGTTTATCTTCTTTAATGCCTGAAAATAATCCGGCAATGCCATGGAAAAGCCGGCTGGTTTGCCGTCTACGGTCGCGATAAAAAGGAGGTCGGGGTCAACTATGGGTTTCAAATCCTTTGCCATGTGTTCCATCTCTTCATCAGTCATCGGTATCGCGCCCCAATTATTCTGCCACGCCTTATTATATACTTCCTTGATTATTTCAAGTTCATCATCAAATCTTTTCATGTCTATGTTGCGGATAACGACATTTTCTCTGGAGCGAATCCGTTCTCCAACACGAAGCATTTTATCGGATATATTTACATTGGAATCATCCACATAATAGGCATATAAATCCTTGGACTTAACCAGTCCCTGTCCGCGCAAAAGGTCTGCATAATATGACGGATTATAAGGCATCATAATAACAGGAGAAGAGTCAAATCCCTCTATCAACAAACCCCATTGCTCGTTGGATGAGAAACAGGCAGGTCCCCGCATCTTTGCCATCTTGTGTTTCTTCAGGAACTCTCCGGCTTGCGCCAGAAGCGCAGAACAAACCACATGAGAATTAATGGATTCGAAGAATCCGAAGAAGCCAACCGGTTCATTATGAGTTTTGATGTGGTTATGGTTAACAATTGCGGCAATCCTGCCGACCGGTTTATCGGTCGCATCAAGCGCCAGGAATAATTCGACATCAGCGTGTTTATAGAAAGGGTGGTAATTCCGGTCAAATAGCTTTTTCTCATCACTGATTAAAGGCGGAACCCAATATCGGTCATTTTTATATATTGACCATGGTAATTTAATAAATTGGTCTAATGCCTTCTTGTCTCTGACCGGAATGACAGTAAATTTCGGATTTACGATTGCGGATTGCGAATTGTGTGTCTGAGTTTTCATACCCAATTTATTATAATAATACCAAGTTAATTGACGAAATCAATGATTTTTGTACAATGCGCCTATTGGAGGTGAGAATTTAATATAGTGAAATCTGCCAGAAAAACCGTTTATCTCGAACACGCCTTACTTGTTAGTGTAATCCCTACCTCAAAAAGCCCCAAAGACAATGAATCTCTTATTGAATTAGAACAATTGGTAAATACTGCCGGCGCAATTATCGTAGATACTGTTATCCAGAAAAAAGATAAGCCCGAAGCGACTTTTTATATCGGTCGGGGAAAAGTTGCCGAGATTAAAGAATTGGTTTACGAACACCATATTGACGTGGTGATTTTTGATAATGACCTTTCACCGGCTCAGATACGCAATCTGGAGAAAGAAATCCAGATTAAAGTAATTGACCGAACCGAACTCATCTTAGACATATTTGCCACCCATGCGCGTTCACGCCAGGCAAAACTGCAGGTAGAACTGGCGCAACTGGAATATACCTTACCGCGGTTAAAACAGATGTGGACGCATCTTTCCCGTATTGAAGGCGGAATCGGCATCGGCCAGCGCGGGCCCGGTGAACAGCAAATTGAAATAGACCGCCGTTTAGCCCGTGACCGAATTACCAAAATCAAAAGGGAAATAGAGGAAATCAATAAACGCCGCCAGCGCGATATAGAAAACCGTTCCGAATATTTTAATATCTCCCTTATCGGATACACAAATGCCGGTAAATCCACTTTGATGAATACCCTGACCGGCACAGACTGTTTTGTGGAAGATAAACTATTTTCTACGCTTGATACCAAGATTAATCTCTGGCATATCGGGAAATATAAAGTCCTCTTGAGTGATACCGTCGGTTTTATCAGGAATCTCCCTCATAACTTAGTCGCATCATTCCACGCTACATTACAGGAAACCATTTCTGCGGATTTACTTTTACACATCGTTGATATCTCACGGCACAATGCTCCAGCCGGCACACATATTGAAGCGGTAAACAAAGTATTAAACGAATTGGGCTGTGGTGAAAAACGTTGTTTATTGGTATTCAATAAGATAGACCAAGCCGACCCTCTGGATATCCGGATTATTACCAAAGAATTTCCCGATGCCGTATTAATTTCTGCCAGGGAAAAAACCGGATTGGATGAATTAGCCAATCGGATTATTAAGATAATAGAAGAAAATGAAATAGAGGCAACCTTCACCATTCCGGCAGGCGACGGGAAACTCCGGGCTCATCTGGCAGAACACGGCCAGATTATAAAAGAATCCTATACGGAGACTAAGGTGCGGTTGAAAATGAAATTAACCCCTCAAGCCCATGCACGGGTTACTCATTTCATTAATGAAGCAAAGAAGAGTCTCTCTCCATAATCCCGTCAGAAGGATTAGACTCGTTGGACTCTTAGACTCTTTGACTCTTAGACTCGTTAGGCTTACAACTCTATTTAGATTCCCTTGACTTTAAAGAGGTAAATATTATACTTAAACTAATACCCGATGGGCGATGGGGTGGAGAGATTAAGAAATAATCAGGTATGGCGTCCCCGGATTTCCCCGTTAATTATCGACAAATCTAAAAACGTCTAAACCAGAAATTGTTGCTGTGGTTCCTCCTGTTCCAGACAAAGCAGACATAATACTGTTGGTTCTTTCTGGTCTCGGAATTCTTTCCTCTGCGTGAGGATGTTCAGGATGAATTATATCAATTTTCTCTACTGGTTTATATGGACAAATATAATAAACAGTTACGGTAAAAGCAACACCATAACCTAATTGTTGTAGAAGTTTTTTCATAATTTATATCTCCTTTTTACCTTCCATTTGCAATAAGAAGCAGAAAAACTATTAATTTATTTCAATTCCTTTTCTCTAATATTATAAACTGGTTAAATTCTTAAAAAGACTTAAAAAATATAAATTATTACTGGAAAATCGGGGATACAATACGGACAAAGAGATTTGTATTATGTCACCGGACTAATTATCTAATGTTAAAATAAGTTAAAATCTATATTTTTCTTGACATTTCTGTTAATTTTGTTATGATTGTTAAAAATTGTTAATTTTAGTAAGGAGGTTTTTATGGAAAAAGATATTGAACAAGTAATTTCAACAGAAGAAGTATGTAAGTTAGTTGGGTTAACGAGACAAACATTATACAAATTAGCAGAAAAAGGCGAGATTCCGGGAAGAAAAATTGGCTCAAGATATAAATTTATTAAAAGAGATATATTAAATTATATCCAAAGAGACACATCTTCTATAAATAACAACGACTATAAAATTTGGGAAGTTCAAGGTGATTTCGCAACAACAGGTATAAAGAAAATGGCAAAAAGAACATTTCAAGAACTCGCATCTAATATAGAGGAATTAATCGCCAATGCATATGACGAAGATGCTACGACAGTTCAAGTTATATTAGACGAAGATAAAAAAACTTTAGTAATTATCGATAATGGGAATGGAATGGATGAAGCATCTTTAACTTCTTATGTTATATATGGAGAAAGCAATAAGACCTCAGAATACAAATCTCCTCATTTCAAAAGAGCTCCAATAGGCGAATATGGAATGGGCGGAAAACTTGCTATTACAAATTTATGTAATGTATGTAGAATAGTCACAAAGAAAAATGGTAAAGAGCATATTTTCTATATGAATAAAGAACAATTAGATAAAGCAAAATATGTTAGTGACATAAAAAGTAAAGTTATCACAAAACCATGCGACACATCTTTACATGGAACAACTGTTTATATGGAACAATTACTTTATAATAAAATAGATAGCGATAGACTTATTGAAAGATTTTCATCTAAAATGCCGAGGAGTCAAAACTTCAAAATCTTTGTAACTACTAGGAAAAATGGGGAAGAAAAGAAAACTGAGATAATGGAACCAGTTTTTGATTATGATCAAATGTTCCCTTTTGAAGACACCCTAAAATTAATCGGAAAAGTAAAATTAGTTGTTTATTACACAAGAGAACCCATCCCATCCAATAAACAAGGCATTTGGACAAAAGTAAATGGAAGAATTGTTAACGAAAAACAGAGTTGGTTCGGTATAGACAGCTTTACTTCCGGTCATAGATATAAATATCGGTTATATGGAATAGGAGAATCTGATGGGCTGAAGGACTATATTACTTTCTCCAAAAATGATTTTGTTGATTGTCCGGAATATAAAGAATATTATGAGTTCGTTCGTAAATGTTTAAACAATGTACAAAATAGTTTATTAAAAAAAGATGAGGACGCTAAAAAAGAGAGAGACCGAAATTTGGTTAAAGAAGTAGAAAAAGAAGTTAATGAAGTAGTGTCTAAATTAGATAATCCTTTAGTATTAGGAAAATTGGAGGCAAAAATAAAGAAAGAGTTTACTAAGGAAATTGAAGATGCCCCGGAAAATCCCTATCCAGACATTGCTAAGGTCGAAGAAGAGGCTAAAAAAGTTGCGGGTTTAGTCAAAAGAGGGAAAGATAAAAGACAAAGAAGGAATCAAAGCCTCACAAAAAGCGAGAAAAAAACCTATTCGGGCAAGGATTATACGATAAATACGGTGGATATGTCAGAAACGGGCGACTTGGTTAAATTCTCAAAAGAAAAAAGTTCAATAGAGATTAATGAAAAACATAGGTTTTATATTTTAGCATCTAAGAATGGATATTTAGATAGTTTGATAAGAGATATAGCTTTCACTGAGATCGCAAATGATTACGGTGAAGGAAATTTAATTATTTTTGATCAGGTTTTTAATGAATTAGCAAAAATAGCTTCCGAAAAAGCAACATTATAAAAACTCATTATCAAAATGTGTAGTTTTTCTCAATTAGATAACCCTACGGGATCCATTGAGATACCGCTTAATTATTTTAAGCAGTATATTATATCGGAGGGAATATTTGACATTAAAGAGTTTAATGAAAATATCGAAGAGCATAATATTTGTAAAAAGGTGGCTCAAGCAGTTAGACACATATATATTCAAAACAGGACACTAGACGCGACTGCAGAAATACTAAAAGTTAAATATGGTTTATTTAGAAAATTCTTAATTGAAGCGGATAGATTAAAGTTTATTAATTTAAAAGAAGTTAAAGCACTATCAAAAACAATCCCGCTACCCTTAGGACTAACGCGTGGTATTATAAGAGAGTTTGTTAAAAGCAAACAGTTTTATAAGGCGTGCGAATCGAATAAAGATTCTCCTATTTACATATTAAGTAAAAGTATAACAGAATACATTACAAGGTTATTTATAAGCTATAAAACAACAAAAAAAGTAGCTCGAAAAATAAATATCAAACAGCATTTATTAGGTGATTTTTTGTTAATCTCAGCTAATTTGGGATTTCTAGACCGTGAGATTTTCAAGGGAATTAAATTACTACAAACAATTATTCCATTAATGAAAAAAGGATTATCGCTAGAGCAAATTTCAGGGTTAATAGGTGAGTCCTCTGACAATATAAAATATACATTGGAGAAAGAAATTGGTAACATAAATCAAATTAGAAAGGAACTAGGAATCATCAGCCCTAAAAGGTTATTGCTACTAACAAAAGCAAAAGACGCTTATGAAAGATGTGATACAATTGAAAAAGTATGTCAAGAGTTAAAGCTTTCGAAGTCCTATGTCATGGCGTTACTTAAAAAGGGTAATAAATTAGGTCTTTTAAAGTACGGGAAAAATAAAAGGACTGCTCCCGAGAATCTCTTGAAAATAAAAGAACTTTATGATCAATGCGGTACTCTTGAAAAAGTCGGACGGGAGCTAAATATTACAAGAGAAAGAGTTAGGCAATTACTTAATATAGGAGTACAAAAAGGATTTTTTAAATATGAAATTAGTAGTAAGAAAAGGTTGAAAGATTTAAGGAACATTATTCGACCAGATATTTTAATACAAGAAATAAACACTAGTTCATCGATTCAAGAAATTTGTGAAAAACTTGATATAAAGCGAAACGAATTTGGATACTTGTTAGATTATTTCAAAATAGATTATTTGGAGTCTTTAAATACTATAAAAGACAATCAAAATACTGTAAAAAGGAAAAAATGCTTGGAAGAATATACAAATATAGTTAATATTTTAGGTCACCATCCAGCAACAACTGAAATGAACTCAAGAAAAGATTGGCATTCAACATGTGGGAAAATTAACCGATTATGGAATGGTATAGATAATTTCAGGAAAGAATTTGGGATAGAAAAGCCAAAACATAGTCTTCCTGTAGCATTGAGACGAGTAATTAAAGAAAAACATGTTATTAAAGCGCAAAATAAAGAAAAGGTATTAAATTTTATTAAAGCAGAAAATCCTGTTAAAGCTATTACTATTAGTGAATCATTAGGTCTTAATAGAGCCCAATTAGCACAATATATCCATGAATTACTGAGTGAAAACTTAATTATAAGAATTGGCGGTGGGAGATCAGTTAAATATGCAACCAATAATGACAATGCTTAGTTTTTATAATCGTGGGATGTAATACTAAATTTTCCCCATCAAATCACTAAAACCTGTGAGGACTATCAGACCAGAGCCTACTGCCTTCCGTTAGGGACGGATTTTCTAAAATGAAGCCGGGTATATTTTCTAAATAAAGAGTCCTAAAATGCCCAAGCATCGGGGGATACCCCGGGGGAAGTAGTAGATACCCCCTACACTACCAGTAGATATCCCCCTACCTACTACTGGATACCCCCATACCTACTAACGGATATCCCCCTACCTACTAATAGATATCCCCGTCCCTACTAATGGATACCCCCTGATATAGTAATAGATACCCCCCATCCTACTAATGGATACCCCCAGTAGTAGTAATGGATATACCCCTACCTAATAACCGATACCCCCCAGAGTAGTAATGGATACCCCCCGACCTGGTAACGGATACCCCCATACCTACTGATGGATACCCCCTATAGTAGTAGTGGATACCCCCTGAGGTAGTAATGGATACCCACCGAGTATGAGATGTACCCATGGACATGTCCGCTTTTTATAACTTCCTAATATTCAAGCAGTTGCCAAGCCGATTTTCGTAAAAATCAACCACTCCGACCTCTAAAAACTAATTAAATGAAGAATTAGTCATATTTCCTAACGGGAGGCTTCACACTGAACACCCCTATGGGGATCTATAGCCATACATATACCTATACATAACCATACCCACTACCGGCGCTTTGGGGTAGGCTATCCTATCACATAGTATACTACAGCGTAGGGCTTGGTGTAATAGGAGTGGTGATTAGCCGTACTACAGCGTAGGGCTTGGGATACTACTATTAGCCACTTGGTATACTACAGCGAGGGGCTTGGAGTACTACAGCGTAGGGCTTGGTGTAATAGGACGGGTGATTAGCCGTACTACAGCGTAGGGCTTGGGATACTACTATTAGCCACTTGATATACTACAGGGTATGGCACGGGGTACTACCCCCCACCCTCCCCCCTCTATTTTTAGCGGAATTTTTTAGATAACGCCTTATTAATCAATAAGTTACAAAGAAATGACTATACAAGAAAAGTTTTTAGTCCATTAGCCATAGGCGGACGTAATTCTGCATTATATTGCGTTTTAGGGAAGTTATAGTTGTCCACCGTAGGTTGGACAGAAATTAAATGAGATTGGTATTATTTAAGATGTGATTTAACCCCGTTAGAAAGTTCTTTATCCCGATTTATCGGGATTATTTTTGTTATCCTAACGTGTGTCGTTGGTCTTTCTAACGGGGTTAACCTCCTGCCAGGGGAAGTTCTTGCCGGGGCAATCGGTTTTATCCTTATCTACATCATTGTGACCGATAATATTGGCACTCGGAATCTGGTAATCTTTCTGGAGTTTTTTGAGTAATTCTATTAAGGAAACTATCTGGGCATGGGTGGGTTTGTCCTTTTCAAAATCACCTACCAGGCAGATGCTAATTGACTGTTCATTCATCTTATCATCAAAGCAATGCGGTCCCGGTAACTTCTTCTGCCAGCGTTTGCTGACTTCCACTTGTCCGTTAACTGATTTGACTCCATTGCCTATTACAAAATGACAAATAAGTCCATCCGGTATTTTCTTTTCTTCCCTATGATACTCATCAAAAATCCGGGCATTACCGCCTTTAGTAGAACTGTGGTGAATCACGATGTATTTCCATCGGCTTGACGTGGTGGCAGTAGAGATAATTGGTATTGAACGTGATGATTTTGGATTATTCTCCTTAACCCGTGCAGATGAATCATCTTTGGTTTTGGGGACAATTAGGGTATTGTCGGTGGCAAAGAGATAGGATGCCACCAGCAATGAAACAACTGCCACAAAACAGAGAAGAAAGTCAAACGCTTTTAATATAGTCATATTACCTCCTGAGGCGGGTCTGAAGTATTTCTTCAGGGTCGCCTCTGGCGACAGTATATTATATCGGCGAGATGTGAGGAAAGATTTAACTATTTATCCCGTTAGAAAAATATTCTGTTGATAGTATTACTAATCTTTTATAGTTTAACCCCGAATCTTCAGGTTTTCTAACGGGATTTATTTACCCCGTTAGAAATCAGGTATAAGGAAAAATAAATGTTTTTAGATAAATATTCGGATAGGCATCTGAGATTTCTAACGGGGTTTAGCCCGGGTGTATGTTATTCTACTTCCTTAATCACATCCTGAATGATATCGGTGCCAATTTTGGTAATGCTTTTGCCGTAGCCGCTGAGTAACGCCATATTGCAGATGTGGTTGATGCGGCGGGGAATGCCGCCGGAACCTTCATAAATTAAACGGAGTGCCGCTTCCGTAAATAATCCCGACACTTTCGTATCGGGACAGCCGGCAATCTTTAATCGGTGCATCACGTATTGCTTGGTTTCTTCTTCATTAAATCTGTCTAAATGGCACCTAATGGCAATGCGCTGGGATAATTGTTTATTGGCTTCAATACTTCTTCTGAGTTCCGGTTGACCGACCAGAAGCAGAGAAAGCAAAAACCTATCTGTTAATTGGAAGTTCAAGAGCAATCTTAACTCTTCTAAAATCATTTTGTCTTCAATAATGTGCGCCTCGTCAATCACTAAAACGGTATTCTTGCCATCTGACCAGTTATTACGAAGCGCTTCTTCTATTTTTTCCACCAGGTAATCGGCCATGATATCTGATTTTTTCTCCGGCAGGTTAGTTACCCCCAGATAATATGCAACAGAGCGCAATAATTCTAAATGTGACATTTGAGGGTTGGTAATATGGGCAATTTTATAATTGCCGGCTGAAGACAGTTCTTGCATTAAGGTCTGGATAATCATAGTCTTGCCGCATCCGAAAATGCCGGTGAGCATTGCCGCGCCTAATTGCTCTTCAACCGCATACTTTAACCTGGTAATCGCTTCTTCGTGCTGTGCAGAATAATAGAAAAAACGCGGGTCAGGTGTATTCTGGAACGGCCGTTCTTTTAAACCCCAGTATTGTTCATACATAATCTTATTTACCCCGTTAGAAATCTTAGATGCCTATTCGAATATTTATCTAAAAACATTTATTTTTCCTTATACCTGATTTCTAACGGGGTTTAATAGTTTGCCTTTGAGCCAGTTTCCTTAGAAGTATAAATATAAGGCATATCGTTAAAATAAATTGGGCAAAAAGCGCAATCGCCTCCCACTTAGCCGTATCGCGGAGAATAAAAGCACCGGCAGATAGACAAAATGAGATTAAATAAATTAACAGCACGGTGTTTTTTTGGCTGAATCCTAAATCCTTGATGCGATGAGAAAAGTGGTCCTGGCTAGAATAAGTAATTATTTCTTTAAGATTATGGGTTAATCCTTCATGATGCCGTTTAATAATAGTATAGGCTAAATCAAAGAGTGGTAAACCCAGAATAATAATGGGAATCAAAGAGGCTTTGAAGGGATTGGTAGACCAGCTGCCCATAATGCCGAGTGCCGCCAGAGTAAATCCCAGGAAGAAACTGCCGGAATCACCCATAAATAATTTAGCGGGATAAAAATTATGTCCCAGGAATCCGAAGTTAGCACCCATTAATGCCGCGGCTAAAAGACCCCAGCTCCATTGACCGGTCTGATTCGCAACAGCTAAAAAAGTCATACTGGCAATCAGTGCCAGACCGCTTGCCAAGCCATCCATATTGTCCATCGCATTAAAAGCACTGGTTATTCCCACTATCCAGACGAGAGTGATTAAAAGACTGATGAAATAAGGGAAAGGCAAGTTAATAATGATACCGAAACGGGAAAGCGCACAGGTAATTAAAAATAGGATTATTAATTTAATAACAGGCGGGACGCCGCCACGACGGACAGTCAGGTCATCTATCGCACCGACTATCATTGTTACGGCAGCACCTAATAGAATAATCCATGCGGACTTAGGCAAATCCGTGTAATGGTTAACCAGGATAAGACTAACTATAAAACCGAGGAAAATAGCGATTCCACCTAATCTGGGGGTGGGGTCTCTATGGAGTTTATCAGGGTTTGGCTGGTCTATGATGCCTAATTTCTTTGCGATGATTCTGATAATAAAGCCGGTTAAGTAAGTTATGGCTGTGGCTGAAACAAAAGCTATTAAACAATGTAAAAGCCAGAGAATGTTCATAACGATGTTAAATTTTAAGCCTGATTACCCTTCAAAATACTTAAACTTTCTGTTCCGTGGTTAAACAATAAGTCTATAATAGACATTTCCGGTATAAATGGTTTATATACCTGGCGATAGACCGGATGAGTAAATTCCTGGTAGACACATTTAATGTTGTTATCGGTAAACTTAGCCGGGTCTATGTAGTCTTTTCCGTGTTTGCCATGCACATAGGCATCCGCACCAAGTTTCTTGCACATATCAATAATTAAGTCTGTGCCCGACATTATCTGCCGTGGCGGACAACGTTGTAACGTTTCAACGTTATATATACTAGAAGTTTTAGTAATTTCTACTTTTATGCCCAGTGCGGGAATAATGTACCTGATGATGGCTTCATTCAAATCGGATAACTTTTCCCACTTTGTTTCGTAAATCTTCTGGAAGAAATCTTTATGTAGATGGAAATAAGGTGCTTTTTGATAAGCAAGATTAATTGAACGCCAGTGTTTATGTTGCCATGGTTTTAAGTTATCTATCATAGTGTCAATAATACTCTGGGTATATTTACCTTTGGATAATACCGGAACGGTCAGCCAGAGCCAGCCATCTGGAGTGCGGATTTTGTTACGGTTTATCCAGCCGAAGGGTCCTCGTTTGACATACTGGACAGTATCTACAATGACAAAAACATCACAGAGGGTGATTTTATGGAAAAATCCCAGGTAAGGCAGATAATTCGGTTGATGTCCCGTAATAATCATATTACTTTATTCCCCCGCCTACGGCGGGGTCGGGAAACTTGTCTTCTTGAAATAACTTCTTACGAAGAATGTGATGATATTTCTGGGCGAAACGGTGCGCCTCATCACGAATATATTGTAATAGGGTAAATCCTGCAGAATGTTTCATTATAAGTTTAAACTTCGGGATTTGTACTTGTAAATTAGTTACAAGATGGTCGCCGCCACTTTTAGATAATGCCGCAATAATGGGCGGAGTAACTTTTTCTCTGGCAAAGACCTGTTCAATTACCATAAGGTGACCCCTTCCGCCATCTAATAAAAGGATATCTGGAAGCGGATTTTCTTTATCCTTGATTCTACGTTGCACAACTTCTCTCATACGTTCATAATCATCCGGTTCGCCTTCAGTAACTGTCCTGATTTTATAGCGGCGGTAACCGTTCTTGAAAGGTTCACCGTCAATAAAAGTTACCAATGCCCCAACGGCTTCATTGCCCCTGAGGTCGGAAATATCAATTCCCTCAATCTTACGGGGCGGATTTTCCAATCCGAATAGGATTTGCAGGTCTTTTATCCGTTCAGATGGTGTAATGGATGCCAGTGCGCCTTCATAAAACTGACCCATTCTGGCATCACAAGTAATGCCTTTCAGGGCATTTATCTGGTCGCGGTATAATGCCGCTCTTTCAAAATCCTGTTTCTGACTAACTTTATTCATCCTTTGAGTTAGTTCTGTGATAACCAGGTCTTTATTCCCATTAAGAAATTTTACCAACAGGTGAATTATTTCCGCATATTCTTCTTTGGTTATTTTTCCAAGGCACGGTGCGACACATTCTTTAATGTGATATAACAAGCAAGGTTTACTGATTTGCTTGGTATTTATCGCTCTTAGGCAAGTGCGGAATTTAAAGATGCGCTGGAGTAACTTTAAGGCGCTTCTTAAGTCACCTGCATTAGTAAATGGTCCGAAATAAGTAATGTTCTTTTTACCTCGTTCTCGGGTAATGAAAACCCGGGGGAAATCGTCTCGTGTCCCGCCGAAGCAGGATACCGACGTATTCGGGAGCGTGACGGCTAAAAGAGGAAAGGTTTTATCATCCTTCAATTGCACATTATATTTGGGTTTGATATCCCTGATTAACTTGGCCTCCAAAAGCATAGCGTCTATTTCAGAATCAGTCGCTAAATAATCAATATCTTTGACCTGTTTGATTAGAGATGACGTTTTTGGTTCAATATTGCCTGACTCCTGGTAATAATGACTGACCCTTTGTTTCAGATTTCTTGCCTTGCCGATATAAATTACCCGTTTACGCCGGTCTTTCATCACGTATACACCCGGCTTTTTTGGTAATTTACTTATCTTAGATTTTATTTTTGAGGGCATATAAAAATTATACCACTTTGGTCGCCTTTTAGCAAGATAGTAAAAGATATTCCTTCAGAGTCGCCCCGCTGTAGGCGAGCAGGCTGGTAGGGATGGTTAAGAGACCTGAACGAGTCTTAGAATATATAATAAATCAATCTCTTTAAAAAAGATACTTGATTTTAAGGATATACTTTTATAAGATGATATCTTATGAGAGACCGATTCCTTTCCTTTTTAGCTTATCTTATCATTAAGGTTATCTGCAAGACCATTAGTTTTAAGACAATAAACTGGTCAGCCCGGGAAAAGTGCCGCCGGGATAACCAATCTTTTATCTATGCCTTCTGGCACGGCAGACAGTTTTCGCTGCTTGGTTGGAATAAAGATAAGCGGCTTGTTATTATGACCAGTCTTTCCAAAGACGGTCGCCTACAGGATAAAATCCTTAAAAGACTCGGCTTATATACGGTATCAGGTTCTTCTTCGCAAGGAGCCGTACGCGGGTTGGTCGGAATGATTCGGGGAATGAGGGAAGGATATAATGCATCTGTTACCGTGGACGGGCCACGCGGGCCGATTTATGAGGTTAAACCCGGTATTATTTATCTGGCAAGTAAGACCAATAGTATAATTATTCCTTTAACCGCTCATGCAAAATATAATTGTGTTTTTAATCGTGCCTGGGATAAATATGAATTACCCATACCGTTTAGTTCGGCGGTTGTCATATTAGGTAATCCGATTTATGTGCCGACTGAACTAAATGAAAAACTTATAGAACAAAAACGGCAGGAAGTAGAAAAGGCTTTACACGCGATTACTGAAAAGGTAGATAATTATTATGAGACTTAATATACCTGGGTTACCTTCATCAACTTATCGCTGGTATGTTGCACCGGACCAGAGTAGCATTTTTATTAAGGCTGGATTAAGTGGTCGTGAAGAGCGTGTTATCAAATCAGCTAATCTGGATTTTCACCAGGATAGTAAAACACGGACTATTTTCTTTCTTTCTCTCCAACCAGACTTCAGGCTTATTGTCAAACGTTACAAGATATATAATTTTTTAGAACGCCTGAAGTCATTCTTTTCTCCGTCTAAAGCAAAGCACGAATTCACAATGCATCGTTATCTTAAAGCTAAGGGAATTCCCGTTGCCCAACCGATTGCATTTCTGGAATGTAAAAAATCTAATATTCTTCAGGAATCATATCTTTTTCTTACTGAGATTCCTAACGTGGTTACTTTGAAACAATATATATCCGATAAGTATCCGACTCATCCAGAGGAATCAAATAAAGTAATTGCTTTAACAAATGAATCAATTCGGGGGAAAAGGGACTTATTGAAGAAATTAGCGGAAATTATCCGTCGGTTACATAGTGCGGATTTTTGCCATGATGACTTGCATATTGGTAACATTTTAGTCCAGCAGTCACCACCTGAGCCTGTAAAGTTATATTTAACAGATTTCCACCGCGGTCGGCGTCTCTGGATGATGGCTGTCCGAAAGATTAATAATCTGGGCAATTTATGTTATTCACTAAGATTAATTTTCCCCTTAACAGATATTATTCGTTTTCTGGTTTACTATCGGTCACTTGACTTGAGGCGTGAAACGATTAAGCCATTTACAAAACAGGTATTATCATCAGCACAAGGTATAAAACTTCGCTACTGGCAGAGCCGGACTAAACGATGCCTTAAGAAATCAACTTACTTCGCTATTGACACGGTAAACTTATCAAACAGTGCTTCAGGACAAAGCGGATATTCAGTAGGGCCATTAAAAATATATCATCGGCGTTCGCTACAAACTAATAGAATTATAGAATTAATTAAACAGCATAATACATTAGCTTCCGCCAATCCCGAAAAACTGTTCAAAGCCACCTCTAAACGAGCGATTTCCTTGCTTGTTTTATCTTCAGATGAAAGGTGTTATATCAAAGAATATCGTTATTCATTAATTAGCATCATTGGTAATTTATTTCGACGTCATCCTGCAAAATCAGATTGGTTTGCCCATAATGGCTTAAAGGTAAGAAAGATACCGATTCCTGAAGCTTTAGCAATGGCAGAGGAAAAATTCGGGATATTCACAAGAAAGGCTTATCTGATTGTTAAGGAAGTAAAAGATGCCCTGCCGTCAGGTCAGTATGCTTTAAATAATTTTACTTCCTCTGTATCGCTCGATGATAAGAAATTATATCTTAAAGAATTTGCTTTGGCTATTGCGCATCTTCATCAATACCGTATCTTCCATGCAGACCTGAAGGCGAATAATATACTGGTTACAAGTAATAAATTATCATCCAAAGGCGGACCTGACTTAGGTGGACAAGGAGCAAGTCCGCAATGGTGGAGATTCTATTTTCTTGATTTAGACAGGGTGCGATTTAATAGAGAAATTACCTGGTTGGGACGTATTAAAAATCTGGCTCAATTAAATGCCGCTACGCCTGGTGTAATCAGCCGGGCAGACCGATTAAGATTTCTACATTATTATTTATCCGGATTTGCACCGCTTTCCAACACGCGACGAAACGAGATTATTGCTGAAATAATGCGTCAGACCATTTTGCGGGGGCATATCTGGCCCGGTAGATAATCAGAGGATGATATAAAAATTAGTATAAAATTTATAGACAACCCTATAAAATTATTTATACTATAATAGTTTGACAATTATTAAGGAGAAAACATGTTAAGCGGACTCCTAATGGGAATTTTTATCGTTTGCTCTATTTTATTAGTCATTATCGTATTGCTACAACCCCATCATAGTGAAAGCGGGTTAGCCGGAGCATTTGGTGGCGGTGGAAGTGATTCTTTCTTTGGAACCAAAGCAACCACTGTAGCAACACGAGTCACGGTAATTTTAGCCATTATGTTTTTTATTCTGGCAATTATTATTAATAAAATGCCGAAAAAGACAGGAAGTATAATGGAAAATTATCGTACTCCTGCCCGTACTTCAGGGCCAGAAACCCCGGTAAGTACATCAACCAACCCGCCTACGGCGGGCGGGACAACCCAGCCTGGTTCTGGAACACCGACTCAGGTTCCTCCATCAACTCCACCGGTTGAACAAAAGAACCCTCAACCGGGACAACCAATTACTCCATCGGGACATTAAATTTTGAGATTCAATAGGATGTTCTCTGTCTACCAGCCGTAGGCGGGGGAAATAGATAAACCCTTAAATCTTAGTGAGGCATGGGAAAATGAAGCGTCAGGATAATACAATTCTTTCCATCTTTAAGAAATTAGAAGCAGTTCAATCAGGTCATTTCATTCTTACATCTGGAAACCACAGTGATACATACGTTCAATGTGCCCGTATATTGGAAAATCCTTCTGTTACCGGTAAATTTTGTAAAATTCTGGCAAAACATTGGGAAAAAGCAGGAATTGATGTTATAGCCGGTCCGGCAGTTGGCGGGATTATTATTGCCTACGAACTGGCACGTATATTAAAAGCATGTGCTATATATTTAGAACGGGTTGAGAATAAGTTGACACTGCGTCGTGGATTTGTAATCAAGCCGGGAGAAAAGGTATTAGTTGTAGAAGACGTTGTTACCACGGGTGGTTCGGCACAGGAGGTTATCCATGTCGTTAACGAATGTGGCGCTTATGTTCGCGGCATGGTTTCGTTGGTAGATAGGAGTGGAGGAGAACTAAAATCTATTTTCCCGATTAAATTTAAAGCATTACTTAAAATAAATCCGCCAATATATCCACCTTCGGAATGTCCTTTGTGCAAACAGGGAATTCCCACAATTATACCCGGGTCACGTGGTTTAAAGAAAGCATGAGAGTTGTGTTATGCAAAGTATGACTGGTTATGGTCAGGCAACAGGTAAGGTAAGAAAATCTAATGTCAGTGTTCAGGTGCGTTCGGTCAATCATCGTTTCTTTACCTGCCAGCTTAACCTGCCTGAAATTTTATCTGACCGGAACGGTGACATTGAATCGCTGGTTAGAAAACACATTCCGCGCGGCTCTGTTAATCTTTCCATTAAAATAGAACCGGGAAGCCAGAAAGAAGCACTAACATTTAATATCCCATTGCTTAAAAATTATTATCGCCGGTTAAAATTAATCAAGAAAGAATTAGGGTTAAAAGAAGATATTACGATTAACACGCTTCTTGCTCTCGTTCCTTTTCAGTCAAAAGAACAGGACTTAACATTGTTTTTGGCATCTGATTGGCTGGTAATAGAAAAAATCATCGTTAAGGCGTTAAATAATTTAGTAAGAATGCGGAAAAGAGAAGCCAAAAGATTAAGGTTACAGTTAGAGCAAATCACAAGACGTATGCAGGTGATTAATAATAATATAAAAAAACGCACACCACGGGTAGTGGCAAATCACCAGGAAATATTTTCACGACGGATTAAAGAAATGATTCTTAAGGTCTCTAATGTAACCGATCCGTTTACCTCTGGCGGTGATGCCAATAATTTAACCCAGCGTATTGCAGAAGAAATAGCTCTTTTCGCCCAACGTGTTGATGTTACTGAAGAAATTCAGCGTTTGCACTCTCACGTTAATGAGTTTTTGCATATAATGAACCAGTCCGGTCTGGTCGGCAAAAAGCTTGATTTTCTCACTCAGGAAATGTTGCGTGAAGTTAACACGATTGCCTCTAAGTCTAATGATACCGAAATCGCTTATTATACCATCAATCTTAAATCAGATATAGAGAAGTTAAAGGAACAAGTTCAAAATATTGAATAAAATGATAACTGATAAGCAGATAATTGTCTTTTCCGGCCCTTCGGGCGTGGGTAAGACCACACTGTGCGCCAGATTAGCAGAAGAGGAACCGAGGATAAAATTATGTGTTACGGCAACCACTCGGGCGCCGCGTTCTGGCGAAATAGATGGCAAGGATTATTGGTTTATCAGCCAGGAAACTTTTAAGGACTGGTTAAAAAATGGTGAAATCATTGAGTATGTTCAGCTATTCGATCATTTTTACGGAACCCCTAAAAAGTCGGTTGAGGATATATTTAAACAGGACCGTTATCCTTTATTAAGAATTGATGTAAAAGGCGCAACTAGTATTAAACAATTGGGTTATAAAGGAGTTTTTATCTTTATTCTGCCGCCAGACGTAGAAACGCTTGTTCAAAGATTAAAGAAACGACACACTTTACCGGTTGATATTGAAAAGCGAATAGCACAAGCAAAAGAAGAATTAAAATATAAAGATGACTATGCCTTTCAAGTAGTAAATGATGATTTAGAACGAGCTTTAACAGAAGTTAAGAATATTCTTTCTTTTCATCTTTTTAAAGATTATATAGTAAAAACGAGGTAGAGGATATGAATATGGAAAAGTTTGACGAAGTATCACGGAAAATGGGGGGGCGTCTTAGAGCTACTGCTGTCATTCAGAAAAGACTTAAGGACTTGGTAGGAATTGATTCCTTAAAAGACAAAACAGCTCTTGATGTGGTAGTTAACAAAATACTGGATGAAATTCTCTCGGAGCAGATTAGTATTAAAGAAGGCAAGGTGGAATGTGAGCCCGGTTAGAGGCTCTACCTTTAATAGTTTAAGTGATTTAATTCGTCCTTAACACTTTGTAGCGGCGCATTTACCCCGATACATCGAGGAGACTAATTGATGAAAAAAGAAGTATTAAAAGGTAAAAGAATTATAATCGGGGTAACCGGTAGCATTGCCGCTTATAAATCTGCAGAGATAGTTTCTCAATTATTTCAGCAAGACGCTCAAATAAAAGTAATAATGACCAAGTCTGCTTTAGCGTTCGTTACTCCTTTAACCTTCCAGACGCTTTCTCACAATCAGGTCTATCTGGATATGTTTGAAAAGGTTGAATCCTATAACCCCGCCCCGCACCTGAACGAAGTGAATGGTGCAGGGCCCGTCCATATTTCTCTGGCAGAAGAATCTGATTTGGTGTTGATTGCACCTGCCACGGCAAATATTATTGGTAAAATTGCTGGTGGGATTGCTGACGATTTTCTTTCTACCGTTGTTATGTCTGTCCCTAACCGGGATCCCGTCAGAGGGATAAAATGTCCCGTATTAATTGCTCCTGCAATGAATGACGGTATGTATCACAACCCTATTGTGCAGGATAATATCAATCGCCTGAAAAAACTCGGTTATATATTCATCCCACCGGAAAAAGGTTACCTTGCCTGCCAGAAGATTGGTGAAGGCAGGCTTGCATCAATAGAAACGATTATTGACAATGTAATCAAGGCGCTGTCCTAACCCCGTCCAGATACAAAGTGTCGGTCCCGCCGAAGCGGGATCCCGAATCAGATGAATCCAATAATATCGGGAGATGGAAGAATGATAAACCGCAATAGAATGGTAAAGGACTTTTTAGAGTTCGTAAAAATAGCCAGTCCATCCAGGAAAGAAGGGAAATTCGCCCGGCACGTAAAGAAAATCATTGACGGGCTTAGATTGGAAACCGTCTTTGATAATGCAGGAAAGACTATCGGCGGTGATTGCGGGAATCTTATTGCACGATTTAAAGGGAACCGGACTGTGCCATCAATACTTCTCTGCGTTCATTTTGATACGGTTGAGCCTTGTGCGGGTGTTAATCCGCAGGTGAAAAATGGAATCGTCTCACAAAAGGGAAAAACAATTCTCGGAGCTGATGACAAGGCGGCAATCGCAGAGATTATTGAAATGTTGAGGGTAATCAAAGAGAAAAACCTGCCCACGGGTGATATTGAGATTCTTATAACAGTTGCCGAAGAACCCGGACTTCTGGGCGCCAAATATCTTAATCCCAAACTCTTAAAATCCCGATTTGGTTACGTGCTTGATACAGAAGGGACTAATCAGGTTGTTATAAAAGCACCAGCCGCCAGGAGACTTTTATTTAAGATATACGGCAAGGAAGCACATGCCGGGCTTGCGCCTGAGGAGGGAATAAACGCTATAAAGATTGCCGGAGTTGCCCTTGAAAGAATGCGACTCGGACGGATTGACTATGAGACAACAGCCAATATCGGGATTATTGAAGGAGGCGTTGCCAGAAATATTGTTCCGAATCTTGCCGTGATGAAAGGAGAAGCAAGAAGTCACGATTTAAGTAAATTAACAAATCAAGTCATGCATATGAAAAAGTGCGTGGTAGATGCAGTCAAGGGGGTTAATGTCCGTGTGGGCAATAAGGTTTTTAAACCAAGAGTGGAAATAGAAATAAACGATGATTATCCAAAGATGGTGCTCTCGGAAAAATCCAGGAGCGTAAACCTTGTCTTAAGGGCAGGAAAAGCATTAAACAGGAAACAAGTTTGTATCGCCGCGGGCGGTGGCAGTGATGCCAATATCCTTAACAATATGGGGATAGAAATGCCCATCATATCATGCGGTATGGAAAAGGTTCATACCAAAGATGAATTCGTCAGGATTGATGATATGGTAAAGGTAACAGAACTTCTACTTGCCATAATTGAGGAAAATGCCAATGAATTATAACACGAAGCAGAAGGAGATAAGGTGATAAGTTGATTAGGGGCAGTTTGAGCGGTAGCGAATTACTGCCCCTTATAACTGGCAGTAATCTGCTAAAGCAGAACTGCCAGTAAACGGTGATACGTTGAGAAAATACGTCAAGTATTGTCAGGAAGTGGTCAAAAATGGTCAAGTGTTGTTAATACAATTCTTGACTACCCTTGACAAATCTTGACTATTCTTGACCATCCTTGACGCCTTTCTTACTACGCAATGACCACGGTCTGTGCCGGGCTCCAGTCGCCGCTGTTCTGGGGATTGCTCTGATTGACCCAGCGGAAGAAACCATAAAAACGCTGTCCGGCATTTTTGTCCCCAAGCGAGATAGTGAAACGCGCCTTTTTGGATACTTGCGTCTTTTTGCAATCCTCGTGTCCCTCAGGCGGGACTTCGCCTACCGGAAGCAGGGTATACATGGTTTCAATTCCGTCTGCGGCCGGGTGCATACTGAATCGGGTCTGGTCGGTCGTGACCTGGCAACGGACCTCAATAGAGCCGCCGCCCATTGCCTTTAATCCGATAATCGGGATGGTGGCAATCTTTGGCCTCGGCGTCGGCTCAATATCGCGGATGGTCAAGGCCATTTCAGACCTCTGCTCGTCCGTAACTAAGGGATTGGCCGCCAGATAGGCCTTAACAAAGGCGCGGATTTCTTTTTCGTAGAGTTTGCGCGACTGACGGAAAGCCACGACATCAGCCCGGCGCCGGGTGGTTTTATTCTGAGCCGTCGTGTATAACGGCTCAAATGAAGCCCGGCGGGCGACCAGCGCCGCAACCGACGGAGCCGGGATGCCCCAGGCCGCCGCATTCGTGACCACAATATTCACTAAATTACCCTGGAAATTGAAGAAATCATCGTCCCTTACCGGAATGTATTGTTTTCCTCTTGGCATAAATCACCTCTCTTTTCTCATTATTTGTTAATAAATCATTTTAAAGGTATCTACCTAAGACTTATAGGTATCTACCTACGGCTTATAGGTATCTACCTACGGCTTATAGGTATCTACCTACGGCTTATAGGTATTTACCTACGGCTTGTAGGTATTTACCTACGACTTGTAGGTATCTACCTACGGCTTATAGGTATATACCTACGGCTTATAGCGTTTACGCTACGGCTTGTAGGTATTTACCTACGGCTTGTAGGTATCTACCTACGGCTTATAGCGTTTACGCTACGGGTTGTAACCTTGGGGCTAAAAATCACCTCCTTTCAGCCCTAATTCCGTTTTTGCCAGACTAGAATTGAAATCCCGCACCTATCGTTAAAGGAGGTATGAAGAACAAAACTTGTAGTCAGTTTTCCAAGCACTACCTGACGATAGGTGCGGGATGCTTATCGTAAGTAAGAGTTATTTATAACCGATTATCGGGCACGTTTCGCCGAAGTGGTCGGACACTACCTTGTAATCCATCATCTCGACCATACCATCCTTATTAACATCGGCTGCTGGATTCCAATTTGAGTCTCCAGGATGTGAACCAAACGCGTCGGCCAATATGAAGAAATCCATCATCTCGACCATACCATCCTGATTGACATCATAGGCTGGATAGATGGGGATGGGGGGACGAACAACAATAGCAACCGACAATCCACAAGACCAGTTAGAGACAACGGAGGTATGTGTGGCACAACGTGCCTGTGCTTTTACTGTATACGTTCCGGTAACTACCCAGGAATGTAAGGCGTTGGTTGAAGATGACCAGGTGGAGTAGGGAGTTCCATCGCCCCAGTCAAACCGGTATTCTAATGAATGACCTAAATTACAAGATGAGCCACCGGTAGAATAAGTATAACTTGTGCCAGTAATGCCGCTGGTTGGACCAGAGGGTTGGCCTGGAGTAGACACAGACTCACTTTCAAGGGTAATACTCATCTGGGTGGTTTGGTTTTCAGTTACAGTGGCAACAATTTCTTGAGTTTTATATCCATCTTTCGTTACCTTTACGGTATGACTGCCGACTGGCACAGCAGGAATCGTTAGTGGTGCAATCCCTGCATAACTACCGTTTAAATATACTTCGGCTCCTGTCGGGTCTGAACTAACATAGATAGAACCTGTTATCGTAGTCTCTATAAAATCCTGGGCATAATAAATTTCATAATGACTACCGAATGTACATACCTGAAAGAAGAAATTGTAATCAATCCAGGCGTAGCCGTGGTCACCGAAACCTGTTCCCCAGGAATTAATAAACTCAAATGCCCCGTTAGCCCCTTTATTATCATCATAACCCACTAAAGTTACACTGTGATTATAATAGCCTGGTACAGAAGCCCCTGGAGGTTTAATCATATTGCCCAAGCTGCTATAGATACAGGGAGAGATAATGTTTGGCCACATATTACTCCCAACGCTTATTATAATTACAATAGGATTACCTTGGGATAGCAATGTTTTAATACCGTTAAGGTCGGCCGCTTCAACTCTATTATAAGACACAATTTTATAAGTTGGTGCTTCTTCGCTCGCTGGTAGACTTGGTTGAGTTTCACAATCAGTTGGATCGTAAGGCATGGTTGCAAGGGTTGCACAGCCTTGGGACTTCAGCAACTCAAGGGCGTTTGGGATCGACATTCCACTATCGGACCCTTGGTTTTGTCTTTGATTATAAATATAGGCTGGACTAAATAAATGACCGTCTGTATTTAGTCCCCACTTTCGTTCTACTTGTTCTTGACAGGATTTCAAGGCATACCCCACGGCCCAAGCAACACATGAACCTTGGCTTCCTTGATTTCCTGGGGTTGGTACATTGGTTCTAAGGTCCCCTGATGGTGATAGGGTGGACCATGATGATAGGGTCGCTGATACGGCTAACTCTTCTCCTGGGGCTATACCCCAAACAGATATTGCCGGGAGCTTTTGATATTCTTCATCAGATAGCGGTTTAGCTCCAAAAAGATTTTCAGGTGCTGCCGCACTACTCCCAACGACAACACCAGCCCTATCTTTATTCTCTGCAAGAGGACAGCCATAACTAAGCATCATTATACCGGCTAAGGCTAACAAAACAACCGGCACTAGTTTTGACCATTTTCTACTCATATTTTATTCCTCACTTTTTATAGTATTCTAATCAATTCATTATTATATAACAGCAAATATCGTGCCAATAAAGAGGGAAATACGGTTTAATCTATAACTCATTATTATACAAGGAGTTGTATAAATAGAAAATAGACGTTAAAACCACGATTTGAGGTAAAACAAGCGATGTATCGGAAAATCCGACATTATTGCAGGAAGTCGAGGATGTCTTGGGTGTAACCCCTTAAATTATAGTTGGTTACATCATCAGCCCCTGAGTGTCGGATAAAGCAACATTATGGGAAAATACCGACAATCACTGGGGGTTATGTCCTAAAATTACGTGGCTGGAGATTATGTTTCTTAAGAAATTCGTAAAGTGTATCACGATTAACCTGAGCCAGTTGGGCGGCTTTGGCAATGTTTCCTTTTGTTTCGGTCAGGAGTTTGGAAAAGTATTCTTTTTCAATTGCTTTCTTTATATCTTCATATGGTTTGTAAATATTGGGCACAGGGAAGAGTCTTTCTTGGGTAATCTCATTGGGTAAGTCGGCAGGCGTGATATACTTTGCACTTGTTAAAGAAATCGCACGCCCTAAGACATTTTGTAACTCCCGGATATTACCGGGCCAGGGGTAATTCAAAAGCATTTTCATCGCTTCAGGTCTAATACCCTTTATCTTTTTCTCAGCGGCAGCCGGGAAGGTTTTAAGGAAATGGTCTATCAAAAGCGGGATATCATCTTTGCGGTCTCGTAAAGACGGTAAAGCAACCTTGATGACATTTATCCGGTAATAGAGGTCTTCGCGGATTTTGCCTTGATTGACTAATTCCTTAAGGTTTTTATTGGTCGCGCTGATAATCCGGACATCTGCTTTACGCGGTTCGGTCGCGCCAACCGGCAGAAATATCCCTTCCTGAAGCACGCGCAGAAGTTTTACCTGTAAAGAAGGCGACATTTCGCCAATCTCATCCAGAAAAAGGGTTCCTTTATCAGTAACCTCAAATAACCCTTTTTTATCACGGATGGCGCCGGTGAAAGAACCTTTGATATGCCCGAATAGTTCGGATTCTAAAAGCGTTTCCGTCATACCCCCGCAGTTAATCGCCATAAAAGGGTTTTCTTTACGAGGACCGTTATAATGGATGGTAGAGGCAACTAATTCCTTGCCGGTTCCGGTCTCTCCTTCTATCAGCACCGGGCTGTCGGTCTGGATAATCCGACGGATGAGACTAAAGATTTCCTGCATTGCCCGGCTCTTGCCGATAATTTTATCAAAATTATATTTCTCAGTAAGGGCAGATTCTAATTCACTAATCCGCTTCTTGTCCTCCTCGGTTTCCACGGCCGCCTTGATAATCTCTTCTACGATCACACTCATAAGGTTAAACATTACCTCAAGGAGTTCTTTGGAGATAGGGGTAATCTCAAAATATGCCTTCTTGAGACGCTCTAAATCAACACCCGTGTCCTTGACGCGTTCGGCAATCTCTTGCCAATGGGTTTCATTCGGTTCGTCAAGCAGTAATCCGCCATATGTAGTCATACAACCGCAATAAGTACCGCGGAAGATGATAGGTACGGATAGATCGGTTAAACCGGCATGACATATCCAAATATCAGGCTTACCTATAGATGAAGCTCGAGTGGAGGATTGTTTGTCCTCTAAGACACAGCGTCGTTTCCCTTCTTCTGTCCCATAGATAAATTCGCAAAAGGGGAAAGGAATCGGAGGCTCCTTGAGGGGTCCCCGAATACGTTTGTACTCCTCGTTAGTAATACCCATTGCCTCAAAATCAGCAAACGCAAATGTCCTTTTAAATATCTGCCTCAACAAAGATACAGTTTGCTGGAAGACGCGCCAGTTAAAAACTCTTTGCCAGACTTCGGGACCGAGCCTTATTTTTTCATCCCCGAAATAATCGGGACTGAGTTTATCCTGTAAGGACTGTCGCTCCGCATTATTCATTTAGAGTGTTCCTTTCATTAATGAATATTCCCGTGGGCATACACGGGATCTAACTGTTCGCCACGGCGAATCTGCCGTAGGCATGACCAGTAGTTTCCCGCCGAAGCGGGATCCCGACGTATTCGGGACATAATCGCTAAAGAATTCACACTGGCAGTAAGTAAAGGGACAAAGACTAAACACTATACCTGCCCCGCCTTTGGCGGGGTCAGGCTGGTTTTCTATCTCCCGAATACGTCGGGAGATGATGAGAATAATACTATATATTAATCTTAATCTTTTCAGGCTGGTTAGAGCTTAGAGATTTATGAATCGCTTCAAGAATCGCCGTGTTGCGAACACCATCTCTGGCATTAACATGAGGTTCGGTATTGTGTTCAATTGCATACAGAAATGCCCTCATACATGCTGGATAAGCCCCCTGCCATTCATCAAAGACTTTATAGTTTAAGAATGTTCTGGGACAAACGAATTTTTCTTCCAGCAAGGCGTCAATGGCTTCAGCACGCCGGTCAATCTGAGTCGTTCCTTTAGTTCCGACCAGTTGCATAAAGGAGTCGGGCATATAAGGACTGGTGTTAGGATAAATCCAGATGGATTCAAAGGTTGCAAATTTTCCTCCTTTGTATGTAACTAAAGCATGGATGCCATCATAGGTATCAAAACCCTTTTTAACAAGAACCTTTTTGATTCCTTTTGCGTAGGCTTCAACCGGGTCGCAATCAAACCACCACGTCACCAAATCAATGTCATGACTGGAGAGAAACCATGATGGTGTTGTTTTCGCGGACCATGATGCAATCATTTCAGTTGGCACATAGAGAGGATTATTCTTTCTTGCAAAGGCAATCAGCGGTTCACCAAAGTCTCCATTTAGAACCATTTCTTTTATCTTATGATAAGGAGAAAGCCATCGGTGATTGAAACTGACTTGAAGTTGTTTACCTGTTTTTTGGACGGCTCGGTAGATTTCCTCGGCATCGCGCTGCGCTGTCGCTAATGGTTTTTCTACATAGACATGGCATCCTGCGTTAAGCGAATCAATCACAGGGTCCTTATGAAAATTATCAGGAGTTGCTACAACTACCGCATCCGGGTGTTCTTTTGAGAGCATTTCCCTGTAATCTGAGTAAAGGGCAGAAACACCGAATTCTTTCCCGCTTTTTCCCAATCTTTCTTTTATCAAGTCGGACAATCCGACAATCTCTACGTTAGTTTGAAGTTTGAGGACTTTTGCCGCGGAAGTTCCCATAATTCCTGTGCCGATAATGCCAACTCTGATTTTCATATTTGTCTCCTTTTAAACACTCTTTCATTATTTACTTTTTAAGTATTCTTTACCAGATGGAATATCAAATTCCTTACCATTTACTACCGCCCGCTTTGCTCCTTGAGTAAATAGACTTAGTTCTATCGCTTCTGGTTTATAAGTTACATTAATAGTATCATCTTTATATTCAACATCTAAGTACTCTAATGTATCTTCTCCTTTTACAATACTTTTGTCGTCAATCGCAAGGTTCCTGGCTTGTATCATCACTATTCGCCATATTTTCTTATCCTTATTCCTGACGAGGGTGACTTTACCATCAAAAGTAATATCGCTCATGCCTCCGGCAGATCCGCCGTGGCGGACAAAATTACGCTTCGCTGGTTTATCGTGAGAAATAAGATAGAAATCCGTGTTACTATCTATATTAATAGCCACTCCTCCAGCTGAAGATTGTTTCAGCTCTTGTGATTCTTGCTTTACTTTCAACCTTTCAACTGAGAAATTAGGGGATTTTTCTTTGGGATAAGGATAGAGAACGGTATCAATAGCAACGGGGAGAGCGCCCTTTGAAGTGAATATCACAACCGGTGCCGGCTGATGGCCTGCCCAAGGCAGTTTAGGAATCCAGCCTTGAATGGGGTCCATTTGGCCGGAAATAATATCTGCGCTCAGGTTTGATTCCGTTACCGGCTGAATAATCAGGCTGGCTTTGCCGTTGGTGGTAGAGACCTTCAAATTAGATTTATCTATCTCATAAGTTGATGTGGGAAGAAAATGGAACATAGATTCAATCGTATGGTTGCCATTGCCGGTTATAAGGTCGGTGATTATCCAGTAATCCGGTTTGGCAAAGAGGACGCTTCTTTTGTGTACGGCATTCACACGGGCGTCTGGCGGGATATCCGGATAAGACCTCAGTATGGTTTCCAATTCGCGCTTGCGTGCCGGGTCATCCGTACGGGTTATTTCATAGTCTACATGGTTTTTAACTATTTCAGCGCATCCCCTGATGGCATAACCATCAGTGTAGGCGCTTTCGGCGAAATCAAAGGTTTCGCCTGATAGCCAGATATTACCCGCCAGACCCTTGTCGGGCTGGTCAAGCGGTTTCTCAGTTATCTTACGCCACGGGATATTGCCCAGTTCCGACGGTATTTCAAACATGGGGTTATTTCCCACCTGTGATTTGCCGTCAACCATTATGGTATTCTGGCCCGGAGTGGCGACAAAATAATCCGCCCGCCATTTTGATGCCCAGTCGCCGCCGCAGCCGGTATCGCTTACAAGCGTATTGCCGTAGGCGTAAAGTTCAAACGTAAGTTTATCTGCATGGTTATGGCCGCCGGCGTTTTTGCCGCCGTCAAACACCAGGTAACGCGCCTGCGGAGTCCAGTCTGTGCGCATTATGTAAAAGCCGCCATAGGGGAAACAATAAGAATTGTATCTGGGCGCCTTGCCTTCCCTGCCGTAACTTGCCACATACCTCATATCATCACGGTTAAAAGTGTCGGCGGCAATCTTCAAGAGCGGATCCCAGTAATCCGGCGAGGGCGGAATTTGCGGCGGGTCTTCAACATCATAGACATCGTTTATCGTAGGATATTTAAAATTTGGTTTGTACATGTACATCGGGAATTCAAAAGCCAGCTCCAGTTTCTTCTCAAAACCATCTGGTATTTTTATGCTATTCTTCTTCATCAGTTTTATGGTATCCACCCAATCCTTGATTATGCCGAAGTAGCACAGTTCTATATAAGCATGGTCGGGATAAAAGTAATCGTCAAGCAGCCTGTTGAGCGTGGTTACTCCGGTCTTGGTCCATTCTTTCGCTTCCTTGAACTCCGGGAACCAGACCGCATAACGTATCAGGTTTTGCATCTGGATTACCAGCATGTTCGGCATATTGGGGACCTCGTTATTTTTCATGTAGTCTATCTGCGGAAGAATTGATTTTAATATGGCTATCTTTTCATCATTGGTGACTGCCGGGCAATCAATCAGCCAGAAGAAGCACTGCATAAACTTGGTGACTCTCGGTTCGGTATAATGAATGGTGCGCCAGATCTGGCCTGTTTTATCGGCAGGCGGCTTTTTCGGAAACGGTTTTGTCTGGCTTATCCAGCTTTTTATCAAGTCAATGCATTTCCTGGCATATTTGTAATTCCCGGTTTTGAGATATGCTTTTGCGGCTTCTTCTGCGGAGAAGTGCCAGTTCATTGTCATCACGAGAACGGTCTGCATCCTGTTTTCTGGGTCTGTTGCCGGGAAGTTGTACCAATCAATCTTGTCTCCCGCAAAGGCTTCTCTATCCCCGATTGATTTTATGTAACCCGCGCAGACGCGGTCTCCCTTTTCATCTTTTGCCTCAGGATTGTTTTCGGGCGGCGGCAATTTATCATCAACTATTTTGGGCGCCAGCCTGTTTTTGTAATAGGCTAACAGTTCTTTTTTCGCTTTCGGGAAGTCGCGGTTATTCACCGCCAGTTTCACTTTTTCCAATCCGGCCATTTCAAGGTCAACAGCATTAAAGAATTCCCCGTCAGAGATGACCTCGAAATCATTCGGCTTATCTTTTACCTGCAGGTGTGAGCAGCCGTTCAGCAGGAAAAACTGCAGGATTAAAAGGCATGCGGGTAAAAATATACCTGATAGCAGTGTTTTCATTTTAAACTCCTGATTTAAGATTAGTAATTAGTAAAGTAATTTTCTTTTATCAGATTCCGCTGCAAAAGACAATAGTTTTTGACATTATTTTGTTCTTATGATATCGTAACAGAAATTATTATTAAGTAAACCCCGTTAGAGACATCGTTATTAGACGAGGTTTAGGTTAAACTTAACAGCAAATAGTATTTTTAGATGTTGTCTCTAACGGGGTAAATCCAATGAAACTATTATCATTTTCAGACAAAGCGGTTGGAATAAAAAGCGGTATTTTAATAAACGAAGATGTATTAGACATAAATGCCGCAACAGGTTTCCTGAAGCAAAAAGGATATAAATCTTTCCCTCAAGACATAATAGGCTTAATCACCGGCGGTGAAAAGGTAAAGAATGCATTAAACCGGCTTTGCAGGTCTCTAACTAAATTTCCGAAAGATAAGAAACGGTTTTTAAAGCCTCTTAAATCTGTTAAGTTATTACCGCCTATTCCAAAACCAAATAAATTACTTTGTCTTGCCGGGAATTACCCGGAACATATAGCCGAAAGCGGTTTCAAACCGGCTGATAATATTGAAAATATAACTCCCTGGGTATTTCTAAAACCGGTATCCAATACGGTTATCGGGAATAATGCAAAGATTCTACTACCCAAAAACGGCATTGCCATAGACTGGGAAGTTGAATTAGGGGTTGTTATCGGGAAGAAAGGAAAGTATATTAAATCGAATGATGCGAATGATTTTATTTATGGTTATACAATTATAAATGATATTTCCGAGAGAAAATTTAATTCTCTTATGCCAAATAGGAGAATTCGTGAGCGGGACGCATTTTTTGACTGGCTAAATGGCAAGTGGTGCGATACCTTTGCCCCGATTGGTCCTTGGCTGGTGACCAAAGACGAGATAAGCGACCCGCATAACCTTGATATAAAACTGCGTTTGAATGGCAAGACGATGCAGTATTCTAATACGAAGTATATGATATTCAACATACCGAAAATGATAGAATATATCTCGTCTATTCTTACCCTTGAACCGGGTGATATTATTGCAACGGGAACCCCTGAAGGCGTCGGTATGTCCAGAAATATTTTCCTCAAGCCGGGTGACAGGATGGAATGTGAGATAGAAGGTATCGGCATACTTACAAACCGGGTTATAAAAGAGAGGTCGTAAAAGGAGAAACGATATGGCAACATTTGATTATATTGTGGTTATCATCTATATGACTTTGATGGTGGGAATCGGTCTTTATTATCACAAATATATGAAGCAAATAAATACTTACTATACGGCAGAAGGCAAGATTCCCTGGACCATCGCGGCATTGTCTTTATTTATGAGCAGTTTCAGTGCTCTGGTATTTGTAATGTATGCGGGAATAGGCTATCGGTTGGGCATTGTTGCGGTGACTCTTTGCTGGGCAACGCCGCCTGCATTCTTTATCGGCGCATATATTTTCTCAAAACGCTGGAAACGCGCCGGCATTATTACGCCGGTCCAGTTTCTCGAGACAAGATATAATTTTTCCGTGAGACAACTCATTCCAGTGATAAGCATTCCGCTTGCCCTTGTTGACAATGCCATGAAGGTATTTGCCCTGGCCGTCTTTGTGAAAAACGCTTTTAGCATAAGTATTGAGTTATCAATTATTACTTGCGGTTTGATTGTCGGTATCTATACGTTTATGGGCGGCCTGTGGGCCGTGACCGTAACCGATGTGATTCAATTCCTCGTCCTTGCGTCCGCGGTCCTGGCGGTGTTGCCGCTTTCCATGAATGAAGTCGGCGGTATCACGGAATTTTTCAGGAAAACATCCGATTTACACATGCTCAATCCGCTGGGCGGCAAAGATATTTCTTATCTCGTGGTTTTCCTATTTCTCATCATGCTCAGTTACAATTATCGCTGGTCGCTTGTTCAACGATATTATTGTGTCAAGGATGAACGTTCAGCTCGTCGTGTTGGTGTCGTTGCCGGTATCCTTTTTATCATTGCACCTTTTATGTGGGCGTTGCCGGCCATGGCCGCACGGCTGATACTGCCCGGACTGGAAAACCCCGACTATTCTTACGCCGCACTCTGTGTCAAAATCCTGCCGGTCGGTATGATGGGCATCGTCCTATCCGGAATGTTTGCCGCTACAATGTCTATGACCGCGGCAGAATATAACGTAAACTCAAGCGTGTTTACCGTTGATATCTACAAGCGCTGGCTGCACAAAACCGCTAGTGACCGGACCACGATGCTGGTTGCGCGGATTTCTACATTTGTGATGTGTTTGATTGTCATTGCCATAGGTCTTATCATTGCCTATTGGGGTAAAGGGCTTTTTGACATAATGGTCGCGGTCTTCGGCGTAATGCTTCCGCCTATTGCCATACCTGTCCTGTGGGGAATACTTTTCCCCAAACCTTATGCCAAAAGTGCGCTTAGCGCCGTAATTATCGGACTGTCCACAGCTCTTATCGTAAAGTTCTATGTCATTCCTCAAATGAAATTAACCCCTGACCATGCTTTTGTTATGAGCACTCTTAGCGGTTCTATTCCAACCTTCTTGATTATGCTGATTGGTGTATTTATTGAACAACCATCGGCTGAAAGCAGGGTAAAAGTTGATGAATTCTTTTCCAAACTCAGGAAACCATATGAAGCAAAAGTTATCTCCGGGACAGATAAAATACCTTCTCCATTTCCCATCGTGGGATTATCAAGTATTTGTATTGGTATTCTCCTGGTTATCGCAACCTTCTTTGCTAAAAGTAACTTACATATTGTGCTTGATTTAGGTATGGGCATCAGTTTGGTATTGATTGGTTTGGCGCTTTTTGTTACATCCAGACGCCAACTTCGTAAAAAGGCAGAGGCAACTTAAACCGGGCTTTTTGCCGGTAGCAATACTTTTTAGCAAGACCCCAATGCATATCTGGATAAATTGCGGGGCGGGGATTGTCTTGATATTAGTAGGCGTTATTCTTTTTACTATTTCACCACCCCGACAGGACAATCCAACCCGATAGGACTCCCCGCCAGAGACGGGCGACGCACATCTACATCGGGGCCAGGAATAAATACAGGGGACAAAAATGACCCTAAGATTTTCCTTGGTCATAATATGACCATTTACACAAAATTTATTATACCCGAAGCGGTTTCATAAGTTCTGTCAACGACCGTAAAACCACGCCTACGGCGGGTCTGCCGAAGGCATGATTTATCCTCGTTGATATTCCCTGTGATCCTTATGAGACCGCTTCCCTCATTATACCTTCTGTTAGGCAGTTGGTTGCCATCCGTTACGCTATTGGACCGCGTCCGTTAGGTAGTTGGTTGCCGTCCGTTATGCAATTGGACCGCGTCCGTCAGGTAGTCGGTTACCGTCCGTTAGGCTATCAGACCGCGTCGGTCAGCTAGTTCGACCACGTCGGTCAGGTAGTTCGCCGGCGTCGGTCAGGTAGTTCGGCCGCGTCCGTTAGGTAGTTGGCTGCCGTCCGATATGCTAAAGGGTGAGGGCGGGTGGGAAAATGGCTGGGGGGAGTGAGAGTATCCCTCTATGCCACATTCTGCTACATTGGATATAACTACCTTATAAATAATGAGTTATGATTGACACGAAATATTTTTGCTAAAAATATGAGATTTTTTGTCAGGAAATGCTATTATCTATCACTATATAATAAAGGTGCCTAAAAAGGTAGCCGTCTCCCCTTATGGAAGATAAAAATTTGCCTAACCTATTTACCTTGCAGGAGTTGATGGATTATCTTCATGTCAGCCGATGGACGGTTTATCGGATGATTAAGAACGGTGCCCTTCCGGGCATAAAGACCGGTTACCGATGGCGTTTCAGGATTGAGGATGTGCAGAAATATATTCGGGAGAAACTTAACTACTTCGGGACATTAGCCAAGAATAATTATTTATTCTATTATGAGGTGTTGGATAAATATCGCCGGGATTCAAGGAAATATTTTCTGCATGACGAGGCATTTCACGGCAAGGTCGGCAATAAGGAAGGTTATTATCTTTATGCCCGTGAACGTGCGCTGAAATCAGTCGTTTATGAAATTCACAAATTTCGTCCGGCTGATAATACATTTGTTGAATTACGATATAAAAAGATTACTCTACAGGATGGTAAATTAGCCGTTGTGGTTGACCTGAAAGCATATCACGGATTGTCGGATGAGGAAAAAATCCATTGGATGACTTACAAGATAGATGGGTAGCACTATTTTCTTGACTTACCCTTGTTTAAACTTAGAATAATTTGGCAATTAAGAACAAGAGTGAGTTTATTAGTTTGACATGGTGGATTTTGGATTGTATTCCCAGCGGGTAATTCCGTATTATTTATTATCCGTCAGAAGAAACATCAAAACTTATTCAAGGCTTTGCAAATTACCTGAAAGAGAAGAAAACGATTCACGCCTCATAACTCGCGATTTGTGAACTAAAAAATATGCACCTAAAAACCTGTTTTAATTATCCTTATATGCGATTAGAATTCCATACCAATAGTCGGTATCTCTTTGAGTTAGTTAAAGATTATTTAGTTAAACCTAAGTTCATGTTTCGGAACAAAAACCGTTTCCAATTCAGGTTCCGATTAACGAGCGGGACAGGTATTATGCCAGATGGTCGGTACGACCCCATTGAACCTGAACCTAATGATCCTACTAAATGTCTTAAATTAAGGTGTTGGTTAGAAAAGGTACGGGTGGCGGTACATTTTAGAAAAGGGTTAGTAGAAGCAGAGGTAATATTGCCCTCGGAGTTAATACCAGAGTCACTGTTTGATCTTATTATCGTTCAACCTTTACGGCATCTCCTTCTCTATCGGGAATGGTTGACTATACACGCTTCGGTAGTTGCTAAAGGCACAGATGGTATAATTATTACTGGACCTAGTGGGGCGGGCAAATCTGCCCTGGCACTAAGTTTAGCCCGACTCGGCTATCAAATCTTAGCCGACGATTTAGCTATCTTTCTGGAATATAAGGACAGCCGTGCAATTCATCTTTTACCCTTTCCTAAAAAGACTAATAATAACCTTTTCTTAAATAAGTCCTTACCCAATAGCCAAGTTCCAATAACACCTAAACAACAATACGTAAAATCTATACAGTGTATCCCGTGTTTAATACTCATTCCACACTACCAAAAACATGGCCGAATCAATATAAAACCACTTACTCGGGAAGCAACATTGAGTCATATTATTGGTGACCCCGCTAATAGACTTTATTACAATTCATTATTTTCAAAAATACCCCCCACCCGGCATGAGATAGTCTTAACACGATTAATGCAACAGGTAGATAGTTATTTAGTAGACTATAATGATAAAGCCTTACGGAAGATTGTTCCGGGTATGATTGAGCCATTGTTAGCACGAGTATCTAATGCCATTCGTGTCAAGCCTGATTTTGTCCGCCAAGGCGGATCTGCCTCTGGCATGACCGAGGCACATTTTAATCGTGGATTTGCCTATAACAACTCAGGGGATTATCAAAAGGCAATAGAATCATTCAAAGAAGCCATTAGACTTAAACCTGATGATGTTTATGTACATTTTAATCTTGGACTTGCCTATAACAATTCAGGGGATTATCAAAAGGCAATAGAATCATTCAAAGAAGCCATTAGACTTAAACCTGATGATGTTTATGCACATTATAATCTTGGACTTGCCTATAGCAACTCAGGGGATTATCAAAAGGCAATAGAATCATTCAAAGAAGCCATTAGACTTAAACCTGATGATGTTTATGCACATTATAATCTTGGACTTGCCTATAGCAACTCAGGGGATTATCAAAAGGCAATAGAATCATTCAAAGAAGCCATTCATGTCAAGCCTGATTTTGTTGGGGCACATTATAATCTTGGACTTGCCTATAGCAACTCAGAGAATTATCAAAAGGCAATAGAATCATTCAAAGAAGCCATTAGACTTAAACCTGATGATTTTTATGCACATTTTAATCTTGGACTTGCCTATAACAATTCAGGGGATTATCAAAAAGCAATAGAATCATTCAAAGAAGCCATTAGACTTAAACCTGATGATTTTTATGCACATTTTAATCTTGGACTTGCCTATAACAACTCAGGGGATTATCAAAAGGCAATAGAATCATTCAAAGAAGCCATTAGACTTAAACCTGATGATGTTTATGCACATTATAATCTTGGACTTGCCTATAGCAACTCAGGGGATTATCAAAAGGCAATAGAATCATTCAAAAAAGCCATTAGACTTAAACCTGATGATTTTTATGCACATTTTAATCTTGGACTTGCCTATAGCAACTCAGAGGATTATCAAAAGGCAATAGAATCATTCAAAGAAGCCATTAGACTTAAACCTGATGATTTTTATGCGCATTTTAATCTTGGACTTGCCTATCTTGGAATGAGAGATTATCAGAAGGCTGTAGAGTTACTTAAAAAGGCTACTAAGATAAACCCGAATGGTAAGGAGATCTGGTATTATTATGCGTGTGCCTTATCCGGTAATCAAAATATTGATGAAGCATTTCAATCCTTAAAAAAGGCAATTGAATTAGGCGATAAGAATTTTGATTGTATGAAGAAAGATACCAAGTTAGAAAATCTACGGCAAGATAAACGTTTTAGAGAATTGGTTCATTAGGGATTGGCCACGAATTCGGGGGACACCCGCCATAGGCGGATAGGCCATACTAAATAATTCAGTCCCTATCCTTATCCCATACGGGATCCCGTGAGGGACAGAAAGCTTACGCGCCGGGAGGCGGAGTTTATCTCGAGTATTTAATAGATTCAAAGAGTAGGTTTCTATGTTCTCCAATCAGGGACAAAAAGTGCGTTAATCATAATACTTATTATTATGATAAATAATAATGGCCATAAAATAATATTATGTATGACTTGAAGGATAATCAAACAATAGCAGAATACAATGAAAACTAGTAAAACAAGACTTCCTGATTTTTTGGTAATCGGTGCGATGAAGAGCGCAACTACCAGTTTGTTCGAATATTTATCCTTGCATCCTCAGATATCTGTCTCCAAAATTAAGGAGCCCAATTTCTTTAATAAGAAAGAATTCTTTGAGGGTACTTGGGAAAAAGGGATAGAATGGTATATGAGTTTATTTAAGAACAATTTGAAGATAAAAGGCGAGGCTTCTAATGCCTATACAAAATATCCTGCGGACCCGGATGTGGCCGAAAGGATTTACAGTGTATTGCCAAAAGCAAAACTTATCTACGTAATTAGACATCCGGTTGCAAGGGCAGTTTCGCATTATTTACATGCTTTGATTAATGGATTAGAACGGCGGACGCTTAAAGAATGTTTGCTAAAGGATATAAATAGTAACTACATCAATTGGGGTAAATACTTCTTGCAATTACAGCAATATTTAAAATACTTTGATAAAAAGCAGATACACGTATTAACTACTGAAAAACTTAAAACGAATAGAATGGAAACATTGAAAAATATTTTCGTATTTTTGGGTGTGGATTCAGCGTTTTTTACTACTAAATTTACTATTGAATATAATGTAACAGCGGATAAAATTTGGGTATTAGATTGTACTAATAAAATGAAGCTATCGGAAAAGCCCCAACAAGATGCTATTGCGATTAATCCGCTTCAGCCGGATAATAATACGGAAAAAAGAAAGACTTATGTAGTCGGTAATCGTTACTATAGCCAGACTGTTGCGCAAGATGTATCTTCTATTCTAAATAGTAAAACAAATAACATAATTGCTGGTTTATCAGAAGATGAATATATGCAATTAGAACATTACTTTATCGACGACATTAAGCAACTCAGTAGTTTCTTAAATTACAACTTCTTGGAATGGAACTTAAGTTCCCCTCTAAGAAGTGATTGATTCGTAGTAGTGACACACACCGCCCGATAAAACCCTGAGGGCGACAAGCGGGATAGACCAAGGATTTTCTAAGGATTGATATTGGCGGGATGTCCCGACGAGTAGTCCCGACGATACGTCGGGATGTTATTCCTCTTGGGAAACTTCATTCGGGACAAGGCATGGTTTTAGGAAAATGGGCTTACTTAATTCAGGGGCGTAAATTAGTAGAAAGATTAATCAAAAAATAAGGTGCCCCCCGAATTTAGACCGGTAAATTAGGTCTTCCAGACTGGTAAATCGGGTCTTCCAGTCCGGTAAAGCGGGGTCTTCCAAAATGGGATGTCCGGGCTGGTCAAGGGGTGGGGGGAGGGGGGGAGTATTCCCCCACGTTGTATTTTTAACTCATTATTAGATAAGGAGATATGGATTTATGAGCGAGGTAATATTGCACAAGGAAATCCCTATTCCTAAGGTTAATGAATACCCGTTTGAGATGGGTCAAGAATGGGCTAAAAGAGGTTTAGCCCAGGCATTGCGTCAGGTGCCTAAGTGGCGGACGCAATGGATTAAGGAAGAATTCCCCATAAGAACGGCTGCTTATGTTGAGCAGATGACCTTTGGCTTATCCCTCTGACGGGATCCCGTGAGGGATGGCGCCTGATTGGTCCCGCAGAGGGTGAGGACAAGAGTCCCCTTCAGACCGTTCTGGACTGTTTGAAACCATACGAAGCTAAGTGGTGCCAATTTAGGACGGAATTCACCAGACAACTTAAACTATCATTTACTTATATCTGCAACACTAACTATGATCCGACCAGAGTCAAAGAGATGAATGACTGTATTAATTCGTTGTTGGCGGACTTTACCTTAAAAGGATTTGTCATCCCATCTGGTGGCTACCCACCATCCGTAGGGATGGATTTTGTCCCTCATCCGAAGACGGCGGAATCCTATTATTCACGGCACTTCTTAGAAATGATAAGCGGGATTTGGAAGCGATATACCGGTAAGGGGCTTGACCTGAGTCTGTATCCCAAAACCCCTCCTCTGGACAGTCACATCCAGATGGAGATGCATTTAGACTTATCCCTTACGGGATCCCGTTAGGGAGAAATTCAGGGGACAGCATAGTGTAGCATATAAAGGGTAAGTCAGGATGATTTCTCTGTTAAACCTAACCCTTATTAAATCATGGGCTAATTTCACTTTGTCCGCTGGTATTTTCTCCAAGTTAAATACTTGACCTGATTAATAAGAATAACTATAATAAAAATAGTTCCAACATAAGGGAGTATCTTATTTTAAACATTATGGTAAATAATAATGGCCATCAGAAAAGGATTATATTAGCCAATGTTAAGATACCTTACCCTTTGGCTTCAATGTATTTAAAGGCTGTTGCCTTAACTGATTCAGATATTTCCCAAAACTGTGAGATTATCATTAAACGGTATTCCGGTGGCCAGGATGAAACCCTTATTGTTTCAGATATTGTTACCCAAAATCCTGTCATCGTAGGTTTTTCGTGTTATCTCTGGAATATTAACCAGGTGCTGAAAATTAGTCAGTTGCTTAAAGCACGATTGCCGAATGTTATAATTATATTGGGTGGTCCGGAAGTAACACCGCGCGCCGAGGATATATTACATAATAATTCATCAATAGATATTATCGTAAGAGGTGAAGGGGAAATTACTTTTAAAGAATTGGTCAGGGTATGTTTATTTTCAGATAAAGGGTTAAAGGATATTGAAGGTATTACATTCCGTGATGGGGTCGCAATTATTTCAACGAAAGACAGGACATTGATTGACGACCTTGATACCCTACCTATGGTATACCATGATTCAATCTACCGGGATTTTTATAAAGCCACCTTTCCTGAATTAATAACATTAGAGACCTCAAGAGGCTGCCCATTCAAATGTAAATTTTGTGCCTGGCCTTTTCAGGGCAGGAAAATGCGGTTCTTCTCTCTTGAACGAATGGAAAAGGATTTTGCTTCTTTAGCCCAGCAAAATAAGGACATAAGCCTTTACTTCGCGGATTCAGATTTATTAATGGATAAAGAGCGGGCAAAACCAATTATTAACCTTCTAAAGAAATACTTTTCCGATAAGGCATACTTTTGCATTGAAACCAATCCGGATAATTTAGATAAAGAGGCTCTTGAATTAGTTAATAACCCGAGATTTATTCTTGTGCTAGGTCTTCAGACGATAAATCCTGAGGCGCAAAAATGTTACGGTAGAACACTTGATGTTGAAAAGCTAAATGGGTTGGTAACCTATTTGCGTGAAAAGGGCGATGATTTTCATTCACCTATGTTGCTTTTTAGCATGGTATTAGGTCTGCCTGAAGACACCTATGAATGGTTTAAGGAAACGCTTGATTTTATATTATCACTTGGTTTTTCCCTGAATTATTATTTTTTCATATCTCATCTCCTTAGTTTGCCCGGGAGCCAGTTTGACCGCGAAAGCGCGAAATATGGACTGGTTTTTGAAGCCGCCGCACCACATAGATTAATCTCTTCAAATACATTTTCTAAAAAGGATATTGCCAGAGCAAACGTATTAAGTTATTATGTAACCTTTTTACAGAGCCAGCCCGATTTGAGAAATACACTCTTCAATATAGGTAATCTATTAAAGGATAAAGTGAAACGGCCTTACCTGTCAGCCTATGAAAACGTTATCGCGTTGTTGCAAAAAAGAAATTTACTTCGGGGGAACGGTGCTTATAAGCAGAATATTACTTATTCGGGATATTCTTTTACTTCCCTCCCGAGAAATGACTTTATGGCATCAGTTAAAGTTCTCATGGCTGAATATGAGAGTGACATAGTCAATCGTTACTATTCCCGCCGAAGCGGGATCCCGACGTATTCGGGAGATAGAATCTGTCAGGTTTGTCGTCAGAGGCGACCCTAAAGTTATGTCACAGACCCGCCTCAGACGGGAAATAACAGATTCTGTTTAAACATTATGGTAAATAATAATGTCCGTCGGAAAAAGATTATATTAGCTAATATTAAGGTGGCTTATCCTTTGGCTTCAATGTGTTTGAAAGCTGTGGCATTAACTGATTCAGATATTTCCCAAAACTGTGAGATTATCATTAAACTGTATCCCCCCGCCCAGGATGAAACCTTCATTGTTTCGGATATTGTTACCCAAAATCCTGTCATCGTAGGTTTTTCATGTTATCTCTGGAATATTAACCAGGTGCTGAAAATTAGTCAGCTGCTTAAAGCGCGATTACCGAATATTATAATTATATTGGGTGGTCCTGAAGTAAGACCGTACGCCGAGGATATATTACATAATAATTTATCAATAGATATTATCATCATAGGTGAAGGGGAAATCACTTTTAAAGAATTGGTGAGGATGTGTTTATTTCCAGACCCGCCTGACCCCAGCCCGACACCATTCTGGCGGGGAGTCATTCGGGCAGGTAAAGGGTTAAAGGATATTGAGGGTATTACATTCCGTGATGGGGTCGCAATTATTTCAACGAAAGATAGGCCATTGATTGATGACCTTGATACCATACCAATGATATACGAAGATTCAATCTACCAGAATTTTTATAAAAACATCCTCCCTATCCCTATGGACCCTGTGGAGATGGTAACATTAGAGACCTCAAGAGGATGCCCATTTAAATGTAAATTTTGTACTTGGACTTCTCTGGGCAGGAAAATACGGTTTTTCTCTCTTGAACGAATAGAAAAGGTTTTTGCTTCTTTATCCCAGCGAAATAAGGACATAACCCTTTACTTCATAGATTCAGATGTATTCCTATATAAAGAGCGGGCGAAAGCAATTATTAACCTTCTAAAGCAATACTTTTCCGATAAGGCATCCCTTAACTTTGACACTAATCCGGATAGTTTAGATAAAGAGTCTCTTGAATTAATCAATGACCCGAGATTTTTTCTTATGATAAATCTTCAAACGATAAATCCTGAGGCGCAAAAATGTTACGGTAGAACAATCAATGTTGAAAATCTAAATGGGTTGGTAACCCATTTGCGTGAAAAGGGCGACAATTTTCAGCCATCTCTGACGTGGCAAATTATATTCGGGCTGCCCGAAGATACCCTTGAATGGTTTAAAAAATCGCTTGATTTTGCATTGTCACTTGGATTCCTTCCACGGGCTTATGTTTCGATACTTCACTTCTCCGGAATTTCCGGTAGCCAGTTTGTCCGCGAAAGCGCGAAATATGGACTGGTTTTTGAAGCCACCGCACTACATAAATTAATCTCTTCAAATACATTTTCTAAAAAGGATATTAGAGAAGTAGCCGTATTAAGTTATTATGTAACATTTTTACAGCGCCAACCCGATTTGAGAAATACACTCTTCAATATAGGTAGCCTATTAAAGGATAAGGTAAAACGGCCTTACCTATCAGCCTATGAAAACTTTATTACGTTACTACAAAAAAGGGGGTTAGTGCGGGCGAGTGATGCTAAACGGCAATTTGTTTATACCGGAATTTCTTTAATCCCGCCGCCGAGAAATAACTTTATAGCGTCAATTAAAGTTCTCATGGCTGAATATGAGAGTGACATAGTCAATCGTTACTATAAAACCCGTCCGAACGGACTCTCCTGCCCGAATGCGGTCAGGCGGGCGTCCGGGCGGAAAGGTATTATGCCGCAACAACAGTCCTGGCTGATTCAGCGAGCCCGGGTACGCATTGCCTTTGACGAAATCGCGCAGTCTTCAAATCCGCCCGTCTGGACCACAAACAAAGGATTATGGACTGAGGAAGCAAAACTTATCACGCAAGACAGTGAGCCCGGCAGCCTTATCTTAGATATTGGCGCGGGATTAGGTCGGGAAGGACTGGCACTGGCACAGATGGGTTACCGGGTAATCGGATTAGACATCTCGTTCAAGATGCTTAAAAAGGCAGATGAAATAGCGAGAGCCCAACAGGCCACGCCAAAGGCGGGTCTGCCGGAGGCACTGATAAAATTCCCATTGATTGTCGCAGATGCCGTTCACCTGCCTTTCAAAGACCAGGTTAGCGATATGTCCTTAATGCTGTTTAACCTCATCCAATATATTCCGGGCCGTCTCCAGCGGCTCAAGGCATTAAACGAGGCATACCGATGCCTTAAACCCGGAAAGATTATCTTAGTTCAGGCTGCGGCCCCTGGATTCGTAACTCATCTGCGGATGGCCTATCTTGGTCCTTTATGGCTTAAGCGCCTTTTGGGAGGCATCCACTATCTAATTATTGCCATGACTAATCTTGCGATTAACTACAAGAGGCGGTTCTTTCAGATATTGTGGGGTAGGTACTACCGTGGATTGGAGCCATACGACGAGGTTAACCCTTCGGGAGACCATGTATTCTTTCACTGGTATCACGAGACTGAGATGAATGCAGATTTATTGCGGGTTGGTTTTACTGTCCCGCCGAAGCGGGATCCCCCCCGAAAGCTTTCGGGGTTGCCTACTTCATTCGGGAAGGTGGCGAGTTCTTGTTCCTCGCGAAGCGTTAGCGAAGTCCCGATTATTTCATCGGGGTTGGCGGAATCCCGACACGAAGTGTCGGGATGGCTGCGGCACGAGCGCGGTTTTCTTGCTTCAGGCCGGCGCCCTATCCCTAACGAGATTCCGTAAGGGATGCCGCACTGATAAGACCTGAATCATAACGCCGTATTCGTTATTCTAACTCAGGAAAAGAATAGACAAAATGGTCACGCCATAGGCGGATCTGCCTTTGGCATGACTTGAACGTCTTATAATAAACCGTATTATCCCATACGGGATCCCGTTAGGGAGAAACACAAAAAGGAGTCCCGACACGACGTGTCGGTCCCGCCGAAGCGGGATCCCGACGTATTCGGGAGATAGAATCTGTCAGGTTTGTCGTCAGAGGCGACCCTAAAGTTATGTCACAGACCCGCCTCAGACGGGGAATAACAGATTCCGTTTAAACATTATGGTAAATAATAATGACCGTCAGAAAAAGATTATATTAGCCAATGTTAAGATGTCCTATCCTTTGGCTTCAATGTATT
>Ga0315282_10001237_pt1 | contig 48950 bp, 44 predicted proteins | sample YL17G07_20_MG_FD_203693 | JGI IMG/M metagenome (GOLD analysis project Ga0315282, IMG submission 203693) | Sediment microbial communities from Yellowstone Lake, YNP, Wyoming, USA - YL17G07_20 | ecosystem: Environmental > Aquatic > Freshwater > Lake > Sediment | place: USA: Wyoming | collected...
CGGCTCCGTCCCATCACGCACACGAACGCGAAGCAGCTCATCCCGATCGCGAACACGCCGATCCTGTTCACCGCGCTGGGGGCCATCCGCGATGCCGGCATCACCGAGGTCGGTATCGTCGTGGGCGCGACCGCCGAAGAGGTGGAGTCGGCCGTCGGCGACGGCTCGGCGTGGGGTATGTCCGTCTCGTACATCCAGCAGGAGGCGCCGCTCGGCCTCGCCCACGCGGTGCTGACGGCGAGGGACTTCGTGGCCGGCGAGCCGTTCGTGATGTACCTCGGCGACAACGTGCTGCTCGAGGGCATCGGGCGCTTCGTCGAGGAGTACGAGCGCCACCGACCGAACGCGCAGATCTTCCTGGCGCGCGTGCCGGAGCCCGAGCGGTTCGGCGTGGCGGTGCTCGACGGCGACCGCGTCGTGAGGCTCGTCGAGAAGCCGAAGAAGCACGTGTCGGACCTCGCGCTCGTGGGCGTGTACCTGTTCGACGACACCATCCTCGAAGCGGCTGCAGCGATCGAGCCGTCCTGGCGCGGCGAGCTCGAGATCACCGACGCGATCCAGTGGCTGATCGACCACGGCAAGACCGTCCGTGCGTCGACGGTGACCGGCTGGTGGAAGGACACCGGCCGGCCCGAGGACCTCCTCGAGGCGAACCGCATGATGCTCTCGACGCTCGGTCCGCGCGTGGAGGGTGAGGTCGACGCCGCATCCAGGATCGAGGGCGTCGTCGTGGTGGAAGCGGGTGCGAAGATCGTGCGGTCGACGCTGCGCGGGCCCGTGATCGTGGGGGCGGACGCGACGCTCGAAGACGCCCGGGTCGGGCCGTTCGTCTCGGTGGGTCCCGGCTGCACGATCGAGGCGAGCGGGGTCGAGGATTCGATCCTGATGGCCGGGAGCGTGGTCAGTCGGGTCGAGGGCGTCGTCGAGCGCTCGATCCTCGGACGCGGGGTCGAGGTCCGGCACTCGGGGACATCCGGGGTGCACCGGATCATCGCGGGCGACCTCGCCCAGGTCGAGGTCGACTAGCCTTCAGGCGTGAGAGTCGTTATCGACGCGAGGCCGGCACTCGACCCCCAGCGGACCGGGGTCGGCCAGTACGCCGCACAGGTGATCCACCACCTGCCGCGCGCGGATCCGGACTCCGAGTACGTCGCCTGGTACCTGCACGCACGGGGCCTCTTCCGCCCCCGACGGTTCTTCGAGGACCCCGGTGCGCCGAACCTCATCGACAGAGCCAGTCGCTTCCCCGCGCGGGTGTTCCAGCCGATGTCGTTCCGTCTGCAGGTACCGCGACTGGAGTGGCTCACGGGCGGATTCGACGCGCTGCTCGCGACGAACTTCCTGCCGCCGCCGACCGGGCGCGGCGGGGTCGTGCTGGTCGTGCACGACCTCGCGTTCCGCGTGATGCCCGAGACGGCGCCGCACATGGACGAGCGGTGGAGCCGGCGTTTCGCTCGATGGCTGCACGATTCGGCGCGGGTCATCGTTCCGTCGCGGGCGACGAAGGAGGATCTCGTCGGGTTCGAGGGCGTGGACGAGGCGAAGGTCGTCGTCGTCCACCACGGCGTCGACGCAGAGGCGTTCGCCGCGGTGCCGGTCGAAACGCTCCGCGCCGCTCGACTGCGGCACCGGATCGATGGGCCGTACGTCCTGTCGGTTGGAGGCATCGAGCCGCGCAAGAACCTCGTCACGCTGGTCCGCGCGTTCGCGGAACTGCGGCAGCGCGATGTGGTGCTCGTGATCGCCGGGGGACCGGTGCGCTGGATCCCGCAGGAAGCCGGGCGTCTGCGCGCCGAGGTGGACGCGCTCGCCCCCGACGTCCGGCGGCGCGTCGTCCTGACCGGCTACGTCTCCGACGAGGACAGGGTCGCGCTGACCGTCGGTGCCACCGCGGTCGCGTACCCGTCGCGGTACGAGGGCTTCGGCTTCCCGGTCCTGGAGGCGATGGCGGCCGGTGTGCCCGTGCTGACGTCGAACGTCTCGTCGCTGCCGGAGGTGGCGGGCGACGCGGCGGTGCTCGTCGACCCGGCCGATATCTCCGCGATCGCGGACGGCCTGCACCGGCTGCTCTCGGACGCGGGGCTGCGCGAGCATCTCCGCGAGGCCGGGCGGGCGCGCGCCGTGACGTTCACCTGGCACGAGACCGCGCGGAGGACCGCGGCCGTGCTGCGCGAAGCTGCCGCACGATGAGTCGCACGCGAGAGCACCAGGCCGGCCCGCACGCCGACCGATAGACTCGGGCGGTCCCATGGCGACCGATCGCCTGCACGTCCTCGTGACCGGCGGGGCCGGGTTCATCGGCTCCCACCTCGTCGACCTGCTCCTCGAGCGGCCGAACACGCGCGTCACCGTTCTCGACCGGCTCTCGATCGGAGGGGACCGTCGGAACCTCGCTCGGCACGAGCACGACCCCAAGTTCGAGTTCGTGCTCGGCGACGTGAACGACTTCGAGACTGTTCGTCGGTTGGTCGAGCGGGCCGACGCCGTGGTCCACGCGGCGGCCGAGTCTCACGTCGATCGGAGCTTCGAAGACCCCCACGAGTTCTTCGTGACGAACGTGCTGGGGACCCAGACCGTGCTTGAGGCCTGCCGCCGGGCCGAGCGTCGGATGCTGATGGTTTCCACCGATGAGGTCTACGGTGCCGGCGATCCGGCCGGCGGCCTCTTCAGCGAGGATGACCGGTTGCTGCCGAGAAGCCCATACGCGGCGAGCAAAGCCGCCGCCGACCTACTGTGTCGTGCGTACCGCGAGACCTACGGCGTGAACGTCACCGTGGTGCGAGGGACCAACGCATTCGGACCTCGGCAGATCGAACGCGTCGTGCCGACCTATGCGATGGCGGCACTGCAGATGAAGCCGATCCCCGTCTACGGCCGCGGCAAGCAGCGCCGCGAGTTCCTCTACGTGACCGATTGGGTGCGCGCCGCCGCCCTCGTCCTCGATCAGGGTGAGCCCGGCCTCGTCTACAATATCGGTGACGGGTTCGAGCTCGCGAACCTCGATCTCGCGAAGCGTATCTGCGCCATCGCCGGCGCGCCGGAGTCCCTTATCTCGTTCGTGCCGGACCGCCCGGGGCACGACTTCCGGTATGGGGTGCGCGCCGATCGGTTGCGAACGCTTGGTTGGAAGCGTGAGGTGCCCTTCGACGAGGGCCTCGCGCTGGCCGTCATGTGGTACCGCAAGCACCTCGACGAGGTGCTTGCCTCCACGCCGGAGCCTTCGCGATGAGGCTCCTGGTCGCTGGCGCCGGGGGAGGTCTCGGCCGGGCGTTCCTCGAGCTCGTTCCGTCGCACCACGACGTCCACCCGTTCACCCACGCCGAGCTCGACATCGGTGACCACCACGCCGTGATGCGGTCGCTCGTTCCGCTGAAGCCCGAGGCGATCCTGAACTTCGCGGCGTTCACGAAGGTCGACGGCTGCGAGCTCGAGCCGCGTCGGGCCTACCGGGCCAACGCGCTTGGGGCGCAGAGCCTCGCGCTCGCCGCTCGCGCGTGCGGCGCGGTGCTCTTCCACGTCTCGACGGACTACGTCTTCGATGGCGAGAAGGGCGCGCCCTACGACGAGCTCCACGCCCCGAACCCGCTCTCGGTCTACGGGCGGAGCAAGCTCGCGGGGGAGCGGTTCGTACGGCGTCTCCTCCCCGAGCACTTCGTCGTGCGCACGGCGTTCATGTTCGGCGCGGGCGACGACTACTGGACGAAGGCGGTCAGGAGGCTCGCGGCGGGTGAGAGCGCTGGCGGCATCGCCGATCGGGTCGGCTCGCCGACCTACGTCCGGCATCTCGCTGATCGGGTGCTGCCGTTGCTCTTCACCGAGCGCTTCGGCACGTACCACGTGGCCGGTCTCGAGCCGACGACGTGGTTCGACGTGCTCGTGCGCGCGAAGCACCTCGCGGGACTGTCCGGCGAAGTCGAGCCTCAGCGCGCCGACGAACTCGGCCTGGCGGCCCCACGGCCGCGGGACTCGTCGCTCACCAGCCTCTTCACGGCCGAGGTGGGCCTGCCGCCGATGCCGCCGCTCGAGGCTGCGCTGAAGGAAGCGCTGGAGCGCCTGTAGCATCGCCTGGCCTTAGGCGGCTCGCCCGGTAGACTGGGCTGCGTTCGGATGACACGATCGATGCTTCTCGCCCGCCCCCTGTCACTCGTGGCTTGCGCCTCAGCGCTTGCCCTGTTGGTCGCGGCGTGCACGACGAGCGGTGCGACGCTGCGCACACCCTCGGCCGGCGGCACCCAGCCGTCGGTCGCGCCTACGAGGTCCGCTCTTCCACCAGCGGTCGACGCCTCGACGTTCCAGACGAGGTGGCCGATCAAGCATGTCGTGTTCCTCATCAAGGAGAACCGGAGCTTCGACAACTTGTTCGGTCTGTTCCCAGGGGCGAACGGCGCAACCGAGGCGAACGATCGCGGGACGATCCGGCCGCTGACGCGGGCGACCGACCAGCGTGCCCACGACCTCACGCACTGCTACAACTGCGCGGTCGCTGCGATCGACGGCGGCAAGATGGACGGCTTCAACCAGAGCGTGCCGGACGACACGTACGCGTTCACGCAGTTCCGCCCGGAGCAGCTGCCGAATTACTGGCACTGGGCGACGCAGAACGTGCTGATGGACAAGTTCTTCGCCTCGGCGACCGGGCCATCGTTCCCGAATCACCTCTACTCGATCGCCGCGCAGTCGGGCGGCGCGCTGGACAACCCGGTGCAGACGTTCCAGGCGCTCAAGGTGCAGCAGGCGCAGGGGCTCGCGAAATCGTGGGGTTGCGATATCGCCCAGCCCGGCTCGTACGTCGAGGTCCTCGATTCCGAGGGCAATCTCGTGAAGGTCGACCCGTGCTTCGACTTCAGGACCGAGGGCGATCTGCTGCGGAAGGCCGGTATCCCATGGGCGTACTACGCGGCCACCAACACGCAGATCGGCTACATCTGGTCGGCGTACGCGGCGATCGACCGCTATCGGAACAACCAGGAGATGTGGGATCGGTACATGCGCCCGGTCGACGACCTCGTTCGCGACATCGAGGCGAACCGCCTGCCTCCGGTCACATGGGTGACACCGCGGTTCCAGCTCTCCGAGCACCCTGAGTACAACTTCTGCCACGGCGAGAACTGGACCACCCAGGTCGTCGACGCGATCATGAACAGCCCTATGTGGAAGGACACCGCGATCTTCGTCACGTGGGACGACTACGGCGGCTTCTACGACCACGTCCCGCCGGTCCGCGTGGACCGCTTCGGGTTCGGGATCCGCGTCCCGATGCTCATCATCAGCCCGTACACGAAGCAGGGGTACGTGGACCACACGCTGGGTGAGTTCTCGAGCGTCCTCCGGTTCATCGAAGACAACTGGGGTCTCTCGCAGCTCACGCACCGCGACCAACAGGCGCGCAACCTCACGGAGGCCTTCGACTTCTCGCAGGCCCCACGGCCGCCGGACCCGCTGCCACTTCGGACCGACTGTGAGGGCCCGATCTGGTCGCCCCCGCCACCCGACCCGCCCGCCCCGTAGCGTCCACGTCCTGCACCTAGACCCCGCGGAGCGTCCCGACGCGGGTGCTACGCTGCCCGAACGATGAGGGATCCGCGGTCAGAGGACGCACGCACGTCGCTCGAGCGCGAGCTCTACTGGGCCGAGGAGGCCACGCGCCGCTCGCGGATGGACACCCCCGAGGTTCGCGATGCGCTTCATGACTTCGTCCTGATGATGCGCGACGACGAGAAGCAGGTCGTCCCGCGCGGCGAGCCGAACCTCGCGGCGCGCAAGCGCTGGAAGCGGCAGCTCAAGCTCCGACTGTTCCGCCTGACGCGGCCGATCAGCTGGCGCTACGATCGGTTGCTCGGTGAGCTGGGCGAGCTGGCGGCCGGGCTCGCGGACCGGGTCGCCGTGCTCGAGGCCGAACTCGCGCGGCTGCGCAAGGAGCTGGAGGAGCGCGACCACCGCGGGGGGAGCGCGTAGCGTGCGGATCGCCGTCTGCCACCCGCAGACCCCGTTCGTGAAAGGCGGCGCCGAGACCCACACCGAGGCTCTCGTCCGCGCGCTGAAGGCCTCGGGCCACGATGCTGAACTGGTGGTGGTCGCCGGCAAGTGGTACCCGGCCACCGAGCTCATCCACCAGATGGCCGTCTGGCGCGCTCTGGACCTCTCCGAGTCGAACGGACTCCCGATCGACGCGATCGTGGCCTTGAAGTTCCCCGCCTACCTCATCGCGCACGAACGCAAGATCGTCTGGCTGATCCACCAGCACCGCTCCGCCTACGAGCTCTGGGACCACCCGGACTACGCGGACCTGTCGAGGCAGGACGAGGGCCGTGCCGCTCGAGACATGGTGTGGAGATCCGACCGCATCGCGCTCGGCGAGGCGAAGCGCATCTTCACGAACTCACGGAACGTGCAGGAGCGGTTGTGGAACTCGACCCGGCTCCCCTCGGAGGTGCTCTACCATCCGTCGCCGATCACCGAGGCGCTGCTCGGGCGCGAGCCCGGCGGCTACGGCGATTCCATCCTGTTCCCGAGCCGCCTCGAAGGGCTGAAACGCCAGTCGCTCGTCGTCGAGGCGATGCGTCACGTGCGGACCGGCGTGCGGCTGACGCTCGTCGGCTCCGGTCCCGATGAGCCGGCGATACGCGAGCAGATCCGCGAGCACGGGTTGGGATCGAAGGTCTCGTTGCAGGTGGGGCTCCCCGACGAGCCGCTCTACGACCTGTTCCTCGGCGCGTTGGGTGTGTACTTCGGGCCGTTCGACGAGGACTACGGGTACGTCACGCTCGAGGGCATGGCCGCGCACCGACCGGTCGTGACGCTCAGCGACTCCGGCGGCCCCCTCGAGTTCGTCGCCGACGGCGAGACCGGCCTGGTGACGCCGCCCGAGCCGAAGACGATCGCAGAGGCGTTCGACCGTCTCTACTCCGATCGTGCGCTCGCGAAGAAGCTGGGGACGGCGGGACACGAGAGACTCCGCGCGACCGTGCCGGGTTGGCCCGAGGTCGTCGCCCGGCTCCTCGGCTAGGGCGATGGCCAACACGGTCGTCGGCGCGGCACGACGTTTCCTGGGGCGGGGCCACGAGAGGATCCCGCGCATCGCGTTCCTCTCACCACTGCCGCCGGCCAAGACGGGGATCGCGAGCTACTCGCAGGCCGTCCTGGAGGGCTTGCAGCGCATAGGGTTCACGGAGCGGCACGAGATCGAACCGATCTGGCCGCTGAGGCCGAAGCACGAGGGGACGCTCCCCTGGTACACGATGAGCGTCTACCACCTCGGGAACAACGTCGAGTTCCACCGCGACATCTACCGTCATGCGATCCGGACACCGGGGCTCGTCGTGGTCCACGACCTCGCGCTCGACGACTTCGTGCGCGGGATGATCTCGGTCGGGGATCCGCTCGGGCACCAGGCAGCGCGCGAGGCCCTCGCGAACGCCGACAGGGTGCACGACGAGGGTGTGCTCGTGGACGATCCGCTCCGCGTGCCGTGGGTCGCACACGTAGCGCGCCGGGCACGCGGGATCGTGGTGCACTCGCCGTTCGGGGCGCGATACCTGCGTGCCTTCGGGTGCAAGACGCCGATCTACGTCGCTCCGCATCCGGTCGTCGAGACCGACGAGGACGTCCGCCGCGCCGAGCAGCGCCGCGCCGTGCTCCGCGGCCCGCTCGAGGCACAGGGCATGCGGACGCTCGTCGGCATCTTCGGCGACCTGAACGCCGCGAAGCTGATCGACATCGTGCTCGCCTCGGTCGCCGGGCTCGCCGAGTCCGTGCACGTCGTGCTGGTCGGACGGCGGATCGAGGGCTACGACGTCGACGGGGTCGTGCGCTCGAGTGGCCTCGGCGGCCGGGTAACGCTCCTGCCCGACGTGTCCGACCAGGACTTCCTGGGATGGCTCTGCGCGGCCGATGTGGCGGTCGACCTGAGGTACCCGCACCGGGGCGAAGTATCGGGCTCGCTCGCGCGGGCGATGCAGTGCGGCCGTCCGACCGTCGTGTCGGCTACCGGCACGTACCTAGACATCCCGGACGGTCTCGTGGCGCGCGCCCCGGCCGGTCGCCCCGAACCGGCGGAGCTGGCCGCCGTCCTCGGATGTCTCGTCGATGACGCGGAGGTGCGCGGGAACATCGGGGAGCGCGCCCGAGCGCACATGGCCGAGCTCGCGAAGGGCGATGGTTCCGCGCGCGCTTACGCCGAGGCGATCGAGGGAACCCTCGCACTCGTCACCGATCCCGCACGGCGCGCGCTCGCTCGTTGGAGCGGCGCCCTCGTCGACATCGGTGTGACCGAGGAGCACCTCGCGCGCGGCTACGGTGCCTCCTACGCACGGTCCCTCGAGGGATTCGCCCCGCGCCCCGGCGCTGGCGAGGGAGGGTGAGCGTGTCGGTCGACGTGCCGCAGGCGGGCCGGGACCTGGCGGCACGGGCCGCGTACGAGGCCAAGTGCATCGTGGCGGCGTATCCCTGGCTCGCGATCCCCGCGGCGCGGCTGCGCGGACACGGGGAACTCGTTCGACCGGACACGGACATCCTGATCGAGGGCTACCCGCGCTCGGCGAACTCGTTCTCCGTCGCCGCGTTCCGGTTAGCCCAGGGGCGGCCGGTGGAGGTAGCGCATCACACGCACGCGCCGGCGCACGTGATCGCCGCCCTGGAACTCGGGATCCCGACGATGGTACTGACACGCGAGCCTGAGGAGTCGGTCCTCGAGTTCGTCCTCGTCCGGCCGAACCTCACCGTCCGGCAGGTCCTGCGCGGATGGGTGCGCTTCTACAAGGCGTTGCTGCCGTATCGGCGACGGTTCGTCGTGGGTGCCTTCCCCGAGGTCACCTCGGATTTCGGCCCCGTGATCCGGCGCCTGAACCTGCTGTACGGCTCCAACTTCAGGGAGTTCGAGCACACCGAGGAGAACGTCCGCGAGTGCTTCCGCCAGATGGACGCCTACTGGCGCGGTCGGCTCGGGGAGGACGAGTCGATCGAGGCGTACGTCGGCAGGCCATCGCCGGAGCGGGAGCGCTGGAAGGACTCGATGCGCCCCGACTACCTCGCCACACCGGCGGTGCTCAGGACGCGAGCCGCGTCGCTCTACCGAACGTTCGTCCGAGGGGAGGGCCGGTGAGCGGGATGCGGAGGTCCGTCTCCGTTGGGGCGCTCCGGGCTGCGTTCGAGGCGAAGACGATCATCGCGCGGTACCCGGCGCTCGCCCTCCGGATCGCGCGCCGCCGGCACGGGATCCCCGTCGGGCGTGACACGGGGATCGTGATCGAGGGGTTCCCGAGGACCGGGACGTCGTTCGCGGTGGCTGCTTTCGACCTCGCGCAGGAGGGCAAGGTGAGGATCGCCTGTCACGTGCACGCGCCGGCGCAGGTGATCGAGGGCGCTCGGCGCGGCCTGCCGAACCTCGTGATCGTCCGCGAGCCCGAGGAGACGACGCTGTCGTTCGTGATCCGCAACCCGTACCTCTCGATCCGTCAGGCGCTCCGCGGTTACGTGCGCTTCCACGAGCCGCTCCTCTCCTACCGCGACCGGTTCGTCGTCGGGACCTTCGCGCAGGTGACGGAGGATTTCGGCATCGTGATCGGCCGCGTGAACGAGCGGTTCGCTACCGGCTTCGCCCTCTTCGAACACACAGAGGAGAACGTCCGCCGTTGTTTCGTGGCGATCGATGAGGACTACCGCAAGCGCCTGCCCGAGGGCGAAGCCCTCGAGCGCCAGGTCGCTCGCCCCTCTGATTGGAGGGACCGGGCCAAGGAGGAGATCCGCGGCTCCTACCGCTCCGCCGATGCAGCCGGCCTGCGGGCGAGAGCCGAGCGCGTGTTCGAGGCGTTCAGCGGTGGCGGCTAGGCGAGCGCTCGTTCGGGCGGTCTACGAGGTGGGGACCCTCGTCGCGCCCTGCCCGTCCGTTGCACTGCGTATCGCGCGGTGGCGAGGGCACGGCGTTCCGATCGGAGAGGACACCGACCTGGTGATCGAGGGCTATCCGCGCTCGGCCAACTCGTTCACGGTGGCGGCGTTCGAAGCGGCGCAGACGGAGCCCGTGCGCGTCGCCCACCACACCCATGCGCCGGCGAACGTGATCGTCGCGGTCCGTCGTGGGATCCCCGCGCTGGTGCTGATCCGCGGGCCCGAGGACGCGGTGGTGGAGTTCGTCCTGCTGAAACCCGAGCTCACCGTGAGGCAGGCCCTCCGTGGCTGGGTCCGCTTCTACGAGCCGCTACTGCCGTTCCGCGAGCGGTTCGTCGCCGCCACCACGGACGAGGTCCTCACCGAGCTCGCTGCCGTCATCGCCCGCGTCAACGATCGGTTCGGCACGAGCTTCATCCCCTTCGAGCCGACCGAGGAGAGCCTGGGAGTGGTGCGCGAGGAGATCGGCGCGTACTGGGAGGGTCGCGTCGGGCCCGGCCTTCCCCTGGTGGGACGGACCCACGGCGCGGAGGAGGGCCGGGATGCCGAGCGCGAGCTCCTCCGCACCGCGTTCCGCGCGCCGGGGCTCGAGCGCATGCGCCTGGTGGCGGCGCATCTCCACGAGACCTTGACGAACGGTCTCCCAGGTCGGGCGGGGGCCCGAGGGTAGACTGCCCGCGGTCCCTTCGGCACCGCAGCGCCGGACGAGAGGAGCCATGGTCGCGGATGCGGACGTCGCCGTTCGCACGTCTGAGCCGCCCCGCCTGCGGGTGGTCCGGCGGCTGCGCGTGCTGTACGCGCACCGCGAGATCCTGCTGAACCTCATCCGCAAGGAGCTGAAGGTCAAGTACACGGCCTCGGTGCTCGGCGCGGTCTGGTCGCTCTTGAACCCGCTCGTGTTCCTCGCGGTGTTCACGTTCGTCGTGAAGATCACGCACAGCCTGGTGCCGAAGTTCCCCGTCTACCTGCTGTCCGGCCTCCTCGCGTGGAACCTGTTCCAGGTCTCGGTCTCGACGGGCGCCCGCTCGGTGATCGACAACTCGAACCTCGTGAAGAAGGTCGCGTTCCCCCGGGAGATCCTGCCCCTGTCGGCCATCGGCGTAGCGCTGGTGGACTTCGTGCTTCAGACTGCCGTGCTGCTGCTGTTCATCCTGGCCTCCGGGTACGGGTTCCACTGGCCGGAGATCGTGCTCTACCCTCTGTCGTTCGCGACACTCGTGGTGTTCACCACGGCGCTCACGTTCTGGCTCTCGGCACTGAACGTTCGTTACCGCGACGTGCAGCACCTGCTGAACATCGCGCTGCTCGTCTGGTTCTGGCTCACGCCGATCGTCTACTCGGCGTTCCTCGTGCAGGACGCGATCGGCGAGGGATCCATCCTCGGCATCAGCCTGTGGGACTTCTATCTGGTGAACCCGCTCGCGCCGATCGTGCTCGGGTTCCAGCGGGCGCTCTACGCGGTGCCGACGCCGGGGGGGATCCACGTGCTCCCGGACGTGACCCTTTGGTGGCTCGCTGCGGTACTAGGGATCGTCCTTGTGGCGTCGTTGCTGTTGCTGCTCTACACGTGGCGGGTGTTCTTCGATCGGTCCGGCGACTTCGCGGAGGAGCTGTGACCGCGGCGATCGAGGTTCGGGACATCTCCAAGAAGTTCCGGCTCTACCGGGACCGCCCGACCTCGGTGAAGCAGCGCCTGTTGTCCTCGCGCTCGCGCGCCGAGGACTTCTGGGCCTTGCACGACGTCACGCTGGATGTGCCCGAGGGCGCCTCGATCGGGCTGATCGGCGAGAACGGCTCCGGGAAGACGACGCTCCTCAAGATCATCGCCGGGATCCTGCGGCCGACGGCCGGGGTCGTCCGGCAGCGCGGGCGCCTGGCGCCGCTGCTCGAGCTGGGTGCCGGCTTCCACCCCGAGCTCACAGGGCGCGAGAACGTGTACCTGAACGCCTCGTTCCTCGGCCTCACGCGCAAGGACGTCGACCGCGTGTACGAGAGCATCGTCGCGTTCGCGGAGCTCGAGGACTTCATGGACAGCCAGGTCAAGTTCTACTCGTCGGGGATGCTCGTGCGGCTCGGGTTTGCCGTGGCCGTCCACGTCGACCCCGAGGTGCTCCTGATCGACGAGGTGCTCGCGGTCGGGGACGAGGCGTTCCAAGCGAAGTGCGTCGAGCGCGTCCGCCAGTTCCAGCTGGACGGTCGGACGATCGTGCTCGTCACCCATGCGCTCGACATGGTCGTCGCGATCTGCGATCGGGCGGTGATGCTGCACCGTGGCCGCGTCCACGCGTCCGGCAGGCCAGACGACGTCGTGCGGGACATGCGGCGGGTGCTGCTCGGTGTGACCGACCCGAACTTCGTCCCGGAGGAGGGCACCCGTGAGGTCGAGATCGACGACGTCGAGCTGATGGGAGCATCGGGGCCGGCCGAGCTGCCTCTGGTCCGCGGCGGCCCGCTCACGATCCAGGTCGACGTGCGGATGAACGTCCCGGTCGACGACCTCGACGTGGATTTCGCCATCCTCGACGGCATCACCAACCATCCGGTGCTCGATGCGCGAACGTCGGCGAAGGGCATCGAGATCGGCCGGTTCGACGGGGAGAGGCGCGTGCGCTTCCACATCGGCGCGTTCCCGTACCGGACCGGCAAGTACTGGGTGACGATCGGGCTCAGCTCGCGTACGACCGGGCACCTGTACCACGTGCAGACGCAGCGGTACACGTTCGACGTGGTCGAGGCTGAGCGGATCCAGGGCCGCATCGACGTACCGGTCGGTGTCGAAGTGGAGGACCTGTGAGTCGCGAGCCGATCGCGCAAGCGGGAGCGCAGAAAGGATCTTCTGGCATGTTGATCACGCTGATCCTCGTCTCGGTGACGCTGGCCGCCGTGGCGCAGCTGACGCTGAAGGCCGGCATGAACCGCGTGACCGATCGCGTGGGTGAGGTGAGCCTCTCCGGCGAGGCGCTCCGGTCTATCGCCGCGACGCCGCTCGTCTGGATAGGCCTCGCGCTGTTCGGGCTCTCGGGTCTCGTCTGGCTCGGCGTGCTGTCGCGAACGTCGCTATCGTTCGCGTACCCGTTCGCGGCGCTGACGTACGTCCTCATCGTGCTATTCGACCTGTTCATCCTGCACGAGGAGGTCCCGGCGCCGCGCTGGGCCGGCGTCGCGTTCATCGTCGTCGGCATCTTCCTCGTCTCGCGGACGGGTGCCGGCTAGCGATGGCGAAGGACGTCCCACCCGCGGCGGATGTCGCCGTCGTCATCGTCGACTACAACGCTGGGGAGTACCTCACGCGGTGTGTGGACTCGGTGCTCGCCGCCGCCGAGGACATGACGCTCGACGTCGTCGTGGTCGACAACGACTCGGACGACGGGAGCGCGCGGGCGGCGAAGTCCGCACATCCGGAGATCCGCCTGATCGAGACCGGGGAGAACCGCGGGTTCGCGGCCGGCGTCAACGTGGGCATCCGGGCCACCGGCGCGCCGTTCGTCTTCGTGCTGAACCCCGACGCCGAGATCTCGGCGGGCACGCTCGCCGGCTTCACGAAGATCGCGGTCGATCGTCCGCGGGCCGGTGCGATCGGCCCGCTCGTGCGCAACCCGGACGGCACGATCTACGCGAGCGGCCGAGTCGTGCCGTCGCTCGGCACGGCCGTCGGCCACGCGTTCCTCGGGCCGTTCCTGCCGGGGAACCGCTGGTCGCGCGCATACCGGATGGAGGGCTGGGATCGCGTTTCCGAACGCGAGGTCGACTGGATCAGCGGCTCGGCGATGCTGCTCCGGCGCGCGGCGCTCGACCAGGTCGGCCTGCTCGACGAGCGCTTCTTCCTCTACGCCGAGGACGTGGACCTGTTCGCGCGGCTGCGACAGGGGGGTTGGTCGATCCTGTTCACGCCCGAGCTCGAGGTGACCCACGAAGGCGGCGTGTCCACCGGCCGCTCGCGGCGGATGCACATCGAGCACTCACGCAGCGTCTACAGGTACTTCGAGAAGCACCACGCGCACGGCCGGCGGCGTTTGCTCTTGCCGTTCGCGTGGCTCGTGCTCCGCGTTCGCGCCGAGGTCGTCTCATTCCGGGACCTGATGATGGGTCGGGTGCGTCGGTGAGGGCCGTCGTGCTCGTCGGAGGCGAGGGGACGCGTCTGCGCCCGATCACCGAGACGATCCCGAAGCCGCTCCTGCCGCTCATGGACCGGCCGAGCCTGGACCACGTCCTCGACCACCTTGCGCTCCACGGGGTGCACGAGGTCGTGCTGTCCTCCTCGTACCTGGAGTCGGTGTTCCACGCTTTCATCGAGGCGCGCCACGGCGACCCGAGGATCATCTGGATCACGGAGGACCAGCCGCTCGGGACCGGCGGCGCGATCGTGAACGCGCTCGAGCACGTGGGCGATGAGCCGTTCTTCGCGCTGAACGGGGACATCCTCACCGACCTTGACCTCACGGCGATGCTCGCCTTCCACCGTGAGCGCTCCGCCGTGGCGACGATCGCGCTCCACCACGTCGAGGACGCCCGGCCCTTCGGCCTCGTGCCCATCGAACCGGACGGGCGCGTACTCGAGTTCCGCGAGAAGCCGGCCGCTCTCGTCCCCGGCGACATCAACGCCGGGACCTACGTGCTCGATCCGGTCCCGCTCGGCGAGTGGCCGCGCGGGGAGAACCTCTCGATCGAGCGGGACATCTTCCCGGCCGTGATCGCTTCCGGCCGGAAGGTCTGCGGGTTCCTGTCCGATGCCTACTGGCTCGACATCGGGACGCCGCAGAAGTACCTGCAGGCGCACTTCGACATCCTCGAGGGGAAGGTCGAGGGCGAACCGGCCTTCCCGGCGCCGTTCGTGGCCGAGGGGGCGGAGGTCGACCCGCGCTCGAACCTGGGACGGCGGGTCGTCGTCGGGGCGGGCGCGAGGGTCGGCGCCGGCGCCCGGGTGAACGATTCGGTGCTGCACCCGGGCGCGGTCGTGGAGGCCGGGGCGCAGGTCGTCGGATCGATCCTCGGGCCGCGCTCGGTCGTGGGTGCCGGGGCGAGCGTGAGCGGCAGTGCGCTCGCCGAAGGCGCGCGGGTGGCGACCGGCGCGATACTCGAGGAGGTCCGTGTCTCCGCAGGTCGGGAGGCCGGTTCGGCCTAGATCGGCCTCCGCAGGCGGCCGGTGTGTTACGGTGCAGACCCCTTTCGGGACATCATCCGGCGCCATGCGGAGACCTCTCGCATCCTTCCTCGTGGTCGTGACCGCGGTCGCGACGCTGGTGACCTTGCCCGCAGCCTCGGGCCGAGCCGCGGGCTCGTTCACGTTCTACGGCTCCGGCTGGGGCAACGGGCTCGGGCTGTCGCAGTGGGGCGCCTACGGGCTCGCAAGGGAGGGCTGGAAGCGGGAGCGGATCCTCACGCACTTCTACTCGGGCACGCGCGTCGCGACGGACGCCTCAGCGCCGAAGACGCTCCGGATCGGCCTCGTGCAGGGTAGGTCGAAGCTGCGGCTCGAGGCGGAGGCCGGACCGGTCGACCTTCATCTCGGGACCAAGAGCGGAGACCCGGTCGCGACGGTCCCGAAGGGCGAGACCTGGACCGTGCGTGTCGCCGGGTCGAACTACCAGATCGTGGACGCGAGCGGCGCTCGGGTCGGCGACCCCGTGGGCGGACCGAACACGGACCTGCTTGCCGTGTATGAGAAGAACGGCGCCCGCGTCCACATCCCCGAGGCCGGCCACACCTACGCGCACGGGCGGATCGAGTTCAATCTCTACAGCTGCCAAACCGGTTGCGTTGAGAGGCTGATCAACGTGATCGCGCCTCAGGCGTACCTGTACGGGATCGCCGAGGTGCCGAGCAGCTGGCCGAGAGCGGCGCTGCAGGCGCAGGCGATCGCCGCGCGGACCTACGCGTTCGCCAAGGCGGCGACGGGCCAGCACCGCGCCGACTGCAACTGTGCCCTGTACGCGACCTCGCTCGACCAGGTCTACATCGGTTGGGACAAGGAGAACGGCACCGACGGCGCTCGGTGGGTGGGCGCCGTCGATGCGACCGACGACCTCGTCGTGAACTACAAGGGCGAACCGATCCAGGCGTTCTACTCGTCCTCGAGCGGCGGCTGGACCGAGGACAACGAGAACGTATGGGGCGGCACACCGATCCCCTACATCCGTGGCGTGTGCGATCCGGGTGACTACACGACCGCGAACCCGAACGCCGTGTGGCAGGCGACGCTGACGGCGCAGCAGGTCACGGACGCTCTCGGCCTCGGGATCGGCACCGTGACCGGCTTCGACGTGACCGAGCGCGGTGTGTCGGGCCGGATCGTTCAGGTGACGGTCAAGGGGGAGAGCGGCAGCGCGACGCTGAGTGGTTTGGCGTTCCGGTTCGCGCTCGGCCTGAGGGACGACCGCGTCTGGATCAACAAGGACCGCCAAGTCACGGGCGAGATCCGCGCGAAGTACGACGCGGTCAACTGCGCGCCGGGCCTGCCGGTGTCCAAGCAGGTCAGTGTCGCCGGCGGGCTTGGGCAGGCGTTCGAGGACGGGGCGATCTACTTCAAGGACGGCATCGGGCCGCACGAGCTCTCCGGCTACGTCCTTTCTTCCTACCGTGATCATGGTGGGCCCGGGGGGTCCCTCGGGTTCCCGACATCGGACGTGATCAGGCGCGACAGCGGCGCCACGCTGGCCCACTTCGAGAACGGCACGATCAGGTGCACGGCCTCCGGGTCGTGCACGATCTCCTGAGACTGCGGCCGGCGTTGCACCGCCGCCCGCTGCTACCTATCCTTCGAGTGCCTTCCCCATCCGGTTCCGCCCCGGAGGACCGGGGCCGGTTCAGAGGGGGTGCGCATGGCGAAGATGGTGGCCCCGACGGGGCTGGACCGATTCTTCAAGATCTCCGAGCGTGGGTCGACCGTTCGAACCGAGATCATCGCCGGGCTCGCGACATGGCTGACCATGGCCTACATCCTGTTCGTGAACCCACAGATCCTCGGCTTCGCCGGCATCAAGGGCCTCGAGTCGATCGGTCTGCCCTTCAAGCAGGTCCTGACGGTGACGGCGCTCGTGGCCGGCGTCATGACGCTCGCGATGGGCCTGTTCGCGAATTACCCGTTCGCGCTCGCGGCAGGCCTCGGGCTGAACGCGTTCGTGGCGTTCACGCTCGTGGTCGCCGACAAGCTCTCGTATCCGCAGGCCATGGGCGTGATCGTGGCCGAGGGGATCCTGATCACGATCTTCGTCCTGACGGGCCTCCGCGAGATGGTGCTGAATGCGATCCCCATGGATCTGAAACGCGCGATCGGGATCGGGATCGGCTTGTTCATCGCGATCATCGGTCTGGTGAACGGCGGCATCGTCGTGGCGGGTAGTGGCACGATCGTGGCGCTCAACCCCGACCTGCAACACTGGCCGATCCTCGTGTTCGCCTTCGGGTTGGTTCTCACGTCGGCTCTCGTGGCGAGACGTATCAAAGGGGCCCTGCTGCTCGGGATCATCGGCACGACGATCCTGGCGACGATCATCAACGAGGCGAAGGACCTAACGATCTGGGGCAGCGGCATAGCGGCTTGGCCGCAGAAGGTCGTGGAGGCGCCCGACCTCCACCTCGTCGGGAAGTTCTCGTTCGACTTCATCTCGCAGCTCGGGTTCTGGACAGCCCTCGCGATCGTGATCTCGGTCATGCTGTCGGACTTCTTCGACACCATGGGCACCGTTATCGGCATCGCCGGCGAGGCGAAGCTGCTCGACGATCAGGGCAAGCTGCCGGGCATCTACCGCGTGCTGCTCATCGACTCGCTCGCGGCAGTGGCCGGTGGGGCGGCCTCGTCCTCCTCGAACACGACATACATCGAGAGCGCGGCGGGCGTGTCGGAGGGCGGCAGGACGGGCCTGACGTCGGTGGTCGTCGGGTTGCTGTTCCTGCTGGCACTGTTCTTCTCTCCGATCGCCGGCATCGTGCCACCGCAGGCTACGGGGCCGGTGCTCGTGATAGTCGGCTACTTCATGATGACGATCGTCAAGGACATCAGCTGGGGCGACCCGGGGATGGGCATCCCGGCGCTCCTCACGATGATCGTGATGCCGTTCACCTACAGCATCACGAACGGCGTCGGAGCCGGCTTCGTCTCGTACGTCATCGTGGCCGTGCTGCGGGGCAAGTGGAGGGAGGTCCACCCGCTCCTCTACGGGATCGCCGCGATCTTCCTCTGGTACTTCGTCCACGGCACGGTCTAGCCGGACGATCTCGCAGCCGCTGTGAGCCCGGGCGGATGCGCCCGGGCTCACGCATCAGCGCTCGAAGCGCAGGTGCTCGCCAAGATCGATCGGAGCCCGGGGGGCCGGGGCGCCTGGCGGCATGGGGCCGACCGCGACGGCGCCCATCGGCGTCCACTCGTCGGCGAGGCCGAGCGCCTCGCGGGTCTCCTCCGGGCACATGAGCGTCGAGGCCGTCCATGCCGAGGCGAGACCCTGGGCGTGGAGCGCGAGCAGCAGGTTCTGAGTCGCGGCGCCAGCCGAGAGCACGAACATGTCCCGCTCGGCCCGCCGACGCTCCTCGTTCGGGAACTCGAGTGCGCCGCTTGTCCGCATGCACGGCACGACGAGCAACGGCGCAGCGCCCAACAGCGCATCGCTCGTCGCGAGGCGCCGCTCGATCAGGTGCTCGGGGGCACCTTCCACCAGGAGGTCGGCTCGCCATGCCTCGGCCATCGCACCGAGCAGCCGGCGCTTGGCCGCGGGCGACGCGAGGACCACGAAGAGCCACGGCCTGGTGTGGTGAGGCGCCGGCGCTGCGCACGCCGCGCGGGCGGCCTCCTCGACCGCCTCGCGTGGCACCTCGCCGGCACCGAACCTGCGGATCGTGCGCCGCGCCGAGATCGACAGCAGCGGCGACTCGCGGAACAGGTCCTCCTCGGGCGGACGGACCACCTCGCTCGCCGGGATCGGTGGAGCGGCGGCCGTCACTCCGCGCACGATCGCCACCGGTACGCGCGAGGCCTTGGCGATGACGAGGCCGCTTGCCGCGGCGACCTCGTCCGCGAGCGCGATCACGGTCGCCTCGAGGACCCGCCCTGTGTGGTCCCGCGTGCCACGCAGATCGACCAGCGCTGGAAGCCCCGCGCAGCCGATCGCGACGTTCACGACCCCTCGTCGCCAAGCGCGGCCGAACGTGTCGGTGATCACCACCCCGGCCGATACGCGAAGGTCGTCCGACAGGCGCGTACGGATCAGCTCGGCCGAGCCGTCTGGGTCGTCGGGCAAGAGTGTGAGGAACCCGGGCTCGACGTTCGAGGCGTCGACGCCGGCGTTCGCGCAGACGAACCCGTGGCGTGTCTGTGCGATCACGAGGTCGCCTCGACGCGCGACCACGCGGGCGGTCTCGCGCTCGACCCATGCGGCCCGCCCCTCACCCTCCTCGGGCACGACCCGCCCCTCGGCTTTCGAGACGATCTTCTGCGTGACGGCCACGATGTCGCCGTCACGGATCCCCGTCCCGTGGAGCGCGGTCGCAAGCAGCGCGCCGAGGTCATCGCCCGGGCGAACTTCCGGAAGTCCCTCGACGGGGATGAGCTCGATGCTCACGTCACCAGCTCGAGCGCGACGCGCGCCAGGGCCTCGGCCTTCGCGTCGTCGGCCATGATCGTGTCGGTCACCGCGACCCGGAGACCGGTCGCCTCGATCCGCGCGGCGAGCCCACGGTCGGCCTCGTCGATCACCCACGCGGCGAGCAGCTCCCGGTAGCAGTCGGCGGCGCCGGCCGCGGTCACCTCGACGCCCGCGACGGGCATCAGCCTGTCGGCCATCCCAGCGAGGGGCGCGCCGCCGACGATCCCGGAGATGCCCACGACGCGGTCGCGGCGTGCCGCGACCGCGTCGTGGATCCCCGGCACCGCGAGGATCGGGCCGATCGACGCGACGGGGGTCGACGGGCAGATGACTATCACGTCGGCTCCGCTGATCGCCTCCACCACTCCGGGCGCGGGTCGCGCGCGTTCGGCGCCCTCGTACCGGACCCCCTTCACTTCGTCCTGGGCGCGTCGCTTCACCCAGTACTCCTGGAAGTGGAGGTCGAGTTCCTCGCCGTCCGTCACGACGGTGACGCGCGTGGTCACGGGGTCGTCCGACATCGGCAGGAGGCGCGACGCAACGCCGAACCGGGTCGCCAGGCGAGCCGTGACCTCGGTGAGGGTCGTGCCCTCCGTGAGGAGCCGCGTACGGAAGAGGTGCGTCGCTAGGTCCAGGTCGCCGAGGTTGAACCACGCGTCCTTCGCCCCGAACGCTCGCAGCTCCTCGGTCGCCCGGAACGTCTCGCCGCGTCGACCCCACCCGCGCTCCCTGTCGAAGGCATCGCCCAGCCAGTACGTGACCGAGTCGAGGTCGGGCGAGACGTGCAGGCCGTGTATCGTCACGTCGTCGGCTGTGTTGACGACGACGGTCACTTCGTGCGGCAGCACGGCTCGTACGAGCCCGCGGAGGAACTTCCCCGCACCGATCCCGCCGGCGAGCGTCGTCACTCGCATCAGGGATAGCGTAGTAGGCTCGCACCCGATGGCGGACCCGACCCCCCAAGGCATCCGGAGGGCACTGGCTCGTGCCGAAGTCGGCAGGGCGCTGTCTGTCGAGGAGGTCGAGGCGCTGCTCGCGGCCCGGGGCGAGGCCTTGGGGCACCTGATGTCGGTGGCGGCGCGCCTCCGCGACCTGGGCCACGGGGAAGTGGTCACCTACTCCCGGAAGGTCTTTATCCCGCTGACGATGCTGTGCCGCGACCACTGCCACTACTGCACGTTCGCCAAACCCCCGGCGAAGCTGGACGCGCCGTTCCTCACGCCGGAAGAGGTCGTCGCGATCGCCGAGACGGGACGGAAGCTGGGGTGCAAGGAGGCGCTGTTCACCCTCGGCGACAGGCCCGAGTACCGCTATGAGATCGCGCGCGAGTGGCTCGACGAGCGCGGCTACGGCTCGACGCTCGACTACGTCCGTGCCGCGGCCATACGGGTCATCGAGGAGACGGGCCTGCTGCCACACCTCAACCCCGGGGTCATGTCCTACGAGGAGATGGCGCGGCTGAAGCACGTGGCTGCGTCGATGGGGCTGATGCTTGAGACCTCCTCAGATCGGCTGTCGGTGAAGGGCGGCCCGCACTTCGGCTCGCCCGACAAGCTTCCCTCCGTGCGGCTGCGCACGATCGAGGACGCCGGCCGGCTCGCGGTCCCGTTCACCACCGGCATCCTCGTCGGCATCGGCGAGACGCTCCGCGAGCGCGCCGAGTCGCTTTTCGAGATCCGCGAGATCCACCGGAGGTACCGGCATGTGCAGGAGGTCATCGTCCAGAACTTCCTGCCGAAGCCGGGCACCGCGATGCGCGACGCACCCGAGGCGGAGGAGGAGGAGTACCTCGCCGCTGTTGCGACCGCGCGCATCGTCCTGGGCCCGCGGATGAACGTACAGGCACCGCCGAACCTCTCCGCCCCCGAACGGCAGCTGCGTCTGCTCGACGCGGGCATCAACGACTGGGGGGGTGTGTCACCATTGACTCCCGACCACGTGAACCCCGAACGGCCGTGGCCGCAGATCGAGGCGCTGGCGGCGCGCACCGCCGAGCGTGGTTTCGCACTCCGGGAGCGGTTGGCGATCTATCCCGAGTTCGCGCTACGGCCCGCTCCGTACCTCGCCGGGAAGATGCAGCGACCGGTGGCAACGCTGATGGCCGAGGACGGTCTCGCCTGTGTCGAACGCGTGCCCGAGCCGATCGCCTGGCAGGACCCCGACGTCCTGTGGAAAGCGCGGGCGGCCCCGCCATCAACGGAGGGGCGAGAGACCCGCCTGCGCGAGGATGCTGCGGCCGTGTACGGCGATCTGTCAGACCTGGAGAACAAGGTCACTCGGGAGTGGGCCGCGGGAGAGATGCTTCCCGAACGACTCGACGCCGATATCAAGCGCGCGCTCGCAAGGGCCGAAGCGCACCGATCCATCACAGACGACGACGCGCTCGCTCTGTTCCGGGCGGAGGGGCCGGCGCTCGAGGCTCTCTGCCGGGTCGCCGATGAGCTTCGCGGGGAGGCGGTCGGCGACGAGATCACCTACGTGGTGAATCGGAACATCAACTTCAGCAACGTGTGCTACGTGGGGTGCCGCTTCTGCGCCTTCGCACAGCGGGAGATCGATCCCGAGTCCTACACGCTCACCCTGGAGGAGGTAGCCGACCGAGCCGAGGAGGCATGGGCGTGGGGCGCCACGGAGGTCTGCATGCAAGGTGGGATCCACCCCCATCTGCCGGGTACCCACTACTTCGACCTCCTCGACGCGGTGAAGGCCCGAGCACCGGATATCCACATACACGCCTTCAGCCCGATGGAGATCCTGAACGGTGCAACGAAGCTCGGGATCTCCTGCCGGGAGTTCCTGCAGGAGTGCGGGGCGCACGGCCTCGGGACCATCCCCGGGACCGCCGCCGAGATCCTCGACGACGACGTCCGGTGGGTCCTGACCAAGGGGAAGCTCCCGGCCGACACGTGGGAGGAGATCGTGAAGACAGCCCACGCGCTCGGCATCCGGTCGTCCTCCACGATCATGTTCGGGCACGTCGACGCGCCTCCGCACTGGGTTTTCCACATGCGGCGCTTGGCCCGGATCCAGAGCGAGACCGGTGGGTTCACGGAGTTCGTGCCGCTGTCCTTCGTTCACCAGAACGCCCCGATCTATCTCGCCGGGAAGGCCCGCCCCGGTCCGACGTCTGTGGAAAACCGTCGGATGCACGCGATCGGCCGGATCCTCCTCGACGGGTCGATCTCCAACATCCAGGTGTCGTGGGTGAAGATGGGCATCGAGGCGTGCCAGGAGATCCTGAGGGGCGGCGCGAACGACTTCGGCGGCACTCTGATGGAGGAGACGATCAGTCGCATGGCCGGTGCGGAGTGGGGGATATGCATGGAGCCGACGCGGTTCGAGGACGCGATCCGTGCGATCGGTCGGATCCCCGCCGAGCGCACCACGACGTATGAACGCGTGCTGCGCAACGGTTCCGGATCAGTCAAGATCGTTGCACCACGCACGCTGGTTGCTCACGTCCAACGCTGAAGACCGCGTACGAGGCGATTCCGTCAGCTACCTTGACGGGAGTGGTCAGCTTACTTGACCGGGCTTTTTCTGCACGGATGCTCTTGCACAACGTCGACTCCGTGTAGACGATTGTCCGTGGGGACGTATGAGGAGATGCATCGGATCGGCAGATTCCCTCTTGCAAAAGAGGGTGGAGATGTTCCAGAATCACACGTATGTGATTCTGGGAGGAGAGGGCGGTGCATCACTACATCCCGTGGCAGGAACGGGCTCGGTGCCGAGAACACGATCCGGAGGTCTTCTTCCCCGAGAAGGGGGGATCGTCGAGGGAGGCCAAGAGGATCTGTTCCGACTGTCCCGCGCGCATCGAGTGCCTCAACTACGCCCTCCGTCGCGACGAGCGGTACGGGGTGTGGGGCGGCATGAGCGAGCGGGAACGGCGACGCCTGAAGCGCATGGCGTCCTGAGATGGATGGAAAGGGGGTGACCGATGTCTCCCGCTAAGAAGAGGGCGACCGCGAAGAGGAAGCCGGCGGCCAAGAAGCGGACCGCCAAGAAGGCTGTGGCGAGGAAGCCGGCCAAGAAGCGGACCGCCAAGAAGCGGACCGCCAAGAAGGCTGTGGCGAGGAAGCCGGCCAAGAAGCGGACCGCCAAGAAGAAGTAGCCTCGTGGACTTCACGGAGGGGGGGCCGGTCGGCCCCCCCTTCCGTGTCTGTGGCCTGCGGCGTGCTAGGCTGCGCGCCGCGCACGAGCGCACCCCATGGTCAGCACGACAGCGGATCCCACCTCCGTCACCGACGCCGTCGAGACGCCGAGCGTCCTCGTGGTGCTCGTCGTCAGGAACGGCCTTCCGCGGCTGCGCGAGTGCCTCCAGTCGCTGGCGGCGCAGTCCTACCCACGCCTCGCCGTCCTCGCTGTCGACAACGCGTCGACGGACGGTTCGCTGGAGGCGCTGGAGCAAGCACTCGGTGCCGGACGTGTGCTCCAGCTGAACGGCAACCGTGGCTTCGCTGCGGCGGTGCGTGCTGCGCTCGATCTGCCGGTCGTGCGGGCGGCCGAGTACGTCCTCATCCTGCACGACGACGCCGCCCTCGGACCCGACGCCGTTGCACGGATGGTCGAGGCCGCCGTCAGCATCCCGGGCGTCGAGAGGGTGGGCATCGTCGGACCGAAGGTCGTCGACTGGGACGATCCCAGGATCCTGCGAGAGGTGGGCCGCTCCGCCGACCGGTTCGGCCATCCGTACTCGCCCCTGCAGGAAGGCGAGCTGGACCAGGGGCAGTTCGACCGGGTGCTTGAGGTCTTCTTCGTCCCCTCGTGCGTGATGCTCACCTCACGGGAAACGTGGCAGAGGACGGGCGTGTTCGACGAGCGATACCGCTCTCACGGCGAGGACCTGGACTTCTGTTGGCGGGCCCGCATCGCTGGGTTCCGCGTCCTCATGACCCCGCTCGCGCAGGCTCGCCATTTCGGTGCCGCGACCCGCGGAGAGCGGGAGGAGGACGGGCATCGCGAACGCGGTTCGCGCTACTACGCCGAGCGTGCAGCACTCGCCTCGATGCTCAAGGACTACGGGGTCCTCACGCTCCTGTGGCTGCTCCCACTCCATCTCGTCCTCGGCGTTGGGCGTCTCGCCGGCCTTTCGCTCTCGCGCCGTTTCGAGGACGCGTACGAGCTTCTCTCCTCGTGGGTGTGGAACCTCGTCCATCTTCCGGGGACGCTGCGGCGGCGCGTGCGGGCGCAGTCTGTCCGCTCGGTGCGCGATCGCTCGCTCCATCGGTTCATGCGCGGGGCTTTCCGCATCCCGAGGTGGGTGGAGCAAGCCGAGCACATCCTCGAGGAACAGATCGAGGAGGATCAGGAGCGTGTGCGACTTCGAACACGTGCTGCCTCGCTTGCCGAGGAGCACCCCGTGCTCGTCGCGTGGACGCTCGCCGCCCTCGTCGCGGTGCCTGCGTATAGGAACCTCATCGGGCCGGGACCGCTCACGGGCGGAGCCCTAGCTGCGTTCCCGGCGCACGCGAAGGACTTCCTGGGGGAGCTCATCTCCGCTGTGCGGACGACGGCGCTCGGTGGCGCGCAGCCCGCGAGCCCAGTGCTCGGTGGTCTCGGTGCGGCCTCGTGGCTCGGGTTGGGGAGACCGTGGGTGGCTCAGAAGGTGCTGCTCGCGCTGCTGCCGCTCATCGCAGGGGTGACGATGTACCGGGCCGGGTGGCGGCAGACGGGTCAACGCATCGCGGGCGTCGTCGCAGGCGTCGTGTACACGCTGTCGGCGATCGCGCTCTGGGCCTTCTCGCAAGGGCGGCTCGGATTGCTTGCCGCCGTCGCGGTCGTGCCGATCATCCTCGATCGGCTCGACTCCTCCTTCTCTGCGGAAGCGCCCACGCGGCGCCTGCGGTTCGTCGTGGGGTTCGGTGCGGCTCTCGCGGTCGGTGTGGCCTTCCTGCCGGGCGTGCTCCTCGCGCTGGGGCTGCTTGCCGCGGCGTCGTTCCTGCTCGGCCGCCGGCGGGGCCGCGGTCTCCTCCTGGTGGTGGCTGCCACCGTCGCCGGCGCCGCACTCGTGTTCCCGATCGTGCCGAGCATCATCAGACATCCGGCTGGGGAGCTCTCCTCGACGATCGGGAATACCGACTTCACGATGCTCACACGTCTCGCGCCGGGTGACGCGCCGGGCACGTGGCCGCTGGCCTGGTTCCTGCCAGCCGCGGCGGCCATCGCGTTCGCCGTGGTGGGCTCCGAGCACCGTGGCCGCGCGTGGCGCGCGGTACTCGTCGCGGTGGCGGGCGTCTTCCTTGCGTGGAGCTCGTCCGCCGGCTGGTTGCCGCCCGCGTTCACGAACGCGCCGGTGTACCTCGTGGCCGCTGCCGCAGCCGAAGCCGCGATCGTCGCCTACGGACTGGCGACCATCGCCGAACGGCTGGGGAGGGAGGTCTTCGGGCTGAGACAGCTCGCGGCCTTCGCCCTGGCGGTGGTGCTAGGTGTCGGGTTCGCCGCCCAGGCGGCCGGCGCGGCGTTCGGCGATTGGGGGATAGGGGTGAACCGCAACGAGCCGGCCTGGCCGGTGGTGGCTTCGGACGCGTCGGACTCGCGCGTCCTGTGGCTGGGGAAGCCGTCCGGCGATCCCTTGCCGGCGCCGGGCGGCGATCCTATGGGGGTCATCGAAGCGGGTGAGGCGTCGGTCCGGTACTCCCTGACGAGCGAGACCGGCGCGACCGCGCTCGACACGGGCAGGGGCGAGGAAGGCCCCGGCTACGCCTACGCCGTGCGAGTCGTGCAGGAGCTCGTGTCCGGTGATACGCACCACGCCGGCACGCTCCTATCGGTGCTCGGCGTCCGCTGGGTCGTCGCCGGCGCGGGCGACCTACCCGGGGCAGTCATGGGGCGCCTTGGTGAGCAGATCGATCTCAACCTCGTGCCGGCGGGCGGACTCGCGATCTATCAGAACGCGGCGTTGCTGCCGCCCGCGGCGCTCGTCTCCTCGAAGTGGTTCCCGGAGGCGGCACGAAGCACCGACCTCGGGTGGATCTCGGAGATGCCGCCGGTCGAGGCGCAGGCGCTCCCCACGATCGAGGGGGGGTGGCAGGTACCGGGCGGTGCCGTCGGATACGCGTACATCGCCGACCAGTACTCGGACGGGTGGACGGCGAGGGCGCCCGGGCGCGTATCGGGTCCGACATCGAGCGCGGAGGAGGCGTTCGGCTGGGCGATAGGTTTCCCGGACGTGACCGGCGCGGACATCACCTACCAGCGCCAGTGGATACGGACGGCCGAGATGTGGGTGCTCGGGCTGCTGTGGCTCTCGGCCCTGTGGATCACCAGGAAGCCGGCGTTGCGATGAAGGGCAGGGGACAGGCGATGGCCGCGGTGTTCATCGTCGTGCTCGTCGCGGTGGGCGGCGTGTACCTGCAACGCGAGGTCGGCCCGAGGGCCGCGGCCGCCGGTCCGCCGGGCTCGGCGCCGTCCGGCGCGTGGTTCTGCCCCCATGGCGGTGGTACCGATTGGACGGTCTCGCTGGAGGTGGCGAATCCCGGCCCCGAGCAGGTCCCGATCCGTGTCCAGACCCTGGGCGAGGGCAAGCCGACATCCACGAAGAGCTACGTCGTCAAGGGCGGCACCGAGCTGCTCGTCCCGGTCCCGGCCGACTCGCGCGAGCGCTCCTCGATCGTGGAGTACTTCGGTGGCTGGGTGGCCGCCGGCTGGCTGGCGCACGCCGGAGGGGGGGAAGGCGGAACCGGCGCGGAGCCCTGCATGCCCGACGCAGGGACCAAGTGGGTCCTGCCCGGCGGGACCACGGTGGAGCATGAGGACTCCTATGTGGTCGTGATGAACCCCTTCGCGGCGGACGCCGTGTTCTCGGTCACGCTCCTCAGCGAGAAGCCCATGGTCTCGACCGCCGAGTTGACCTACGTGCCGCTCAAGCCGTACCGGAGCGTCGCGTTCCACCTGAACGACACGCTCCTCGATCGCACGACGGTCTCAGCCGAGCTCGATGTGAAGGTCGGTCGGGTCGCAGCGGCGATGCTCGGCGTCTCGGACGTCAGCGGTGTACGGAGCACCGATGGGATCCTCGGCGACCCCCCGGCGCGCTCGATCCTTCCGGGGGGGTTCGACCAGGGCCGGACAGATCTCGCCGTGATGAACACGACCTCTGGGCGCGTCACGCTCGGCGGCTCGCTGCTACAGAGCGACGGCGATCAACCGTTGGGCTCCCTCACCGGATCGAGCCCGGTCCCGGATTCCGCGCAGACGTATCCCATCACGACCGACGGACCGTCGACGATCGACCTGCAGCCGAGTGCGCCGGTCGCGACCGCGCGCCGCACCTACGGTGTCGTGTCGGACTCGGGATCGACGGTCGGGGCGGCAGCTCCCACTCCTGCGTGGGTGATCCTGCCGGCCGTCGCCGGAGAGCCGTCGCATCCCGGCCTCGTGCTGGCGGATCCGGGCGATGAGCCTGCCGAGGTGACGCTGTCGTTCCTGCCCTCGGGCGCCGAGCCCTCCACGGCGCCCATCACGGTCACGGTTCCTGCCCGCCGAACGGTGGCCGTTCCCGCGGACTGGATCGGGTCCGAACCGCTCGCGGCCGTCCTCGCCGTCGCATCGTCCGGAACGTTCGTCCCGGCCGCCGCGTCGTACTCGCTGGGACGCGAAGGCTACGCGACCTACGCGGTCTCGCTCGGCGTCCCGATCCCCGACGCGTGGGTTCCCGCGTGAGCAAGCGCGTCAGGCGTCCTATGCTGTGGGGGCTGAGCATCGGTCATCGCGACCCTACGACGCGGCAGGAGGAACGGTAGTGGCACGGGGGAGACACTCGAGGCGCCGGATCGGCCGAGGTTGGATCGTCGGGGTGGTCGGGCTCGTCGCGCTCACCCTCCTGGGGGGCGGCACAGCCTACGCCGCGTACCGCTACGACCACGCGGCCTCGTCTCGCCTCCTGCCCGGCGTCTCGATCGACGGCGTCGACGTCGGTGGCATGACACGAGACGAGGCGATCCGGGTCGTGACCGAGAGAGCCGACACCTCACTGCGCGCCGGCCTGGAGGTCAGGGCGGCCGACTCCGCCTGGACCGTCACGCCGGAGGGCCTGGGAACGCATGCGGAGATCGAGCGCGCGGTCGACGAGGCGTTCTCCGTCACCGACACGATGTCGTTCTTCTCGCGCATCTACCATCGTCTGTCCGACGATCCGGTCGCGGCGTCGATCGAGCTCCGGTACACGTACGACCGCGGTGCGATAGAGGCCTTCGTCAGCCGAGCTTCCGAGGAGACCTTCAGGCCGGCGGTCGATGCCTCCATCAGCCTGGTCGACGGGCAGCTGGCGATGCGGCGGTCGAAGACGGGCAGGGCCTTGAAGACGGGGACCGCGACGGCCAGGATCCGCTCTGCCCTCGAGTACCGGCGCACCTCGGTGACGATCCCGGTCGAGACCGTCCGGCCCAAGGTCACCGCTGCCACGCTCGGCCGAACCATCGTGGTCGACCTATCCGAGAACCGGCTGTACCTATACGACGCGTTCAAGATCATCAGGGAGTACCCGGTCGCGACGGCGGCGCCCGGGTACACGACCCCGGTCGGCGTGTGGGAGGTCGTGAACAAGGCTGAGAACCCGGCCTGGCACAACCCGGCGCCGGACGGCTGGGGGGCGGGGGAGCCGCTCGAGATCCCGCCGGGTCCCGGCAACCCACTCGGGACCCGCGCGCTCTACCTCAGCGCGCCCGGCATCCGGATCCATGGGACCTACAGCTCTTCCTCGATCGGGACGTACGCTTCCCACGGTTGCATCCGTATGTACATCTCGGATTCCGAGGAGCTGTATCCGCTGGTCCCGATCGGGACTCCGGCCATCATCAAGCCGTAGCCGCACCCGCACCCTTTCGGTCCGCTGCGCCGGAACATCTCCGAGGATGCGCTTGGAGATCACAAGCATGTCATCTAGCATCTTGGGGTGCTCATGTGCGCCCGCATCGACTGCGACCGGCCCGCCGCGGCCACGGTCCGGCTTTCATACGATGCCCGGCTGGTCCTCGTCCAGGATCTCGCCTCCGAGCGAAGCCCCTACCTGCTTGATCTGTGCGTCGATCACTTGGACCGCCTCACACCGCCGATCGGTTGGAGCCTGCGGGACGAGCGGGTCCCGGTCGCGGCCGACCTCCTGTAGGGGTACCCCCTCCTGACCTCGACGGGTGGCCGTTCGGCCTCCCCCGTTCGGTGCGGCCCCGTCCCACCATCGGGGGCGTCCTGAGAGCGACCGCCCCACCGGCCGTACGGCTAGCACGGACCTAGGGAAATGGGGTCGACGTGCTATGGTCGAAAGGCGGATGCACAGGGAGCATATGGGGCATGGACGGCAAGACGGAAGGTACCTGCCCGGTCTGTCATCAGGGGGACCTGATCTCGATCTCGATGAGCGTGAGCGGGAGCGACCTGTCCTTCACGACCTGCCACCTCTGCGAGGCGAAATGGTGGCACCGGGACGGGGAGCCCGTGCCGCTGCAGTCGGTGATAGGCACCGTTCTCTCACCCAAGGCCTAGCCCGGCGGCTCGTTGAGTAGGATGCGGTGACGGTGTCACCGCATCGCTGTCTTGGCTCGATCTTCAAGGCCTACGACATCCGTGGCGTCGTTCCGGACGACCTCGACGAGGACGTCGCGCGCCGGATCGGCTCCGCTTTCGCCGAATGGGCCGACGTGCCGAAGATCGCCGTGGCTCACGACTGCAGGGTCTCGTCGCCTGCGCTCGCCGCTGCGGTGCGTGAGGGGGCCATCGTCCGAGGCGTCGACGTCGTGGATGTCGGCCTTGCCTCCACCGACCTCCTCTATTTCGCCTCCGGGTCGCTCGACGTTCCCGGGGTGATGCTTACCGCGAGCCACAATCCTCCGCAGTGGAACGGTATGAAGTTCTGCCTCGCGGGGGCCAAGCCCGTCGGGCAGGATACGGGCCTCGCCGAAATCCGTGCGCTCGCCGAGCGCGACGAGTACGCGCCGTCCGGCTCGAGGGGCGGCGTCGAGGAGCGCAACCTCCTCGACGCCTACGCTGACCACGTCCTGTCGTTCGTGAACGTCGCGGGGATGAGTCCGCTCACGGTCGTCGCCGACACCGCGAACGGGATGGGCGGCCTGATCGTGCCGGCCGTGATGGAGCGCCTGCCGGTGCGGCTGGTCCACCTGTTCCCAGAGCTCGACGGCACGTTCCCGAACCACCCCGCCGATCCGATCGACCCGGAGAACCAGCGCGACCTGAAGCGCACGGTGCTCGAGCGCGGAGCCGACATCGGACTCGCGTTCGATGGCGACGCCGACCGGGTCTTCCTGGTCGATGAGCGGGCGGAGGGCGTGAGCGGGTCCGAGGTCACTGCACTGGTCGCGCGGGCGATGCTGCGGCGCTACCCCGGCGCCAAGATCGTCCACAACCTGATCTGCTCATGGGCGGTGCCGGAGGTGATCCGGGAGAGCGGCGGGACGCCGGTGCGCACCCGGGTTGGCCACTCGTTCATCAAGCAGGTGATGGCCGACACCGGCGCCGTGTTCGGCGGCGAGCATTCCGGCCACTACTACTTCCGAGACAACTTCCGGGCCGACTCCGGTTTGATCGCCGCGGTCGTGGTGCTGGACCAGCTGTCCGCAGCCAACCTGCCGCTCTCGCAGCTGCTCGCACCGTTCCGCCGCTACTGCGCGTCGGGTGAGATCAACTCCCACGTCGGAGACCAGCAGGGCACGATCGAGAGGATCTCCGCTTCGTTCGCTGACGGTCGGCAGGACCGGACCGATGGCCTAACGGTAGAGTTCGACGACTGGTGGTTCAACGTGCGGCCCTCGAACACGGAGCCGCTGGTGCGCCTGAACGTGGAGGCGAGGACCGAGGACCTGTTGCGGGAGAAGACCGGGGAGGTCCTCTCCCTCATACGTGGCGAAGGAGGCGGAGCGTGACCCTCGACAAGGAGCTGCTGGACATCCTCGTGTGTCCGAATGACCGGGGCGAGATCGAGTACCGCGAGACCGAGCAGGTCATCGTCTGTCAGAAGTGCGGCTACCGGTACCCCGTGCGCGACGGCATCCCCGTGATGCTGATCGACGAGGCGGAGAAACCGGCGGCCGGTAGGAAACGCCGGTGACGGACCTCGACGACCTGGGTGTGCTCCGGGGCGCGGATCCCGGAGGGATGCTCGCCGCGGTCGGCGGCCTCTCCGAACAGTGTCGGCGCAGCTACGAGGCGGGGCACGCCACGGAAGGTCTTCCCTCGGCCGAAGGTGTCACAGCGATCGCCGTCTGCGGCATGGGTGGGTCGGCGGTGGCCGGCGACGTGTTCCGTGCCCTCTACGTCGACCGCCTCGGCGTGCCGGTCCAGGTCGTGCGCGGCCCTTCGCTCCCGGAGTTCTGCGGCCTGCACACCTTGGTGGTCGCGTCCTCCTATTCGGGGAACACGGCGGAGTCCCTGGCGTGCTTCGAGGAGGCCGTGCATCGGGGGTGCCGTATCGTGGCCGTCACCTCGGGTGGGCGCATGGCGGACCGGACCGCGGAGCTCGACCTCGCCCGGGTCGCGGTTCCTGCCGGGTTCCAGCCGCGCGCGGCCCTCGGTTGGCTCGCGCTCGGCACGCTCGGGGCGATCGAAGCGATGGGCTTGATCCCTTCGCTCGCCGGGGACGTCGATGAGGCGGCGACGGAGCTCGCGTCGCTCGCGGCTTCGCTCGCGCCGGAGGTGCCGACGGAGCAGAACCTCGCGAAGCGGGTCGCTCTGGCCGCCACCTCCCGAACGCCGGTCATCTGGGGCGCCGAGGGGTTCGCCGCGGTCGCCGCGATGCGGTGGAAGACCCAGTTCAACGAGAACGCGAAGGTACCGGCGTTCTTCTCGTCGGTGCCGGAGCTCGATCACAACGAGATCGTCGGCTGGTCGGCGGGGACGGGCGAGCGGTTCCTGCTCGTCGCGCTGCGCGCGGAGGGCGAGCATCCCGAGATCGCGCCGCGGTTCCCGCTGTCGGAGGACATCGCGCGGCGGGCCGGCGTTCAGGTGGAGGAGGTGTGGGCGCGCGGCCGCTCGGCGCTCGCCCGCCTGCTCACGCTCGTCACGGTGGGCGACTTCGCGAGCGTCTATCTCGCGCTCGCCCGAGGGGTCGACCCGACGCCGGTCGAGGTGGTCGAGCAACTCAAGCGGTCGTTGGCGGGGGGATGAGCGTGTCCGATCGGTTCGCCTCGCCTCGCGACGGCGTCGCCGCGGGCATCGTCGACGTGATCCGGGAGCGAACCCCGACGGTGCCGGTCGCCGGTATCGTTCTCGGCTCCGGTCTCGGCCGTGCGGTCGAAGCCGCGGGCGAGATCGCAGGCCGGACGGAGGGCGACTCGTTCTCGTTCGCGGAACTGCCCGGCTTCCCGTCGCCGTCGGTCCCGGGGCACGCCGGGAAGCTCTGGATCGGAGAGCTGGGCGGGCACCCGGTGGCCGTCTTCCGTGGACGTGTCCACTACTACGAAGGTCACCCGATGGCGCTCGCCACGCTGACCGCGCGCGTCTCGGCATCGCTAGGCGCCCGCGCGATGGTGCTGACGGCGGCGGCCGGTGCGCTCGACCAGAGCCTCGAAGCCGGAACGCTCGTCGTCCTGCGAGACCACATCAACGCGATGGGAGAGAACCCCCTCCGCGGCTGGCGGATGCCGGACGGCTCGCCGCCGTTCGTCGATCTGTCCCACGTCTACGACATCGATCTCACGGCCGCGGCGGCGAGGTCGGCGCGCGTCGCGCCCGGATCGGCGTCGCCCGATGGAGGCGGAGGCGTCCACGTCCCGGTCGCGGAGGGCGTCTACGCGGCGGTGTCGGGGCCCTCGTACGAGACGCCGGCCGAGACGGAGTCCCTGCGCCGAGCGGGCGGTACCGTCGTCGGCATGTCGATGGTGCCCGAGGCGGTCGCGGCGCGGGCGCTCGACATGCGGGTGCTGGGGCTCTCCCTCGTGACGAACAAGGCGGGCGCGTCGGTCTCGCACGAGGAGGTGCTGCAGGTCTCGGATGCGGCGGCCGAGGTGATCGGGCACGTGCTCGTCGATGTGTTGGAGCTGATCTGAGGAAGGTGTGGAGGATGGACCACGACGTGAAGGACCTCGGGCTCGCCGCGAAGGGGCGGGAGCGCATCGAGTGGGCGGCAGGCGAGATGCAGGTCCTCGCGCAGATCCGCGAGCGGTTCGAGAAGGAGGAGCCCCTCCACGGGGTCCGCATCGGGGCGTGCCTGCACGTCACGACCGAGACGGCGAACCTGATGGAGGCCCTCAAGGCCGGCGGCGCCGAGGTCGCGCTCTGCGCGTCGAACCCGCTGTCGACCCAGGACGACGTCGCGGCCGCGCTCTGCGAGGAGGGCATCCCCACCCAGGCGATCAGGGGCGAGGACGGCGAGACCTACTTCCGGCACATCAACGCCGTCCTCGACACGCGTCCCCAGGTGACGATGGACGACGGGTGCGACATGGTGAGCGTGCTCCACAGGGAGCGCCCCGAACAGATCACGGATGTGCTCGGCGGAACCGAGGAAACCACGACCGGGGTGATCCGTCTGCGCGCGATGCACGCGGACGGCGCGCTCCGCTACCCGATCGTGTCGGTGAACGACGCGAACACGAAACACCTGTTCGACAACCGTTTCGGGACCGGCCAGTCGACGATCGACGCGATCATGCGCGCGACGAACCTGCTCCTGGCCGGGCGCACGGTCGTCATTTGCGGCTACGGGATGTGCGGGCGCGGCGTCGCTTCTCGGGCGCGGGGTATGGGCGCGCAGGTGGTCGTGACCGAGGTGGACCCGCTGCCGGCGCTGGAGGCCGCGATGGAGGGCTACCGGGTCATGTCGCTCCGCGAGGCCGCGCGGATCGGCGATGTGTTCGTGACAGTGACCGGCGACAAGGCCGTGATCCGACGCGAGCACATGGAGCTGATGAAGGACGGTGCGGTGCTCGCGAACTCGGGGCATTTCGACGTGGAGATCGACAAGCCGGCGCTCGAGGGACTCGCCGTCGGAGGCACGCGGCGGATCCGCGAGTTCGTCGACGAGTACCGTCTGGCCGACGGACGGCGGCTCCACCTGCTCGGCGAGGGCCGTCTCGTGAACCTGGCCGTGGCGGAGGGTCACCCGGCGGCGGTCATGGACATGTCGTTCGCGAACCAAGCGCTGTCTGTCGAGTGGGTCGTGAGGCAGCGCGGAACGCTCGGGCCGCGCGTCTACCCGGTGCCGCCCGAGATCGACGCCGAGATCGCCCGACTCAAGCTCCGCGCGATGGGTGTGGAGATCGACGAGCTGACCGCCGAGCAGGAGGAGTACCTCCGGTCGTGGGAACAGGGGACCTGAGCGAGTTCCGGATGGCGGGGAGAACGCTCTCCTCCCTCGGTCTCGTGAAGGGGAGCGAGGGGAACCTATCCATCTGGGACGGCGAGCGGCTGCGGATCACGCGCACCGGTTCGCGTCTGTCGGCTCTCGGCCGCAGCGATGTGCTCGAGGGCACGATCGACGAGCCGCCGGATGGCGCCTCCTCCGACCTGGCGATCCACGTGCGGATGTACCGAGACCGCGGACCCGGCGCGGTCGGGCATGACCACCCGCAGGGCTCCGTCCCGGAAGGCTGGATCGAGGGCGAGCCGCACGGGAGCTACGCGTTCGCGGAGTCGCTCCAGCGGGCCGTGCAGGTGCTCGTCGACGAGGCCGGCGAGGACTCGGGCGAGGTCGTGGTCCGACCGGTCGAGTGGCGGAACGGTTCGGTCGTGATCCTCGACCAGCGCGCGCTGCCGTTCCGCGAGGAGTTCGTCGAGCTCCGCACGGTCGCGCAGCTCGCTGGAGCTATCAGGACGCTCGCCGTGCGCGGGGCGCCGGTGCTCGGCGTCACGGCGGCGTACGGCATGGCGCTCGCGGCTACGGTGTCGACGGCGCCGACGACGCGGGCGCCGCTGAGGGAGCTCGAAGCGGCCGGCCGGGCGCTCGAGGCCACGAGGCCGACGGCGAGAAGCATCGCCTGGGCGGTCGACCGGATGATGACGGTCGCCGAACGGCACGGCATGGGGGAGGGCGTTCTGCGGCACGTGCAGGAGGAGATGGTCGCCGAGGCGCGGCGGATCGAGGAGGAGGACCGCGAGGCCTGTGCGTCGATGGGGGCGCTCGGCGCGGAGCTCGTGCCCGAGGGTGCGGACGTCCTCACCCACTGCAACACGGGGATGCTCTGCACCGCAGGCATAGGTACGGCCCTCGGAGTCATCGTCACGGCGCACCGTGCGGGGAAGCGGATCCACGTCTGGGTGGACGAGACGCGTCCACTGCTGCAGGGTGCGCGGCTGACGGCGTGGGAGTTGATGCGCCTCGGGATCCCGATGACCCTGATCGCCGACAACGCGGCCGGCTCGCTGATGGCGCGGGGCGAGGTGGACCTGGTCGTCGTCGGCGCAGACAGGATCGCGGCGAACGGGGACGTCGCGAACAAGGTCGGGACCTACCCGCTTGCGGTGCTCGCCCACCGTCACGACGTGCCCTTCTACGTGATCGCGCCGGTGTCGACGATCGATCCCTCGACGCCGTTGGGCGCTGACATCGTGATCGAGGAACGCGACCCCTCGGAGATCACGGCGCCGATGGGGTTCCAGGTGGCCGCGCCGGGGACGCCGGCCGTGAACCCGGCATTCGACGTGACGCCGTCCTCGCTCGTGACGGCGATCGTGACCGAGCGTGGTGTGATCCTACATCCGTCGAGGGTGGAGCTACGCGAACTCTCCTCCGGGAGGCGATCGGCGTGACGGCACCCGAGCAAGTCTCGGTCCGGGTGCGGTTCGAGCGATTCCCGGCGACCGTGAAGGGTGCGTTCATCATCCGCGGGGAGGATCGGGACCCGCACCAGGTGGTGCTCCGCGAATCCCGGGTCGTCGCCGTGGACGGACGGACGGCGCGCCCGCTGTCGATGGGTCTGGCGACGCTCGACGTGGCACCTCACCACGACGTGTTCGTGCCGTTCGAGCTGGGCGTCACGGATCTGGATCCGGGTTGGTACGGGTTCGTGTGCGACCTCGACGTCGACGGTGTGGCGGTCAGCTCCCCGGGGGACAAGCGCTTCGTCGTTGCCTGGCCGCGGGGCACGGTGCGCCGGGGCCAGGTCGGCATCGGCAAGGAACTGCGGCTCGGCACGGCGACGACGGTGCGGATCGAGCAGCTCGAGTGCGGCGGTGACTCGATCAAGCTCCATCTCTCCGTGATGCCGCCGGGGCGACCGACGGTGAAGCTATCGGCCGACGGCAACCGGCTGGAGATACTCAGGGTCGAGGCGGACGAAGCCTCTGGGCGGGTGAGAGTGACGGCGTATCCGCTGCTACGTTCGCACAACTCGCTCACGATCGGGCTGAAGGGCCGCGGCCGCGGCGTCTGCGCCTCGGTCGATATCCCGCTGCTCTGAGCTACGGGCGGAGCCGCGACCAGGTCGTGTCGGTGGCGGGCACTATGGTCGGGTCGTGCTGGACGCGCTCCTCGACGTCCTCTTCCCGAGGCGGTGCGCGGGGTGTGGTAGCGGTGCGTGGCCGTTCTGCTCCGCGTGCGTCGCCGAGGCCATCGCCCTTGCCCCGCCGTGGTGCGCTCGCTGCGGGTTGCCCGCCGAGCGCGAGGTCGCCCTGTGCCGGGCCTGCCCGCCCCGCGAGATCGCGACGGCCCGTGCGCCGTTCTTGTTCGGCGGGCCCGTTCGCGCCGCCGTCCACCGACTGAAGTTCTCTGGCTGGCGGGCGGTGGCGGAGGCGCTGGCGGCCGCGATGGTCACCGTTCCGCCGCCCGGCGTCCGCCCCGAGGTGGTGGCCTGGGTGCCGCTCTCCCACAGGCGGCTCGCGGAACGCGGATTCGACCAGGCGGCCGCGCTCGCGCGGGTCGTAGGGCGGCAGTTCGGCCTGCCGGTCGAGGGCTTGCTCCTTCGCACCTCCGACACTTCTCCGCAGGCCCGCCGCGGAGGTGCGGAAAGACGCGCCGCGATGGCGGGTGCGTTCCGCGTCTCGGGCCGGCCGCTGCCGGTGACTGTTCTGCTCGTGGACGACGTCCTCACAACCGGGGCGACAGCGGGGGCGTGCGCTCACGCGCTGCTCGAGGCCGGGGCGCACTCGGTGCACCTGCTCACAGCTGCGCGAGCGGTCTCCGGGCCGCTGCCCCCTCGCTATACTCGGTTCGGCTCACGCCCGGGTCTGTGGTTGCCCGGGGAGGAGGCTCCCCGGTAGTCGATGCCAGCCGCGGGCGAAGCGACCCACGTAAGGCGACCCTTGGTCGCCGAGCACGGCGCGGTTTAGATGTAAGCCCTGCCTCGGCGGGGGAGACCTCGCCGGGAGAAGGTGCTAAGCCGTCTTTGACGGTGATCCCCTCCGCAGGCGAGTGTGGGGGCAAAGACCAGGTCAGCCGGGCGTGAGCCCACCTTCTGACCCGGCCGGCCGAGCGCCGCCGAGCCGTGCAGCATCGGGCGCGATGAGGTAGGAAGGGAGACGGATGGACCTGTTCCTGAAGGGTCGCGGCACGAGGATCACCGACCAGATGCGAGCCGCGGCCGAGCACAAGCTCGGACGGCTCGAGCGGATGGAGCCGCGCACCACGCGTGTCGAGATCGAGGTCATCTCGGAGAAGAATCCCCGCCTCGGCGGGAGGAAGCGGGTGGAGGCCTCGCTCGAGACGCCGCGCAAGACCTTCCGTGCGCACGCCGAGGCGAACGACCTCGGATCGGCCTTGGACCAGCTCGCGGAGAAGCTCGAACGCCAGTTGAGGGACCATCACACGAAGAGGCGAACTCGCCTGGTGGCGGGTGCCGGTCGCGTAGAATCCGACCAGATGAGCCCGGAGGAGGGCAGCCCGATCGAATGACCGGGCATCCTCGGGCCTGAACCGATCCGGGGGTCCCGTGGCTGCTAAACGCAAGGACGAGCCAGGCGAGTCGGAGAAGCTCCGGGTGCTCGTGGTCGATGATCACGCGCTGTTCCGTCGCGGGCTCCAGATGGTCCTCGAGCAGGAGCCGGACCTCGAGCTGGTCGGCGAGGCATCCGACGGCGCCGAAGCCGTCGAGATGGCCCAGGAATCCATGCCGGACATCATCCTCATGGACGTTCGGATGCCGAAGCGGTCGGGGATCGAGGCGACGGCGCAGATCAAGGATCTGATGCCGCACGTCAAGATCCTGATGCTGACGATCTCGGACGAGGAGGCCGACCTCTACGAAGCGATCAAGGCCGGGGCGTCCGGCTACCTCTTGAAGGAGATCCCGATCGAGGAAGTGGCCGACGCTATCCGCTCCGTGTGGGCCGGGCAGTCGCGGATCTCGCCGTCGATGGCCTCGAAGCTCCTGAACGAGTTCGCGGCGATATCGAAGGCCTCCACCGAGAAGCTGGAGATCCCGTCGCCGCGCCTCACGGACCGTGAGATGGAGGTCCTCAACCTCGTCGCGAAAGGCATGAACAACCGTGACATCGCGAAGGAGCTGTACATCTCCGAGAACACGGTGAAGAACCACATCCGCAACATCCTGGAGAAGCTCCACCTGCACTCGCGCATGGAGGCCGTCGTGTACGCCGTGCGCGAGAAGATGATCGAGATCACGTAGCGGTCCTACCCCCCCGCGCCGCAGGCACCGGGCGCCGGGCGTTCGGGAACACCTCGGCTAGAATCCAACGTCGGATCCCCCGTTCCGCGCGAGGTGCCACGTTGGTCATCGAGAAGCTCGGTCAGATCGGCGAAGGTCGCAAGATCAGGCGGCTGGAGCAGGTCGTCGGCATAGTCAACTCGCACGAGTCCGAGGTCCAGGCTCTCAGCGACGCGGAACTCCGCGGCAGGACGGAGGTGTTCCGGCGCCGCCTGGCGGATGGGGAAGCGCTTGACGACATCCTGCCTGAAGCGTTCGCGTGCGTGCGTGAGGCAGCGCTGCGGACGATCGGCCAGCGACACTTCGACGTGCAGGTGATGGGAGCGATCGTCCTCCACGAGGGGAAGATCGCCGAGATGAAGACCGGCGAAGGCAAGACGCTGGTGGCGACGATGCCCGCGTACCTGAACTCACTCACCGGGCGGGGCGTCGACATCGTCACCGTGAACGACTACCTGGCCAAGCGCGACTCGGAGTGGATGGGAGGTATCTACCGGGCGCTCGGCGCGAGCGTCGGCCTGATCCAGGCGCCGATGATGCCGGCGGAGCGGCGGCCGGCGTACGCCGCCGACGTCACGTACGGCACCAACAACGAGTTCGGGTTCGACTATCTCCGCGACAACATGGCGATGCGTGCCGAGGACATGGTTCAGCCCGACCACTACTACGCCATCGTCGACGAGGTGGACTCGATCCTGATCGACGAGGCGCGGACCCCGCTGATCATCAGCGGCATGGTGGCCGACTCGGCGAAGTGGTACCAGACCTTCGCGCGCCTGGTGCCGCGTCTCCGGCGCGACGACGACTACGAGGTCGACGAAGCGAAGAAGACCGTCGCGGTCACCGAGTCGGGGGTCGCGAAGGTCGAGGAGGCGCTCGGCATCGACAACCTGTACGAGCACGTCCATACACCCCTCGTCCACCACCTGCAGAACGCGCTCCGCGCGAAGGAGCTCTACCACCGCGACGTCGAGTACCTGGTTACGAACGGCGAAGTGAAGATCGTCGACGAGTTCACCGGTCGAGTGCTAGAGGGCAGGCGCTACTCGGAGGGCCTCCATCAAGCTATCGAGGCGAAGGAAGGGGTCCGCGTCAAGGAGGAGAACCAGACCCTCGCTACGATCACGATCCAGAACTACTTCAAGATGTACGAGAAGCTCGCCGGCATGACCGGCACGGCGAAGACCCAGATGACGGAGTTCGAGTCGGTCTACAAGCTCGGCGTCGTCGATGTCCCCACGAACCAACCGATGATCCGCGCCGACCATCAGGACCTCATCTACAAGACCGAGGACGCGAAGTGGAACGCGGTCGTCGATGACCTCGTCGAGCGGCACGAGCGCGGCCAGCCGTGCCTCGTAGGAACCGTGTCCATCGAGAAGTCCGAACGGCTGTCCGGCTACCTCAACCGCCGTGGTGTCCCGCACCACGTCCTGAACGCGAAGAACCACGAGAAGGAGGCCATGATCGTCGCGCAGGCGGGCCGGCTGGGGGCCGTCACGGTCGCGACGAACATGGCCGGCCGAGGCGTCGACATCCTGCTCGGCGGCAACCCCGAGTACCTCGCCCGGCAGGAGATGGCCGCGAGGGGCTTCGACAACGACCGCTATCTGATGTTCGACATGGAGCCGGAGGAGCGCGCCGAGTACGAGGCCGCATACGCTCCGATCTTCGCCAAGCTGAAGCCGCAGACCGATGCGGAGCACGAGGAGGTAGTCACGCTCGGAGGTCTCTACGTTCTCGGCACCGAGCGACACGAGTCGCGCCGCATTGACAACCAGCTGCGGGGCCGGTCCGGCCGTCAGGGGGATCCCGGCGACTCGCGGTTCTACCTCTCGCTCGAGGACGATCTCATGCGCATGTTCGCGAGCGAGCGCGTGAGCTCGATCATGGGCCGCCTGAAATGGCCGGAGGACGAGCCGATCACCGCCAAGATGGTCACCCGTGCGGTCGAGTCGGCCCAGCGGCAGATCGAGGAGCTGAACTTCGAGCGCCGCAAGAACATCCTGAAGTACGACGATGTGATGAACACGCAGCGCCAGGTGATCTACGAGGAGCGCCAGAAGATCCTGGAGGGCGAGGACTTCAAGGAGCAGGCCCTCGACATGGTCTCCGACGTCGTCGAGCGCACGGTCGCCGAGCACGCTCCGGCCGCAGCGTTCACCGAGGAGTGGGATCTCGACGTCCTGCTCGCCTCCCTGGGGGAGGTCTACCCGACCCGGATCACGGAAGCCGACCTCGCGAGCGTGAAGAGCTCGGCGGAGGTCGCCGAGCTGGCCGTGAACGAGGCACTCGAGCTGTACGAGGAGAAGGAGCGCACGCTCGGCTCGGAGGTCATGCGCGAGCTGGAGCGCATGGTCCTGCTCTCGATCACCGACACGAAGTGGCGCGAGCACCTGTACGAGATGGACTACCTGCAGGAGGGCATCCACCTGCGGGCCTACGCGCAGAAGGATCCGCTGGTTGAGTACCGGCGCGAGGCCTTCACGATGTTCCAGGAGCTCACGCAGGCGATCCGCGACGAGTTCGTGAAGTACATCTACCGCGTGGACCTGGTCCGCCAGGACGAGCCGTCCAGACCGAGGCCGCAGCGCGTCACCATGAGCCACGGCGAAGCAGAGGCGAACGCCGGCGCTGCGCCCCAGGCGAGGAGCGACAAGGTGCCGCGCAACGCCCCCTGTCCCTGCGGCTCGGGCAAGAAGTACAAGAAGTGCCACGGCGCCACCGCCTGAGAGATGCGAGGGTGGAGGCCTGCCGGTAACATGGTTCGCGCAATGAGCGAGCACAACGAGCGCCTCGAGGAGCTGTCCGATCGCATCGCGTCCGCGAAGGAGTTCCTTTGACGTCGACGCGAAGCGTGCACAGGCGAGCGAGCTGGAGCGGCAGGCCTCGGATCCCTCGCTCTGGGACGACCCCGCCCGCGGGCAGGAGCTGACGACCCGTCTCGCCCGTCTCCGGGCCGAGATCCAACGCTTCGAGTCGTTCGAGCGGCGCCTTGCCGACGTCCGAGCGATGGGCGAGCTCCTCGCCGAGGAGTCCGACCCTGAGATGACCACCGACCTCGCGAGGAGCCTCGCGGAGCTCGAGGTCGACATGGAGAAGCTCGAGCTCGCCACGCTGCTCGGCGGCGAGTACGACCGCAACGATGCCGTGGCGATGCTCCACGCGGGGGCCGGCGGGACCGAGTCGCAGGACTGGGCCGAGATGCTGCTCCGCATGTATCTGCGCTGGGCCGAGCGCGAGCGCTTCGACATCGAGATCGACGAGATGCTCTACGGCGACGAAGCCGGCATCAAGAGCGCGACATTCATCGTCCACGGTCGGAACGCGTACGGGCTGCTGTCGGCCGAACGCGGCGTGCACCGGCTGGTTCGTATCTCACCGTTCGACGCTGCGAAGCGCCGGCATACCTCGTTCGCATCACTGGACGTCATCCCGCTCCTCGAGGAGACCGACGAGGGGGACGTCGATATCGACCCGAAGGACCTGCGGATAGACGTCTACCGTTCGACCGGGCCCGGCGGCCAGTCCGTGAACACGACCGACTCGGCCGTGCGGATCACGCACCTGCCGACCGGCATAACCGCCGCGTGCCAGAACGAGCGCTCACAGCTCCAGAACCGCGCCGTCGCGATGCGGATCCTGAAGGCGCGTCTCGCAGAGCTCGAGCGCCGGTCGCTCGAGGAGAAGCTCGAGAACATCCGCGGCGAGCGGCGCGGGATCGACTTCGGTTCCCAGATACGTTCGTACGTGCTCGCGCCCTACCGTCTGGTCAAGGACCACCGGACGAACGTCGAGATCGGGGACGTCGACCGCGTGCTCGACGGCGACATCGACGAGCTGATCGAGGCCGAGCTCCGGCACCGGGTCGAGAACGACGGGGGCGGGCAGCCGTGACCGTCCTGCGGGTCGCCCTGCTCCAGATGGACGGCGCGGCTTTCGAAGTCGAGGCGAACGCGGCGAAGGCGGAGGAGTTCTGCCGCCGGGCGAAGGAACTCGGCGCCGACGTCGCCCTGTTCCCGGAGATGTTCAGCGTCGCGTACCGTTTCGCGGCGGAGCACCTCGGCTGTCTCGAGGGATGGAAGGCGTTCGCCCAACCTCCCGAGGGCCCCTTCGTTGCTCGGTTCCGCGCGCTCGCGCGGGAGCTCGACATGGCCGTCGCGGTCACGTATCTGGAAGCCTGGGAACCATCGCCGCGGAATACGGTCACGGTCATCGATCGGCGGGGCGAACCGGTGCTCACGTACGCGAAGGTCCACACTTGCGACTTCAGCGACGAGGCGGATCTGACACCAGGCGACGGGTTCCGCGTGGCGGACCTCGACACTGTTGGAGGATCGGTGCTGGTGGGCTCGATGGTCTGTTTCGACCGCGAGTTCCCCGAGAGCGCGCGCGTGCTCATGCTGCAGGGAGCTGAGCTGATCCTGAGCCCGAACTCCTGTGAGATGGAGACCAACCGGACCGCGCAGCTTCGAGCTCGGGCCTACGAGAACATGGTCGCCATCGCGCTCGCCAACTACCCGAGCGAGGGCGGGCGGTCGATGGCGTTCGATGGTGTCGCCTTCACCGAGATCGACGGCCCCTCACGGGACATGCTGGTCGTCGAGGCCGGGCCCGAGGAGGGGGTGTTCCTCGCGGACATCGACCTCGACCGGCTCCGCCGGTACCGGAACGAGGAGAGCTGGGGCAACGCCTACCGCAGGCCGCGTCTGTACGGAGCCCTGCTCGACGAAGAGGTCAAACCCCCGTTCGTCAGGTCGGACGCGCGCCGGTAGTCCTCCGGCGGCGACGGTCGCGCACGAGCGCTGCGACGAACAGGCTCAGCCATCCGAGCCATACGACCGCGGACCCAAGTAGGCCGCGGCCGATGTTCGGGTCCGTGTACGTGAGGCGCACCTCGTGGTGCCCGGCCGAGACCGGCACACCCTGCAGGAAGTAGTCGGCCCGCAGCACGAGCGCCGGCCGCCCGTCGATCGTCGCGCTCCAGCCCCGATCCCACGCGTTCCGGACGATGACCAGCGACGGCGCGCTCGCGTCGATCGTGATCCGGACGTCCTCGGGCCACACCTCCCGGTAGGTCGCTTCGGTCGGCACCGTGTAGCCCGTCGACGGCGTGATCCCCGGGTCGCCCTCCACGACGGCTCGGACCCCTGGGTCGAACCCGGGCCGCAGCACGGTCTGCAGCGCCATCGCCCCGTCGGTCACGATCCAGCCGGTCACGACGGAGACGCGTGGTTCCCATCCGCCGACCTCGTAGAGGGCGTAGCCGTGGTCGGTGGCGACCTGACGTCCTGTGAGGCCAGGCGGCAGGTCGACGCCCTCCGGCACTATGAGGTACCGGATCCCGAGCAGGCGTACGTCCTCGAGCGTGGGCACCTGGAGCACCGAGGCGTTGTAGAAGACCGGCAACAGGTTCGTTGCGCGGATGTACGACCAGTACCGGGGCTCCTGGATCGGCGAGTAGCCGAGGGGATCGTCCAACCCGAACAGCACCGCTCGACCGAGCAGCAGCGCCGGCCAGTCGGCCGGCCCTTGCGTGAACAGGTATCCCTTGTTGAAGACCGCCGCCGGCTGGATCCACGCTAGGTACCGGCCGTCGTCCGGCCCCGTCCGCTGCAGGTACCGGGCGATCGGCCCGGGCTCGAGGTACCTGTCGAGTGGCACGTCCGGCCACCGGAGCGGCTGGGACGCGACCACAGGATGCACCGCCCCCTCGAGCCCCAGGTACACGGTTCCGCCGTCGTACGTCGAGGACCACACAGCGCTCGCGAGCAGCTCGAAGGCGAGCACGCCGACGAGCGCAACCACCGCCCACGGTCGTGCACCGAACAGGAACAAGAGCACCGGTACCGTGAGCAGGATGGCGATCCCGAACAGAAGGAAACGCCACGGGTGCGCGCCGAACGCGAGCGGAAGGCCGAGGAAGAGGAGCGCGCCGCCGGCGAGCCACCACGCGCCCTCGCGGAGCGAGGGGCGTCGTTCGAGGAAGCCCTGGATGCCGACCGCGCCCAGCACGGGGATGACGAGCAGCATCAGGTAGCGCAGGCGCCCCGGGTTGTGCAGGTAGACGTCGCCGAACGGCAGTCGGAGCAGGAGGTTCCGGAACCATGCCGCACCGATGAACATACTGAGGGTCAGCAGGTAGGCGACGACCGCCGTGATCCCGACGGCCGCGACGAGGTACCGGTGCGCGCGGGTGCGGAGCGAGGCGGCGACCGCGAGCAGGATGGCGGCTCCCGCGTAGGCCCCGGGTGCGACGGCGAGCGCGAACGGCCACCCGCTCCACACGCCGCTCGTCGGGAGCGGCCGGTCCTCGGTGCCGGCAACGCGGGCGAGCGTACCGCCGAGCGCCGAGTACCCGCCCCGCAGGCTCGAGCGCGAGGTCAGGGCGAAACGCGGGAGCAGGATGGCGAGGTTCGCGATCGGTAGGAACGCGAGGAATCCGAGCCCCATCGCCAGCGCTCTCAACGGCCGGAGCCGCTCTGCCCGGACCTCGTGCACGCCTCGACCGATCACGTACGCCGCCACGACGCCCGTGCACATCACGAGCCCGTGCGACAGGTGGGCGCTGGCCACCTGCCCCCACGCGAGGGCGGCCAGCGCGACCCACGGCAGGCGGCGCGACCACCTCTCGGCCGAGAAGTAGCCCGACGCGCCGACGAGCGCGAAAGGCGTCCAGGCGAGCGTTCCGGAGAACGGCAGCGAGATGCCGACGTTCGACACCGAGATCATCATGGCGATCGACAGACCACCGGCCGTGGCCGGTGCGCGGTGCAGCCCCTCCTTCCGCAGGAACCAGTGGAGTCCCAGTCCCGCGAGGATCGGCTGCAGCACGATGAACGCGCGCAGGCCACCGCCGCAGCCGAACACCCACGACAGGAGCATGCTCGGCATGTAGAGCCACCCCGACTGAGGGTCGGCGGCGAACGGCGTGCCGATCATCTCGAAGGGGTTCCAGAGCGGAACGTGGCCGGCGGCGAGGGTCCGGCCCATCAGGCAGGAGCGCGGCAGCCAGAACGTCAGGATGTCGGGATGCTGGTTCGTGAGGTCGTTCGCGAAGACGAACCCCCGCATCGCGACGAGGACCGACACGACGATCAGCACCGGACCCACGAGGCTCGCGAGCGCGCGAGGCAACCTCGAGGGGGCACGCAAGGGCGCAACGATCTCGGACGGGGTCGCGCCCGGTTCGGGCTGCTTCATCGGCTGGAAGGGTAGTGGAGGTTCGTTCCGTTCGCTGGGGTGACCTGCTAGACTCGCGGCGGTCTGGCCCCCCTCAACCCCTGCCATCAGCCATGATCAGCCTTCAGCACGTCACCAAGGTCTACAAGAACGGAGTCGTCGCCGTCGACGACATGACCGTCGACGTCGAGAAGGGCGAGTTCGTCTTCATCGTCGGACCGTCCGGCTCCGGGAAGTCGACGGTGGTCCGCCTCCTCCTCAAGGAGGAGGAGGTGACGAAGGGCCAGATCTTCGTCGCCGGGAAGAACCTCGCCAAGCTCACGCCCTGGAAGGTCCCCTACCTCCGTCGGAACATCGGCACGGTGTTCCAGGACTTCAAGCTGCTCCCGGACAAGACCGTATTCGACAACGTCGGCTTCGCTCTCGAGGTGATCGGCAAGCCGAAGCACGTGATCGACCAGCGTGTGCCGGAGATCCTCGACCTGGTCGGCCTGGGGGACAAGATCAACAACTTCCCGGACGAACTCTCGGGCGGAGAGCAGCAGCGAGTGTCCATGGCCCGCGCCTGCGTGAACCGCCCTCTGGTGCTCCTCGCCGACGAGCCGACCGGGAACCTCGACCCGACGACGTCGGTAGACATCATGCGCCTGCTCGACCGGGTCAACCGGATCGGTACGACGGTCGTCATGGCCACGCACGACCAGGCCATCGTCGACGCGATGCGGCGCCGGGTGATCGAGCTCGACGCCGGAAGGGTCGTCCGCGACCAGTCCCGCGGGGTGTACAGCTAGTGGCCCGCCGCGTCGAGTACTACTTCCGCGAGGTCACCTCCGGACTCCGGCGCAACGGCCTGGTCGCGTTCGCGGCGATCTCCACGACCTTCATCGCGCTCCTGCTGTTCGGGCTCGCGCTGCTGATCTCGCGGCAGGTGAGCCTCATGATCACGGCGACCACCGGCAACGTGGAGGTCGCCGTGTACCTCTCCGACCCCGTGAACCCCGACACGGTGCAGGCGCTCACGGACAAGCTCAACGGACTCTCGGTCGTGGCGAACGTCCAATACGAGACGAAGGAAGAGGCCTGCGCACGGTTCAAGGAGATGTTCGCCAGCCAGACGGCGCTTGTGCAGAACGTCGACTGCAACGCGCTGCCCGCCTCGCTCCGCGTGAAGTTGCACGACCCGCAGCAGTACGCGCAGGTCGCAGCGGTGCTGGAGGGGCAGCCGGGCATCGATCGCGTCGTCGACCAGAGCAGGTTCCTCGACCGCCTGTTCGCCGTCACGCGTGTGTTCCGCGTCGGAGTGCTGCTCGTCTCGTTCGTGATGCTGATCTCGGCCGCCATCCTGATCGCGAACACCGTCCGGATGGGGCTGTTCGCCCGCCGCAAAGAGATCGGGATCATGAAGCTCGTCGGCGCGACGAACTGGCGCATCCGGATCCCGTTCCTGATCGAGGGCATCGTCGAGAGCCTGATCGGGGCGATGGCGGCGATCCTGTTCCTGTTCGGCCTGAAGGTGGCGTTCATCAACCCCTTGTACGGCACGATCCAGTTCATGCCGTGGGTGACGAACACCGACGTGGTTGCCGTGGTCCCGTGGCTGGTGGTCGCCGGCGTGGTCGTCGCGATCGTGGCCGGGCTCGTGGGGATGCGGCGCTTCCTCGACGTCTAGGCTGACGGGCCCATGAGCCCGCGCAAGGATCATCCCGGCCAGAGGACCGCCGTGTCGAACCGCCGTGCGCTTCGCGACTATGAGATCCTCGAGCGGTTCGAGGCCGGGATCGCCCTCACCGGGTCTGAGGTGAAGTCGCTGCGGGGTGGGCGAGGCTCGCTCGGCGAGGCCTTCGCCCGCGTGCGCGACGGCGAGCTATGGCTGGAGGGTATGCACATCCCGCCGTACGAGCAGGGCGACAAGCGTCACTACGACCCGGTGCGCACGCGCAAGTTGCTGCTGCATCGGATCGAGATCCAGCGGCTGATCGGCAAGACTGCTGAGAAGGGTCTCGCGCTGGTGCCGCTCCGCGTGTACTTCGCGCACGGTCTCGCCAAGCTCGAGCTCGGGCTCGGGCGCGGCAAGCGGCAGTTCGAGAAGCGGCAGGCCATCGCCGAGCGTGAGCACCGACGCGAGATGGAGCGCGCCGCCGGGCGTCGCCGGTAGCACGCGCCCGGATCCACGCGGGAGTCTCGAGCTTCGTCGCCACCCGGCCGTATACTCCGAGCGACAACCGAATAGGGGGTGCACTGGCTTCGACCTGGGCGTGTGCCGTCCAGGGGAAGCGGGCCGAGGTCCCCGGATGCCTCGCTAAAAGCCGGGACCAACACAAGCGCCAATACTGAATACGCGCTCGCTGCCTAGTTAGCTAGGTAGCCGTCCGCCCCGATCCGCCTGCGGTCGGGGGCCGGGCGTCGTGAGCAGGCTCACGGAGGTGGCTCCGCCCGGGGGCCGCCCCCGGACACCTTTCCCGGGCTGGCCGAGAGGTCCTCCGCCGGTGGGAGCCTCGAGGCGAGATCTACCGCCGGCTGCGCCCGGAGAAGCCCTGGTCGGTCGCCTGGGGACGGGGGTTCGATTCCCCCCACCTCCACCACTGTGATGTGTCGGGACATCGTGGACGGGTGTGTCGGGACATCGTAGACGCCTCACGCCTGAGGCTGGTAGTCCCGCGTCGGGTCCAGGGTGAGGTGCCGTAGCAGTTCGCCGTCTTCGGACAGCACCCGCACGTCCAGCCCGTCGATGAGCATGACCACGCGCTTGCCCCTG